>Ga0315899_10000058_pt1 | contig 145924 bp, 160 predicted proteins | sample LakEriMetagenome_2_FD_203518 | JGI IMG/M metagenome (GOLD analysis project Ga0315899, IMG submission 203518) | Freshwater fungal communities from buoy surface, Lake Erie, Ohio, United States - Buoy 4 MA112 | ecosystem: Environmental > Aquatic > Freshwater > Lake | place: USA: Lake Erie, Ohio... | reverse complement strand
CCCTGAGAAAATAGCTCGATGCCAGGTAAAACTATTGCTCCCAATCCTCACGTCTGATCGCTGTCCTGGATGGATGGCTGAGGCGAGAGATGAGAAAGCCACCCCTTGGGGTGGCTTTTTTGTTGGCTGCCATCAATGCAAGCCGCCGCCATAATGCGCCTAGCTGCTTGGTGACCGAATGAGTAGACAAAGTCCTCAGCTTGATTTCCTTCAGTTTCTGGTTGGTGGCTGCCTGTTCAGTGCAGGTGGTTTTCTGCTGGCCAACCAGGTGATGGTGAGATCTGCCTTGGTTTACGAAGGTTCCAGGGGGCGCTATGGCGGATGGGGCTCATTTGCTGGCGGCGTGATCCCCTGGGGGACGCCGGGGATGGGGCTACTGATGATCCCGCTGGCGATCGGGGTCTGCCTGATGTTTGCTGGCGCCTATCGTCGTTGGGCGAACCTGTTGGTTTGGGGTTCGCTGGCGGCTCTGTTTGTGGGGGTGCTGAACAGCATCCGTATGACCTTCATGCCAGCCACGCTTTGGCAATTAGGGGTGAATGTGGTGATGTTGGCGGCTGGGGCCGGACTGATGTTTCGAAGCCTGAATGGCTATTCGGATCGACCTTCCCATCCGTCCAATCCTTCAAATCCAACGGAGGATATGTCTGATTTGCGCCGAGAGCTCGACGAGCTGCGCCGGCGCTTGGACCGCGACGATTCCAGACATTAGCCTGCTTCATCGCTTCGCCAGCCGTAGAAACCAGCCATGAAAAAAGCCCTCAGCTCAGCTGAGGGCTTGGGTTGTGCGTGTGTTGCCGGGTGAAGTTCGCGCCCCCCCGGCTGCCTGGGTTCTAGGCCGTGGCGCCAGCGAGGGCGGGCACGGGGGCCACGTCTGCGGTTTTGCGAATCACCACCTGCTTGTTGTCGTCTACGTCGACAACAGCGGAATCGCCATCGCCGATGCGGCCGGAGAGGAACTCCTCGGCCAGAGAATCCTCCAGCAGGCGCATCACGGCGCGGCGCAGGGGGCGAGCTCCGTAGCTTGGGTTGTAGCCCTCTTCCACCAACCGCTCCTTGAAGGCCTCGGTGACGGAGAGATGAATGCCCTTTTCGCCCATGCGCGTGAACACCTCCTTGAGCATGATCTCGGCGATCTCCTTCACCTCGTCACGTGTGAGCTGACGGAAGACGATGATCTCGTCGAGACGGTTGAGGAACTCGGGGCGGAAGTACTGCTTCAGCTCTTCGTTCACCAGGGAACGGATGCGGTTGTAGTTGGTTTCCTCGGCATCGGCACCGGAGAACTCAAAGCCCAGGCCGCCGCCGCCCTTCTCGATCACCTTCGAACCGATGTTCGAGGTCATGATGATCAGGGTGTTCTTGAAGTCCACCGTGCGGCCCTTGGAATCGGTCAGACGACCGTCTTCAAGGAGCTGCAGCAGCAGGTTGAACACATCGGGGTGGGCCTTTTCGATCTCGTCGAACAGCACCACGGTGTAGGGACGGCGCCGCACCGCTTCGGTGAGTTGGCCGCCCTCATTGAAGCCCACATAGCCCGGAGGCGAACCGATCAGCTTGCTGACCGTGTGGCGCTCCATGAACTCCGACATGTCGAGCCGGATCATGGCGTCTTCGCTGCCGAAGAAGTAGGCCGCCAGCGACTTTGTGAGCTCCGTTTTGCCCACGCCGGTGGGGCCGGAGAAGATGAAGCTGGCGATCGGCCGGTTGGGGTTCTTCAGACCCACTCGGGCCCGGCGAATAGCACGAGACACGGCCTTCACCGCCTCGTCCTGACCGATCAGGCGCTGGTGGAGGGTGTCCTCCATGTTCAGCAGCTTGGCCGACTCGCTCTCGGTGAGCTTCTGCACCGGAACCCCGGTCCAGGAGGCAACGATCTGGGCGATGTCCTCCTCGGTGACCATGGGCATGGTGCTCACCTCGGCTTCCGCCGTGGCGGCACTGATGGCCGCTTCGGCCTCGCCGATCTCAGCCTCGGGAGCGGTGTCTTCACCCTTGCGCGTCTGCAGGATCGTGCGGATCTGCTCGCGCAGTTCAACTTCCCTGTCGCGCAGTTCGCCGGCCTTGGTGAAGTCCTGCTCGCGCACGGCCTCGTCTTTCTGCTTCTGGATCTCGCGCAGCTGCTTGTCCACCTCTTTCGCGGCGGGGGGCAGCTTGGAGTTCATCAGCCGCACCCGGCTGCCGGCTTCATCGATCAGATCGATCGCCTTGTCGGGCAGGAAGCGATCGGAAATGTACCGATCCCCCAGGGTGGCGGCGGCCACAATCGCCTCATCGGCGATCTTGAGGCGGTGGTGCGCCTCGTAGCGCTCCTTGAGGCCCCGCAGGATTTCAATTGTGTCGTCCACGGAGGGCTCGCCCACCTGCACGGGCTGGAAGCGGCGCTCCAGGGCCGCATCGCGCTCGATGTGTTTGCGGTATTCATCGAGGGTGGTGGCGCCGATGCACTGCAGCTCACCCCGGGCCAGGGCCGGCTTGAGGATGTTGGCCGCATCGATCGCCCCTTCGGCGGCACCGGCGCCGATCAGGGTGTGCACCTCGTCGATCACCAGGATCACGTTGCCCGCGCTCCGGATCTCCTCCATGATTTTCTTGAGGCGCTCCTCGAACTCACCGCGGTACTTGGTGCCGGCCACCAGCAGGCCGATGTCGAGGGTGAGAACGCGCTTGTCCTCGAGGATGTCGGGCACGTCGCCGGCGTTGATGCGCTGGGCCAGGCCCTCGGCGATGGCGGTTTTGCCCACGCCGGGTTCGCCGATCAGCACCGGGTTGTTCTTGGTGCGGCGCCCCAGGATCTGGATCACCCGCTCGATCTCCTGCTGGCGCCCCACCACCGGGTCCAGCTTGCCGTCGGCGGCCTGCTGGGTGAGGTTGCTGCCGAATTCATCGAGCGTGGGCGTCTTGGTGGAGCCCTTGCCGCCGCCGCCACCGCTGGTGACCTCGGCGGTTTCGCCGAGCATGCGGATCACCTGGGTGCGCACCTTGGCCAGATCCACGCCGAGGTTTTCCAGCACCCGGGCTGCCACGCCCTCGCCTTCGCGGATCAGGCCCAGCAGCAGGTGCTCGGTGCCGATGTAGTTGTGCCCCAGCTGGCGGGCCTCCTCCAGGGAGAGCTCCAGCACGCGCTTGGCCCGGGGCGTGAAGGGGATCTCAACGGCCACGAAGCCGGAGCCGCGGCCGATGATCTTCTCCACCTCGACGCGGGCGTCCTTGAGGTTCACGCCCATCGACTTGAGCACTTTGGCGGCCACACCGGTGCCTTCGCCGATCAGGCCCAGCAGGATCTGCTCGGTGCCGACGAAGTTGTGGCCAAGGCGGCGGGCCTCCTCCTGGGCCAGCATGATCACCTTGATGGCCTTCTCGGTAAACCGCTCGAACATGGGGCGGGGCCTTTTGCGGATGCTCCCAACCTATCAGGGTTGGACGGGGGTGTGTGGTGTGGGGAGCCACAAGGTGAGATCCTTTGCCACAGCTGGGGCCTTGGCCTCGGATTTGAACAACTGAAGCTTGGAAAGTATTCGGTTGTTCGCATCAGCGATGGCCGGCAATCCGTACACACTCTGCAGCGCACAGCCACTGGCTGCTGCTCAGGACTGACTCGGCACGCCGACCAGGCGCAGCCATTGGATCAGGGCGTCGTCGCCATTGCGGTAGTAGCCGCGACGGATGCCGGCGGTGCGGAAGCCTGCGGCCGCGTACAGCGCCTGGGCGGCGGTGTTGCCCTGGGCCACCTCCAGGGTGGCGTGCATGGCGCCCTCGGCGGCTGCGCACGCCAGCAGGGCCTTCAGCGCCTGGCGCCCGAGGCCCTGCCGCCGCCGCTCGGGGTGGCTGGCCACAGCGGTGATGTGCAGTTCGTCCACCACCAGCCAGCCGCATGCCAGGGCCACGAGGGTCTCGCCCTGCCAGATGCCCAGGCAGGGGCGCCGCTCCTGCTCCAGCTCGCCCTGCCACTGGGCCCGGCTCCAGAAGCCGCCCAGGGCGAGCCGATCGAGCTCCAGGCACGACTCCAGGGCCTCGGGCCCGAGCCGTGCGGCCACGGGGGCAGGGGACTGTTCGCCCGGCACGGCTGGGGATCGGAGCGCTCCCTACGATTGTGCGCTGTTCTGCCCCCGGCCCGCGCGATGACCAGCACCACGGCAGCGGCCGTCGCCAGCACCCGGCCCTACGAGAGCGATCGCGACTTCGCCAGTCCGAACCGCAACCTCACCCCCCTCACCACCTGCCTGGATGCCGAGGCGCGGCTGCAGGTGGGAGGCTGTGCCCTGGGGGAGCTGGCCCGCCGCTACGGCACGCCCCTCTACGTGCTGGATGAGGCCACCCTGCGCGGCACGGCCCAGGCCTATCGCCAGGCCCTGGCCAGCCACTACCCGGGCCCTGCCCTGGCCCTCTACGCCTCCAAGGCCAACAGCAGCCTGGCGATCACGGCCCTGGTGGCCTCCGAGGGCCTGGGGCTCGATGCCGTGTCGGCCGGGGAGCTGCTCACCGCCATCCGGGGCGGCATGCCCGCCGAGCGGATCGTGTTCCACGGCAACAACAAGAGCCGGGAGGAATTGCAGCTGGCGGTGGAGCTGGGGGTCACCGTGGTGGCAGACAACTGGCTCGATCTCGAGCAGCTGGCGGCGTTGAAGCCAGTGCAGCCGGTGAACCTGATGCTGCGCTTCACGCCCGGCATCGAATGCCATACCCACGAGTACATCCGCACCGGCCACCTCGACAGCAAGTTCGGCTTCGACCCCGACCAGCTGGAGGCGGTGTTCCACCACCTGGCCGGCTGCGGCTGGGCCAGGCTCACGGGCCTGCACGCCCACATCGGCTCCCAGATCTTTGAACTGCAGCCCCACCGCGACCTGGCGGCCGTGATGGCCGAGGCCCTCAAGCTGGCCCGATCCCTGGGGCACCCCGTGGCCGACCTCAACGTGGGCGGTGGCCTGGGGATCCGCTACGTGGCCAGCGACGATCCGCCGTCGATCGAGGAGTGGGTGCGCACCGTTGCCCAGGCCGTGGCCGGTGCCTGCCAGGAGCGGGGCCTGGAGCTCCCCCGGCTGCTGTGTGAGCCGGGCCGCTCCCTGGTGGCCACCGCCGGCGTCACCCTCTACACCGTGGGCAGTCGCAAGGAGATCCCCGGCATCCGCACCTACCTCTCGGTGGATGGCGGCATGAGCGACAACCCCCGCCCCATCACCTATCAGTCGCAGTACACCGCTGTATTGGCGGATCGCCCTGAGGCCGAGGCCACCGACACCGTGACGGTGGCCGGCAAGCACTGCGAATCGGGCGATGTGCTGCTCAAGGACCTGGCCCTGCCCCCCGCCACCACCGGCGACGTGCTGGCGGTGTTTGCCACCGGGGCCTACAACGCCTCGATGAGCTCCAATTACAACCGCATCCCCAGGCCGGCGGCCGTGCTGGTTCACGACGGTGTTGCTGATCTGGTGCAGCGGCGCGAGCAGCCGGAAGAACTGCTGCGCTACGACGTGCTTCCCGAGCGGCTGCGGCCGGTAACCTGAACCCCAGCGCGATCGGGGGTTGAGGGTGTTCGGGGTGTTCGGGGCGGTTCAGCTGGGAGTGCTGCTGGATCTCCTGTTCGCAACGGCCCTCGGCATGGTGCTCCTGGCCCGGGTGAACGAGCCCCGCACCCTCTGGCTGCTGCGGGGCTATCTCACCCTGGTGGCCCTGGCCTGGGTGGTGCAGCGCTACGCGAATCTGCCGCTCACCACCAAGCTGGTGGATGCCCTGGTGATGGCCTGCAGCCTGGCCCTGGCCATCCTCTGGCAGGGGGAGCTGCGCCGGTTGATGGAGCTGCTCGGCACCGGCCGGCTGGATGTGCTGTTCGGCAGCCAGCGAGCCGACAAGCTGGCCTCGGGCTCCGCCGCGGTGCTCAGTGAAGCCGCGGGGCGGCTCTCGCAGGCCCGCTGCGGCGGCTTGATCGTGCTCGATCTCGGCAGCGATCTGCGCCCGGAGGATTTCCTCAATCCGGGCATCGCCCTGGATGCGCAGCTCTCGGTGGACCTGCTGCTCAATCTGTTCGCCGTGGATACCCCCCTGCACGACGGGGCCGTGCTGGTGAAGGGCAATCGCATCCTCTCGGCCGGCGTGATCCTGCCCCTCTCCCGCCAGGGGATCAACCGCTACGGCACCCGCCATCTCGCCGCCCTGGGCATCACCGAGCGCTTCGACCGCTGCCTCTGCATCGTGGTGTCGGAGGAAACCGGCACGCTCTCGCTGGCCCGGCAGGGGCGGCTGGAGCGGCCGATCACCAGCAGCCGTCTGCAGGAGTTGCTCAGTGCGGCCCTGGCCAAACCCACTGGGCGTAGCGTGGCGATGGATTCGCCTGATCCACACGCATGAGTCGCGCCCTGGCGACCGCTGAATCTGATCAGGGGAACCGACCCTCCTTGCGGGCCCTGCCCGAGGGGCTCGACGCGGCGCGCCTGCCGGTGCATGTGGCCGTGATCATGGACGGCAACGGGCGCTGGGCCCGCCAGCGCCACCTGCCTCGGGTGATGGGGCATCGCGAGGGCGTGGAGGCCCTGAAGCGCACCCTGCGCCTCTGCAGCGACTGGGGCATCGGCGCCCTGACGGCCTATGCCTTCTCCACCGAGAACTGGAACCGCCCCGGCGAGGAGGTGAGCTTCCTGATGACCCTGTTCGAGCGGGTGCTGGCCCGGGAGCTCGAGGCCCTGGAGCGGGAGCAGGTGCGGATTCGCTTCCTCGGCGAGCTCGACCAGCTGCCCAGCGGCCTGCAGGAGCTGATCGCCAACGCCGAGAGCCGCACCGCCGCCAACCGCGGCATTCACTTCAACGTGTGCACCAACTACGGCGGGCGGCGGGAGCTGGTGCGAGCGGCCCGCGCCCTGGCCGAGCAGGTGGCCCGCGGCGAGCTGGATCCGGCCCAGATCGATGAGGACGCTTTCTCCGCCCAGCTGCACACCGCCGGCGAGCGCGACCCCGACCTGCTGATCCGCACCAGCGGCGAACAGCGCATCAGTAATTTCCTGCTCTGGCAGTTGGCCTACGCCGAGCTGCACATCACCGACGTGCTCTGGCCCGATTTCGACGAGCCGGCCCTGGTGCGGGCCCTGCTGGATTACCAGGGCCGCCAGCGCCGCTTCGGCGGCGTGGACCCCGTTTCCCCCTGACCACGCTCAACCCACCCAACCCGCCCTTGACCCTCACCTCCGCTGCCCTTCCCAGCTTCGAGCTCCGCCACGACTGGACCACCCCGGAGATCCAGCAGCTGCTGGAGCTGCCGCTGATGGAGCTGCTCTGGCGGGCCCAGGCGGTGCACCGGGAGGCCAACCCCGGCTATCGGGTGCAGCTGGCCTCGCTGTTGAGCGTGAAGACCGGCGGCTGTGAGGAGGACTGCGCCTATTGCCCCCAGTCGATGCACAACAGCAGTGATGTGACCGGCCGGCCGGAGCTGGAGGTGGAGCCGGTGCTGGCCCGGGCCCGGGCCGCCAAGGAGGCCGGCGCCCATCGGTTCTGCATGGGCTGGGCCTGGCGCGACATCCGCGACGGCGCCCCGTTTGAGGCGATGCTGCAGATGGTGCGCGGGGTGCGGGAGCTGGGGTTGGAGGCCTGCGTGACCGCCGGCATGCTCAGCGACAGCCAGGCGGCGCGGCTGGCGGAGGCCGGCCTCACCTCCTACAACCACAACCTCGACACCAGCCCCGAGCACTACGACAGGATCATCAGCACCCGCACATACCAGGAGCGGATGGAAACCCTGGCACGGGTGCGCCGGGCCGGCATCTCCATGTGCTGCGGCGGCATCATCGGCATGGGTGAGAGCACCACGGATCGGGCCTCGCTGCTGCAGGTGCTGGCTTCCATGGAGCCCCACCCCGAGAGCGTGCCGATCAATGCCCTGGTGGCGGTGGAGGGCACGCCGCTGGAGGAGCAACCGCCGGTGGATCCGCTGGAGCTGGTGCGGATGGTGGCGGTGGCCCGGATCCTGATGCCCCACAGCCGGGTTCGGCTCAGCGCCGGCCGGGAAACCATGAGCCGCGAGGGCCAGGTGCTCTGCCTGCTGGCGGGAGCCGATTCGATCTTCTACGGCGACACCCTGCTCACCACCGGCAATCCGGATGTGGCGGCCGATCGGGAGCTGCTGGCAGCCGCGGGGGTGAGCCCCTGGCAGGAGCCGATCCCGGCATGAGCCTCCAGGTGGCCGCCTTCTATGGCTTCACCGCCATGGCCGAGCTGCCGTCGCTGCGGGCCGAGCTGCTGGAGCTGGCGGGGGCCGCGGCGGTGCGGGGCACGATCCTGCTGGCCGGGGAGGGCGTGAACGGCACCATCTGCGGGCCGGAGCCCGGGGTGCTGGCGGTGCTGGCGCGGCTGCGGGCGCTGCCGGGGCTCGAGGCCCTGGAGGCCAAGTTGAGCCGGGCGCCCCAGCAGGCCTTCCATCGGCTCAAGGTGCGGCTCAAGCGCGAGATCGTGACCATGGGCTGCCCCACGGTGAAGCCCGCTGAGCAGGTGGGCACCTACGTGCCGCCGCAGCAGTGGGACGCGCTGATCCGCGACCCCGACACCCTGGTGATCGACACCCGCAACAGCTACGAGGTGGCCATCGGCACGTTCGAGGGGGCGATCGACCCGGGCACCGGCAGTTTCCGGGAGTTCCCGGCCTGGGTGGAGCAGGAGCTGCGGCCCCTGGTGCAACGCCGCCAGCCCAAGGCCATCGCCATGTTCTGCACCGGCGGTATCCGCTGCGAGAAGAGCACCGCCTACCTGCTGCAGCAGGGGTTCGCGGGGGTGCACCACCTGCAGGGCGGCATCCTGCGCTACCTGGAGGAGATGCCCGAGCAGGGCAGCAGCTGGCGGGGGGAGTGCTTCGTGTTCGACCAGCGGGTGAGCGTGAATCACCGGCTCGAGCCCGGGGAGCACAGCCTCTGCCACGCCTGCGGCCTGCCGCTCTCACCGGCGGACCGGCAGCTGGCCAGCTACGTGGAGGGGGTGAGCTGCCGCCACTGCCTGGAGCGCTTCAGCGACGCCGACCGCGCCCGCTTCGCCGAGCGCCAGCGCCAGATCGGCCTGGCCCAGGCGCGGGGAGCGGCCCACATCGGTGGCTGAGACCCGGCCCATCCTCTACAGCTTCCGCCGCTGCCCCTATGCGATCCGGGCGCGGCTGGCCCTGGTGGCAGCCGGCCTGCAGCCCGGCCGCGACCTGGCGCTGCGGGAGGTGGCCCTGAAGGCCAAACCGCCGGAACTGCTGGAGGCGTCGGCCAAGGGCACCGTGCCGGTGCTGGTGCTGCCCGAGGGCGGGGTGCTGGAGGAGAGCCTGGCGATCATGGGCTGGGCCCTGGAGCAGGCGGATCCCCACGGCTGGCTGGCGGGGTGGGATGGGGCGGCGCAGGCGCAGATGCAGGCGCTGATTGCCGAGAACGATGGCCCCTTCAAGCACCATCTCGATCGCCATCGCTACCCCGAGCGCTACGCGGCTGCGGAGCCAGCCGCCAACCATCGCCGCGAGGCCCTCGCCATCCTGCGCGGCTGGGATCAGCGGCTGCAGCTCGGCGGCTGGCTGCTGGGTGATCGCCCAACCCTGGCGGACTGGGCCCTGCTGCCCTTCGTGCGTCAGTTCGGCCTTACGGAGCCGGCTGGCTGGGCCGCGGCGGCAGGGCTGGAGGCGTTGCAGGGTTGGCTCGATCGCTACGTGGCTTCCCCAGAACTGGTGGCTGTGATGGAGCCCCCTTGGGGCTTGCGCCGCAGCTGGCGATCGCCGCGCTGGATCTATCACCTGGCCCTGGAAGGCGACTGGCACGCGGCTCAGGCCACCGGGGAGTACAGCATCTCCACCCGCGGCCTGACGCTGGAGCAGGTGGGCTTCATCCATGCCTCCCATGCCGATCAACTGGCGGCCACCCACCAGCGCTTCTTTGCCGATGCCGGCCCGCTGAAGCTTCTGACGCTCGACCCGGTGCGCCTGGAGCGCCTGGGTGTGGCGGTGCGGCTTGAGCCGGCCCCCGGGAGCGGCGAGCTGTTCCCCCATGTCTACGGTGCGGTGCCGCTGGAGGCGGTGCTGCAGGTGGAGGCCTATCCATGACGGTGAACCTGGCGGCGATTGAGCGGCGGGCCGCGGCGCGCGATCTGCTGCTGCGGTTGCAGGTGCGCGAGCTGCTGGGGCTGCGCACGTTGCGGGTGGTGTTGGCCCGGCCGCCGCTGCTGCTGGGGGAGCTGAAGGGCTGGGCCCTGCCGTTGGCCGATGGCCTGCAGCTCGACACGATGCGGGTGCAGGGGGAGGGCACCCAGGGGGTGGGAGCGCTGATCTGGGCGGCCACGTTCGCCTGGGCCCTGGAGGCCACCCCCTGTCGCTCGGCGCGCCTGCTGGCCATCCGCGACCACGAGCAGCAGCATCGCCGGCTGGTGCGCTACTTCCAGCGGCTGGGATTCACTCCCGTGCGCGATGTGGGAGCGGCGGCGGCTGATCTGCCACTGCGGCTGGTGTGGGGTGGGTCTGGCTTGCTGATGCGCGGCGACTGTGCTGAGGGCTTGGCGCGTGCCTGGGCGCAGCTGGATCGGATCTGGCCGACCGGGAGCTGATGCGGCTGCTGCGCGATGGCGCCGAGTGCCGGGTTTACGGCGAGGCCGCTTCGGGGCTGTTGCTGCTGCCGGCGGAGCGCTGCAGCCGCTCGGCAGCCTTCTCCCAGTCGCCGAGATGGGCGCGCATCAGGGCTTTTCAGAGCCGGCCGTGGTTGGGCACCCTGAAGTGCAGCAGTTCATGCACGATCACGTAGTCCCACAGCTCCGGATCGAGGTTGAGCAACTCGGTGCTGAAGTGCAGGTGGCCGTTGGTGGAGCAGGAGGCCCACCTGTGGTGCATCGGCCGGATGGCGAGCCAGGCCACGGGCACATCCAGCTTGCGAGTCCAGTGACGCACCCGCAGCTTGAAGGCCTGTTTGGGGGCTGTTGGAGGTGGAGCGGCGATGGTCATCCCAGCCGCTCACCCTTCTCCAGCACGGTGAACAGCTCATCCACCACCGGCGTCACCTGCACTAGCTCGGCTTTCACCGCTTCGTATTGGGCCTCGTCCCACCCCAGTGCCGCGCGCAGCTCGGGGTTTCTGGCGTGGCTGCCACTCTCCTCCAGGGCCGCCAGGAAGTCGTCGAGTAGCTCCTGATCGAGCATCCGAGGCTGTGGCGTCTTCGCTGGGCTCAGTCTGCCCGCTGTACCGCTTTCGTCGATGCCATTCGCCTGAGGCGCTGCCTACCCTCAGGCCATCCCGATCCGAACCGCCGCCGATGCGCAGCGTTGCTTTCGCCAATGGCGACCGCATGCCCCTGCTGGGGCTGGGAACCTGGAAAGCGGACCCCGGCCAGGTGACCAGTGCCGTGCGGGAGGCGATCCGGCAGGGCTACCGCCACATCGATTGCGCCAGCATCTATGGCAACGAGCGGGAGGTGGGTGCGGCGATCCGCGAGGCCATCGCCAACGGTGAGGTGACCCGTGAGCAGCTCTGGATCACCTCCAAGCTCTGGTGCAACAGCCATGGCCGCGAGAACGTGGAGCCGGCTCTGCGCCGAACCCTCGCCGATCTCGGGCTCGACTGGCTGGATCTCTACCTGGTCCACTGGCCGGTGGCGATCGACCCCGCGGTGGGCTTCCCCTCCGCCGCCGGCGAGCTCCTGCCCCCTTCGGATGAACGGCTCCGGGCCACCTGGGATGGCATGGAAGCCGCCCTGGACGCCGGGCTGACGCGCCACATCGGCGTGAGCAACTGGTCGGTTCGCAAACTGCAGGATCTGCTCCAGCACGGCCGCATCAGGCCGGAGGTGAACCAGGTGGAGCTCCATCCCCTGCTGCAACAGCCGGATCTGGTGGCCTTCTGCAGTGCGGAAGGCATTCACCTCACGGCCTATTCCCCGCTCGGCTCGGGCGATCGGCCCGCCCACCTCAAAGCCGCCGATGAACCGGTGCTGCTGGAGCACCCCGTGATCGCCGCGATCGCTGCCGAGCATGGCTGCAGCGCCGCCCAGGTGCTGCTGGCCTGGCATCTCTGCCGCGGCATCTCCACCATTCCCAAGTCGGTGAATCCTGAGCGCCTGCGCGAGAACCTGGCGGCGGCCGCGATCGAGCTCAGCCCGGCGGATCTGGAGCGCATCGCCGCCCTGGATCAGGGCCTGCGGCTGGTGGATGGCTCGTTCTGGTTGATGGAGGGCAGCCACTGGACGCTGCAGTTGCTCTGGGATGAGCCCTGAGCGCATAGCGGACTAATTTTGGGCTAAGTCCAATGCGTCTGGTATGGGGGTGGTCAACGTGCATCAGGCCAAGACCCATTTCTCCCAGTTACTGCAGGAGGTGGAGCAGGGCGAGGAAGTTGTGATCGCCCGGGCTGGTGTGCCGATCGCGCGCCTGGTGGCCTGGCATAAGCCTGCAACAACCGTGGCAGCCCCTGGCGCGATGCGTGGTCAGATTGAGCTCTCCGACGACTTTGACGCTCCTCTCGACGACCTGTTCGAGGCGATGCGGTGACGCGGCTGCTGCTGGACACCCATCTGGTGTTGTGGTGGCTGAAGGCTGATCCGCGCCTTCCGCCAGCAGTGGTTGAGCGTGTTTAATCCCCGGACACCGAAGTCTTTGTGAGCCAGGCATCGCTCTGGGAGATGGCGATCAAGTGCTCCCTTGGCCGGCTGCGCGTCAACCTGACCGACCTGGAGCAGCAGCTTCCCCGGCAATGCTTCCACTGGCTACCGATCAGCAACGCGCACCTGCTGGCCGTGGCGGAACTCGACAACGACGGCCAGCATCGCGACCCGTTCGACAGGCTGCTGGTCTGCCAGAGCTGAGTCGAACCCATGCTGCCTCTCACTGTGGACAGCCAGCTGCAGCGCTACGGCTCCACCGTGATCGTGTTTGGTTAGCTCAACCGCCGGCGTGATAACTGCTGCGCACCAGCGGGCCGGAGCGCACATCGGCGAAGCCCAGCCCGCGGGCAATGGCGCCCAGCTCCTCAAATTCCGCCGGCGTCCAGTAGCGGGCTACGGGGATATGGGCCAGTGACGGGCGCAGGTATTGGCCGAGGGTGAGGCGCTGGCAATCCACGCCGCGGAGATCGCGCAGGGTGGCGATCACCTCAGCGCGCGTTTCCCCAAGCCCCAGCATCAGGCCACTCTTGGTGGGGATCCGGGGTGCCAGCTCGCGGGCGGCCGCCAGCAGCCCCAGGGAGCGGCGGTAGGTGGCGCCGCGGCGCACCTCACCCTGCAGGCGCTCCACGGTTTCGAGGTTGTGGTTGAAGCACACCGGCTCCGCCGCCAGCACGGCTCCCAGCCGTTGGCGTTGGGCGGCGATCGCCTCCGTTTCGTGGCGATGGCCGCCCCAGAAGTCCGGCGTGAGCACTTCGATGGCCACGCCGGGGCTGCGCTGGCGGATGGCGGCCATGGTGGTGGTGAACAGGGCGGCGCCGTGGTCGGCCAGGTCGTCGCGGGCGACGGCGGTGAGCACCACGTAGCGCAGGCCAAGGGTGTGCACCGCCTCGGCCACCCGCTGCGCTTCGGCTGGATCGAGGGGCATGGGCGCCAGGCCCTTGTCCACCTGGCAGAAGGCGCAGCTGCGGGTGCAGATCTGGCCCCCCAGCAGGAAGGTGGCGGTGCCGGCGGCATAGCACTCACCTCGGTTGGGGCAGCGGCCCTCCTCGCAGATGGTGTGCAGCCGCTGCTGCTTCACCACGCCTTGCACGGCTTCCAGGGCACTGGCGTTGCCGATCGGTGAACGGATCCACTCCGGCAGGCGCTCGGCGGGCGGGATGGCGCTGTAGCGGCTCTGGCGGGGTTTCACGGCCTTCACTCCATCCGCCGGCGCCCCTCCAGGGCCCGGGCCAGGGTGACCTCATCGGCGTATTCCAGTTCGCTGCCCACCGGCAGGCCGTAGGCGATCCGGCTCACCTGGGTGAAGGGTTTGAGCAGCCGGGCCAGATAGAGGCTGGTGGTGTCGCCCTCCACGCTCGGGGTGAGGGCCAGGATCACCTCCTCGATGCCATCGCGATCCACCCGCTCCACCAGGGGCTGAATCTGCAGCAGCTCGGGGCCCACCCCGTCCATGGGCGAGATCAGCCCCCCCAGCACGTGGTAGTTCCCCTTGAACTCGCGGGTGCGCTCCAGGGCCAGCAGGTCGCGGGAGTCGGCCACCACGCAGAGCACGCCGGTGTTGCGCTCCTCGTTGCGGCAGATCTCGCACACGGGTTCGGCCGAGAGGTGGAAGCAGCGCTGGCACTGGCCCACCTGGCTGCGGGCCGCCAGCAGGGCATCGGCGAAAGCCTGGATCTGCTCGGTGGGCTGGCGCAGCAGATGCAGGGCCAGGCGCTGGGCCGTGCGCGGTCCGATGCCCGGCAGCCGCTCGAACTGATCGATCAGCCGGGCCAGGGGTCGGGTGAAGCCGCTCAGGGGCCCGGGGCAACTGGGCGAAATCTAGGCGTCGCGGGCGAGGGTCGTGCCGCCAAGGGCGGCCCCCTCCAGTTGGGTGCCGGTGAGCTGCACGGCTTCGGTGCAGGCTCCGCTCAGGTCGGCGCCCCGAAGATCGGTGTGGCTGAGGTTGGCGCCGCGCAGGTTGGCCCCGGTCAGATCGGCGTGGCGGAAATTGGCATGGCTGAGGTCGGCCTCGCTCAGGTCGGCGCCCCGCAGGTCGGCATCCTCGAACCGGGCGAGGCGCAGGCTGCTGCGGCTCAGGTTCACCTCGCGCCAATGGCCGCCGCTGGCGTTGAGCTCGTCGAGTTGGCTGCGGCTCAGGTCGAGGCCATCGAGCCAGAGGCCGCTGTCGCTGAGCAGCTCCAGGGCGCTGTTGCGGGCGAAGCTCACCCGGGCGCCGGCCTGCTGGCAGGCCAGGATCACCTCCATCGCCTCCACGTTCTCCCGCTGGCGGCGCTTGCGGCTCTCCAGCAGGAACAGGAAGGCGGCGGTCACGATGCTGAGCGACTCCACGTTGCCCACGCTGATGATGCCGCCGCCATCGCGTTGCAGGCAGCCCGCGTTGAAGTTGTGCTGCCGGCAGTTCTCCCAGCGGTTCACCCCCACCAGCAGCGCGAAGGCCGATCCGGCGGCCAGCAGCAGCCGGAAGCCGAAGGAGCGATCCAGCAGTCGATAGAACGGCTGGCGTTGCTGCTCCCGGTGGATCTCGGCCCAGCGCCTGCGGGGCTGGGGGCGAGGGCCGGGGCTGGCGCTGCTGCTGGCGGGCATCGGGGGCTGGATCGTTCTGCCGCCCATGCTGGCCGGGGTCTTCACCAGCGGCACGGCGTCCAGCAGCACGGGAGAATGGCGCCATCTCCTGCCGCCTCCGTTCGCCATGGCCTCGCTTCGCCACCTGTTGCCCCGCGGCATGGCCTCCCTGCTGGCCCTGGTGCTGGCGGTGGTGCTGGCGGGCTGCAGTGCGGCGGCGGCCGGCCTCAACTCCTTTCAGAGCCCCGATGGGCGCTATGCCTTCCTCTATCCCACCGGCTGGACCCGCGTGCAGGTGAGCGATGGCCCCCAGGTGGTGTTCCACGACCTGATCAACAGCGACGAGACCCTCAGCCTGGTGATCTCCGATGTGAACGCCACCAACGACCTGGAATCCCTGGGCAGCGCCGTGGCCGTGGGCGAGAAGCTCCGCCGGGTTGTGATCGCGCCGGAGGGCAGTGGCCGTGAGGCGGTGCTGGTGGAAGCCGTGCAGCGCGACGACGGCGGCCGCACCTTCTACGACCTGGAATACGCCGTGCACCTCAACGACCGCGACCGCCATGAGCTGGCCACGGTGGTGGTGGACCGCGGCCGCCTCTACACCCTGGCCGCCAGCACCAACGAGGCGCGTTGGCCCAAGGTGAAGACCCTCTTCCACCAGGTGATCTCCTCCTTCACCCTGCAGATCTGATGGCCGCCCCCGCCGGGGAGAGCTTCCCGGCCGTGCTGGTGATCGGTGCCGGTCTGGCGGGCTCGCTGCTGGCCCTGGCCCTGCGGGAGCGGGGGCTGGCCGTGACCCTGCTGGATCAGGGCGAAGGCCCCTCGCCCAGTGCCGCGTCCAGTGCCACCGAACTCAGCTACGGCGTGGTGCCCGGCTGGCCCCTGGCGACCACGCCGCTCGCCCGGTTGGCGGCCCGGGCGGGAGCCCACTGGCGTGCACTGCAACGCCGCCATGGCCCCCTGGGCTGGCATCCGGCGCGGTTGCGCCTGCCCGTGCCCCTGCCGGTGTCCCAGGTGGATGGGGCTGTCCTGGGTCAGAAGCTGCCGGGAGTGTTGGCCGCGGCGGGGGTGGAGTTGCGGCGGGGCCGGGCGTTGGCCCTGCAGCGCAGCGGGTCCCCCTGGACCGTGAGCCTGCGGGAGGGCCCGCCGCTGCTGGCGGGGCAGGTGGTGCTGGCGGCTGGCAGTGGCTGCCGGGCCCTCTGGCCGGCCCTGCCCCCTCGCCTTTGCAGCAGCTGGGCGGGGGTGCTGCAGCTCCAGGAGCGGCCACCCGCCCTGGCCGCCGATCAGCTGCTGCTGCCCCGGCAGTTCCAGCGCCTGGCCTTGGAGCGGCGGGTGGGCCAGCTGGAGACCGAGGCCTGGGTGGTGGACCCCGGGCTGGTGCCCCGTGGCAGCGGCGCCCTGGTGGGTCAGCTCACCCTGGTGGGTCCCGCGCCGGATCGGGAGCCCGATCCCCTGGTGATGGAGCGGCGCCTGCGGCTTGGCTTGGAGCCCCTGGCCCTGGAGTGGCAGGGGGTGGCGGCCCGCTACCGCCAGGCCCGTGTGAGTTTCTGCAGCGAGGGTGAACCCCTGGCCGGGCCGGTGTCGGGGGCGCCAGGCCTGTGGGCGTTCACGGGGTTCAGTGGCGGCTTTGTCCAGGTGCCGGTGCTGGCACCGCTGCTGGCCCAGGCCCTGGGGCCGGCCGGCGAGCTGGCGGTGGCGGCCCAGCGGCGCCTGCGGCAGCTGGGGGTATGGCCCTCGGCTCCGGTGGGGGGGGGATGACAGGGGGTGCGCCTTCCTGCAAGCTGGCCGCCATGACCCAGGCCACCCCCACCGCTGAGGAGTCCAGGCACCGCGGCCCACTGCAGCGGTTGGAGGCGCGCTGGCTGGGGCTGAGTGATCACGGCCAGGTGGGCGTGAGCCTGGCGGCCGTTGGTGGCGCGTTGGCGCTTTGGGCCCTGTTCTGGCCTGTGCCCACTGAGGTGGAGGGCAAGGGCGTGCTGGTGTTTCCCGACAACGCCGGCATCCTCAATGCCCGCTCCGGTGGCCAGGTGCGCAACATCTACGTGAAGACGGGCGAGCGCGTGGCCCGCGGCCAGGTGTTGATGCAGCTGTACCTGCCGGTGCTGGAGCGCCAGCTCGACCAGCAGCGCGGCAACCTGCGCCAGCTGCAGCGCCACAACGAGAAGCTCGATGCGCGGGATGCCCTGCGCCTGCTCACCGAAAAGAGGGCGCTCGACACGGCTCTGGGTAAGTACGCCGACGATCGTCGCCGCTACGGCGAGCTGCAGGCGACGTATGCCAGCAAACTGCGCAACCTGGAGTGGCTGGCCAGGCGGGAGGTGGTGGCCCCCCTCTCCTCCGATGTGGTGTCGGCGGAGCAGGGGCTCACCAGCACCAGCGTGAATCTCGACGACGTGAAGATCAACGAGAAGAACGTGCTGACCAACTACCAGCAGGTGAAGCTCACCATCGAGACCCAGGCCCTGCAGCGCCGCTACCAGATCGACGATCTCAAGCGTCAGATCCAGGTGACCGAAGCCAAGATCGCCTACGACGGCAAGGTGCAGGCTGAACGCGATGGCACCGTGCTCGATCTGCAGGTGATCCCGGGCCAGACCGTGGGTACCGGCCAGCGGCTGGGCACGATCGGCCGGCCTGAGCAGCCGAACGCCAAGGATCTGCCGCTGCGGGCGGTGGCCTATTTCGCGCCCGCCGATGCCCGCCGCCTGCCCCTGGGCCTGCCGGTGGAAGTGGTGCCGCTCTGGAACCAGCGCGGCCGCTTCGGCGGCATCGTGGGCCACGTGAAGCAGGTGCTCACCCTTCCCGCCACGGAAGACGACATCTCCACCACGGTGGGCAACCCGCAGTTGGCCCAGGAACTCACCAAGAACGGGCCGGTGATGCGCAGCGAGATTGAACTGGAACGGGACCCGTCCAGCGTGGATGGCTACCGCTGGACCTTGTCGGGGGGGAGCGGCGTGTTCCCGATCCGCGATGGCCTCACCGTGTCCACCCACGCCTATGTGGAATGGCGCTCACCGATCAGCTACGTGCTCCCCGGCCTGCGCTCCCTCACCGGCGGCTATCGCACCCCCGGCATCGATCTGCGCTGGAACCTGCCGTCCCTGCGTCAACCCAACACCATCCAATGACGCGTCCCTTGAAGTCCTGGTCGCTGCCCAGGATCAACAACCCCTTGCTGCGGCAGGAGTTCCCCTGGCTGGTGAGCGAGGTGGTGCTGCTGCTGATTCTGTTCAACGCCAACCCGCCGGAGCTGTGGTTCTGGCTGGTGGTGCTGTTGGTGGTTCTGTTGTATCGGGTTGAGCGCTGGTGGTCGTCGCGGCCCAACGCCTGAAGAGTCAGGTCACGAGGGCTCGCCACTGCCGTTCGGTGCTCTCGAGGGTGTGGTCGATGCGATTGAGCACCATCAGCCGTGAGGCCACCCGTTGCAATTGCTCCGGGTTGAGTCGTTGATAGGCCGCCAACGCCTCCGGTGTCTGCAGCGCCTGCAGCGGCAGGGCCGGCCGAGGCTCGAGCGGCGGCGGCTGTAGCCGCAACGAACCGCTCAGCTGCTCCTGCCAGCGCAGCAGCCTCTGGCCCACCCCCTCGAGGAAGTTTTCCGCGGCAGCGGCGTTGCCCTGCAGTCCCCACTCCTGCCAGTCGTCAGCCGGCAGGCGCCGCAGCTCATCGAGATCGAGGATCAGCGCTTCACAGGCCTGATCGAGCAGCTCCCACATCCGTGCCACCGGGTGCTGGGCAGCCCGGCTGCCCAGCTCCAGCAGAGCCCCCTGGCGCTGGTCGCGCAGGCGCAACAGCGTGGTGCGCAGGCCGCGCACCTGCTGCCCCAGCCGCTGGCGCCACGGGCCCTGGGGGGGGATGGCGTCGGGATGCCGCACCGCAGCGGCCTCCAGGGTGCGGCCCAGATCCACCAGCAGCTGCAGCAGTCCCTCCCGCTGCTCGATCCGGGCCCGGGAGGGCCAGAACAGGCGCAGGCTGAGCAGGGCCATCAGGATGCCGAAGGCGGTCCAGAACAGGCGTAGCGGGATCCAGGTGTCGAGCTGCTGGTCGTGGGTCAGCCAGCCCATCACCACCACGAAACAGCACACGGTGTAGCCCACGGTGAGGCGCAGCGAGCCAGCGATCAACCGGGCCAGCAGCAGGGCCAACGGCAGCGCCACCATCAACGGCAGATGGCCCCAGGCCCGGTAGCCGAAGAACACCACAACGGCTCCCACGGCCGTGCCGATCAGGCGTTGACGTCCCAGTTCGAGGGTGTTGCCAAAGTTGCCCACCGTCACGCTCAACACCGCCAGGGAGGCGTAGATCGCAAAGGGAAGGCCGGTGAGGCTGGCAAAGCCGTTCACCACCGTCACGGTGGCGGCGAGGCGCAGGCTGTCCCGCAGGGCCGGAACGCTCATCGCGCCTTCGAGGCCTGCAGCAGTGCCCGGCTGTGCAGCAGCTGTTGGAGGGTCTGGCATTGCTGGCCGATCGCCAGCAGCAGCGGCTTCGAGGCCCCCACGTTGGTGGCGTGCTCCAGCCACAGCGCCGGTGCGCTCCCGTTGCTCTGCTGCGGCCCATGGGTTGGCTCGGCCTGCAGGCGCTGCATCAGATCGGCGAGGGTGTTCAGCAGCAGCGGTGGGGGCCCGGAGGCCTGTTGCGGCAGCGGTGCCGGCAGTTGGCGCAGCAATGGCTCCAGCAGCAACCACTGGCGCAGCAGCTGCCGCCAGAGGTTGCCGGCCTCATCCCAGCGGCCCTGGCGCTGGCCGTGCAGCTGCTGCAACAGCTGGATCCTGGGCAGCAGCTCCTGGGAGCGCAAGGCCGGTGGCGGGGGGCCGCCGTGGCGCAACCACTGCTGCATCGCGTTGATCTGCAGGCCGAGCTGGCTGGCGATCCCGGCCTCCATGGCGCTCAGCTGCTGCTGCGGTCGCCGCGGCCACAGCGCCCAGGTGGCGAGCTGCGCCATCAGGATCCCCACCACCACCGCCAGCGCCATGTTGAAGATCTGCGCCCAGTTGACCTGGTTGCCGTGGTGCATCAGCTCCAGGGCCCAGCAACTCAGATAGCCCGTGCTCAGGCCCTTGAGCAGCCCCAGGCCGCGCAGCAGCATTCCGGTGAGCAGCAGGGAGATGCCGAGCATCACCCAGCCGGTGGAGATCTCGTGCAGCACCGTCGCGGTGAGGATGCCCAGCAGGGCCCCTGCCAGCTGCTGGCCGATGCTGCGGGCGGGGGTGAAGTCGTTTTCGTTCACGAACAACACCGCCACGATCAGCGCCAGCCCCAGCACCTGGCTGCGGCCAGTCCAGAGCATGATCCCTGTGGTGAGGGTGGTGGCCAGCCAGATCCGCAGGCTGTTGCGCCACAGCGGGCTCATCGATGGCAGAGCGTGAGCCATGGTGTGGGACCTGTTCAGGGTTGGCCCCTGCCGCTGCTGCTGACTTGCAGCTGCAGCTGCAGCTGCGGTTGGATCGGCTGGCTGGGATCCTGCGGCATCGGCAACAGCTCCCGCAGCAACTTCGCGTAGGTGATGTTCACGGCCACCGTGGCGTTGAGCCGCTGCACCAAACTGCTGATCAGCCGTTCTTGGGTGATCGAGAGATCGATTTCACTCGACAGACCGGTGAGGTAGCGCAGCCGCACATCCCGGAACGCTTCCAGGGCGGCCGCCACACCTCTGCGGGCCGAACTGAGCTTGGCCAGGCTGGCTTCGTGGTTGAAGAAGGCCTGCTCCAGCCGCAGCCGGATGTCGTTGCGGCTGGCGGCGTACTGCTGGGCGGTGGCCGCTTCCCGTTTGGCCAGGGCCCTCGCCTGTCCCGCGGTGTTGCCCCCATCAAACAGCAGCCAGGTGAGGCTGAGCCCCACCGACCAATCCCAGCCGTTGGTGCTGGTGAGGGGCAACGCTGTGGAGCCGCAGCAGCCGCCACCACCGATTTCGAAGTTGCCCAGGCTGGTTTGGTTGCTGTTGCCGCCTGCACTGGCAAACAGCGACAACCTGGGCAGCAGCCCGGCGGCCGTGGCCTGTTTCTGCTGGGCGAGAACCGCGCGGGTGGCCAGGATGGCCTCCAGTTCCGGGTTGCCGCGGTAGGCGGCCAACACGCTCTGCTCGAGGTCGAGGGGCCAGCGGGGTTGAACCACGATCGGATCGCTGGCCGTGGGCGTCACGTTGGCCGGCAGGTTGAGCAGCACCGCCAGCTTCCGGCGCGCCACGGCCCGATCGGCCATGGCCTGAATCAGGGTTTCTTCATCGGAGGCCTGCACAGCGCGGCGCCGCAGCACGTCCAGGCGTGGCACCAGGCCGGCCTGCTTGAGATCGAGGCTGTCCTGCAGGATCAGCAGGTCGTTGCGCAGGTTGGCGTCGTAGACGCGCACCAGCTGGTCGCTCTGCTGTAGGGCGTAGTAGGCCTCACTCACCTGCAGTTGCAGGCTGCGCAGCTGGTTGGCATAGGTGCTGCGCTGCTGTTCCAGGTTGGCCCGCGCGGCCCGCACCGTCGGGGTGCGGGCGAAGTCGAGCAGGGCGTAGTTCAGCTGCAGGCCCCCTTGCACGCTGCCGGTGCCGGAGGTGAGCGCCGCCGAGCCCCCCGCCGGCACATAGAAGGGCCCGGGGGTGGGTTGCCCTGTGGCCGAGAGCAGGCCATTGGGGGCGAACTGAGGGCCGAAGCCCAGGGTGTCGTTGTTCGCCAGCGCGGTTTCGGTGGAGCGGCTGCGTTCGTAGCCGCCCGCGGCGTAGGCGCTGACCGTGGGCCAGTAGGTGCCCATCGAGGCCTGGACGCTGGCCAGGGCCGCGGCCACCTGCTCCCGCTGGGCCTGCAGGCTGGCGCTGTTGGCAAAGGCGATCGCCAGGGCCTGCTCCAGGCTGAGGCCGGCGATGCCGGCGGCCTGGAGCTGCTGGGGGGAGGGCAGATCCAGCGGCGGGCTGGCAACGGTTTGCTGGGGTTCAATCGGGCCCTGGGCGGGTTCATTGGCCCGGATCAGATTGGCGGGCAGTTGCGGGGTGGCCAGCACATCCCGCACCGGTGGCTCCGGTTCACTGGGCAGCAGCCGGTCGAGGGCCCGCAACTCCGCATCCAGCCGCTGCCAGCTGCGCTCCAGCAGCTGCGTCGATTGGATTGGCCGCGCCTGGGCCGCCAGAGGGTTGGCCTGTGGAGCCGCCTGTGCGGCCGGGGCCCCATGGGCCGGGATCAGCCCCAACCACACCAGGGCAAGGGCACCATTGCGCATTGCCAAGTTGATGCAGTCAGCGCCTGGAGCGTTTCACTCTGCTTTGTGCAGCGGCTCTTCTGCCCCTGGGGTGTTCAGCTTCAGGGGCGGCAGCTGGCTGGCTTGGTTGATCCAGCACCCTTGGCTTGCCCAGCACCCCAGCGATCAGGATGGCCACATAGAGCTGGCCCACGATCGTGATCCCCACGCTGGCGGTGAGGCTGGTGAGGCTGCCGCTTTTCAGCACCGGGCTGCCGATGGTGGTGAGGCAGGCAAAGGCGGCACCCAGCATGGCCGGCGCATGGCCGATGCCATCGGGTAGGGCGTGTCCATGGGCCGGCAGGTTGAAAGCTGCTGGGTCAAGCACCAGCAGGGAATTGAGCACGATGCCGCCGGTGAAGCCCACCAGCAGATACCCGGCCGCGGCCCCCATCAGCAGGTCGCCGTTGAACACCGGTTCTTCGGCCAGGTCTGTGATCAGGCCCCAAAGCAACACCAGCATCAGGCTGAGCCACACCACCAGATGGATCACGCTCAGCTGCACGGCCAGGGTGGGGTTGAGCACCAGGGCCGCCTGCCAGATCAGTTCCATGGCCAGGGCCGGGGTCCAGAACATCAGCGCTTGCCGCCGGCGCACCAGCACCTTCTGGAAACGGCGCCCGAGGCCCAGAGGCATCGATTCGGATGCCGTTGGCGGGAGGCGGTTATGGCGCAGCAGGGGGGAATTCAGCAGCACCCCCAGGCCGGAGATCATCAGGTACACCACACTCACCAGGCGTGGAGCCTGCTGCAAGCCGCGCAGGCCCACCAGGGCCATCACCTCCACCGCCAGGAGGCCGCGGTAGAAGGCGTGGCGCTGTTCCAGCAGGCGGCTGAGCACGTCCATGGTTGAGGTCACGCCCTGCCCAGGATCGATGCCCAGTTCGCTTCGCCATCTCGGATGGCCTGCTCGGCCTGGCGGCAGAGCATCAGCCGGCTGGCGATCCGCTCGAGCCGCTCCAGGGAGGCCGTGTTGGCGGTGGGATCGTTGAGTTCCTGGCCCAGCTGCTGCCAGCTGTGCGGTGGCTGCAGCTCGGTTTCGGGTGGTTTGGGAAGTCCCCGGCGACCACGGATCTGCCGTTCCCATAAGTCCAGTTGGCTTGCCATGGCCTGCAGCAACTCCGCTTCGGCTCGGTGCAGCTGCACCACCAGCTGCGGATCCTGGAGGGTGGGGGGCTCGCGCACCAGGCCTCGCACCAGGGTGATCAGGCGGGAGGCGGTGGCCTCGAAGTTGGCCATTAGCAGCGTCGCCGGATGGCGCTCAGGCATGGTGCCTAGCTCCTGCAGGAGGGTTGGGCGTTGCTGCCGGATGGCGATCAGCTGGTTGCGCAGGGCCCGGTAGCGGCTGATCCCCACGGGATCCACCACCTGGCCAGCCATGGCGGGATCCACCCGCGCCGCCAGGTCGCGGAAGCAGCTCTGCAGCTGCATAAGCAACCTGGCGACCTGGCCCAGGCTGCTATCGAGTCCGCGGGCTGGCCAGAACAGCCGCAGGCCCAGCAGCGTGATCAGCACCCCGAAACAGGTCCAGAAAAAGCGCAGCGGAATCCAGCTGGCCAGGCCGCCCTCGTGCACCAGCCAGCCCATCACGATGACGATGCCGCCCACCTTGTAGCCCACCTGCAGCTTCAGCAGTCCGCCCAGCAGGCGCAGGGCACCGAGGGTGATGGCGATCCCCAGCGGCATCGGCAGGTGGCGCAACCCCTCGTAGCCGACCAGCAGCAGCACCGACCCGAGCGCCGTGCCCAGCAGGCGCTGGCTGCCCAGGGCCAGCGCGCCGCCGTAGGTGCCGGTGGACACCGCCAACACCGCCAGAGACACGTACTGGCTGTCGGCCACCCCAGACAGGCTGGCGAAAGCGTTGCCGAGCCCGGCGGTGAAGGCGGTGCGCAGGCCGTTGCGGTTGATCACGACGGAGCCATCCGGTTTAGCCCGCCCAGGCAGGCATGCAGCGGGCGCCCCTCCTCCGCGAGGGCCAGCAGAGGCAGCAGTGGGAGCTGCAGCTGCTGGGCCAGCTGCTGCCAACGCTGGGGCTCGCGCCCTGGGGTTGGCCTGGGCTCTCCACTGAGCTGCCGCTGCAGCTCCTCCACCGCCTGCCGCAGCAGATCGGCCTGCAGGATCCGCTGTTCGGGCAGGCCCGCCATCAGCCGCTCCCAGGCGATCCAGTGAAAGTGGGCGAGCTGCCACAGCCGCAGCCGTTGCTCCCAGCCGCTGCGTTTGAGGGCCTGATGGCGGGGGCCGCTGCGTTCCTGAGCGATCAGTTGTTCCATCCGTTGCAGGGCGTTGGTGAGCGGTGCCGGATCCAGCGGCGCGGGTCTGGATCGCCGTTGGGCCAGCCAGTCGCTGTAGGCCTGCAGCTGGGTCTGTAGGGCGTAACGCAGGCGCCCATCGGCGGCTTTGAGTTCGCTGGTGCTGTTGTGCGGCCAGAACAGCAGGCCCACCAGGATCGCCACAATGCAACCCACCACCGTGTCGAGGGCACGGTTGAACACGTAGTCCCAGCCCAGCGCCGTATGGCCGGGAAGCATCAAGAACATCACAGCGACCAGTGAGGCCGTGCTGAGGGCGCTCTGCCAGCCCAGCAGTTGCAGCACAGGAATCATCACCAGCATCGATACCAGCACGCCGATCCAACCGCCGAGGATGGTGTGCACCAGGAAGGTGATCAGGCCCCCCGCCACGGTGCCCAGGATGCGGCCGCTGGCGGCCTTCAGGGTGTGGTCGTCGTTGTCGTCAACAACCATCACCACTGCTAACAGCGGGTACCAGGCAAATTGAATGCGTTCGGTCCAGACAGCAATGGCGGCTGTGAGGAGCACGGCTACAAAGAGTTTCAGGCTGTTGCGCAACAGCTGCGGGTTCACCGGTGCCGCCTGAACAAACCGCCTGGAGCCTATGGCGCCAAGCGCCGTGGCGGCCTAATCCTGGGGGATGCAGATCCCAATGGTGCAGCTCACTCCCGATCTCGAGGCCCTGTTGCGCATGGGGCTGGCGGTGCTGTGTGGCCTGGTGGTGGGCTTCAATCGGGCCCACCACCAGGCCGGTCTCACCCAACCCAATCGCCTGCGGGTGCACGTGCTGGTGGGCCTCAGCGCCTGCCTGATGGTGCTGGCTGCCGGCCCTGATCTGGAGGCCCGCAGTCGGGCGATCCAGGGGGTGGCCACGGGGGTGGGATTCCTCGGGGCCGGCGAAATCCTGGTGGAGCGCAGCTCCCAGGGGCAAGCCGCGCCCCAGGTGCATGGCCTCACCAGTGCGGCAGCGGTGTGGTTCACGGCCGCCCTGGGGGTCACCGTGGCCGCCTCAACCCCGGTGTTGGCAGGCTTCGCCCTGGTGCTGGCCCTGATTGCCCTGTCGCAACGGGGGAACGGCAGCAACCATGGCCCTGGCGGTGCATCGCGATGACCGAGCCCACTCCCGAGCCCACTGCCGCAGATCTCTGGCAACTCAAGCCCTGGTGGTGTCAGCCCTGGTCGATCCTGCTCACCGGCCTGGTGGCGGTGGCTGGAAGCTGGCTGTTGCTGCAGCGCTGGTGGATCACGGCGCCGCTGGCTGTGGCGGTGCTGCTGTGGTGGTGGCTGTTTCTGGTGCTGGTGCCGGCCGCCTATCGCGCCGAGCGCCAGCCACCCGGCCCTGGGCCGCTGGAGTGATCGGCGACCGCTCAGAAGAGGAAGCGATAGCGCTCAGCGCTGCCGGCGGTCGCGGCGGCACCGGCCGCCTGGGGCCAGTCGGCCTCCCAGTAGCTGATGCCGTCGCGCATGAAGGGGCGGCCCCCAAGCCGCTCGGCATCGAGCTGGGTGCCGCCCATGGCGGTGATCAGGCCGCCGATCTCCATCGGGCCCAGGTCGGTTTTGAGGTCCTTGCCGGCGGCCGCCAGCAGGCCGGGCAGCCGCACCAGGCTCTCGGGGCGGGTGAGCTGGTGGAACAGCGACTTCAGCAGCAGCCGCTGGCGATCCAGGCGGCCGATGTCGCCCATCTCGTCGTGGCGGAAGCGCAGGAAGCCCTCGATGTCGCGCCCCCGCAGCACTTGGGGACCGGGCTGCAGGTCGATGTGCAGCCCCTGGCTGTTGTCGTTGTAGACCATCCGCTTGGGCACGTTCACCTCGATGCCCCCGAGGGCGTCACCCAGCCGGCGGATCACCGAGAGGTTCACCAGGATGTGGTGCTGCACGGGCCGGCCCAGGTGACGTGAGAGCTCGCTCTTCACGGCCTCCGGCCCCCCCATGGCATAGAGGGCATTGGCCTTGAGGGGCCCGAAGCTGCTGGAGTCGATGTAGGTGTCACGGGGCACCTGCACCAGCTTGGTGACGCCGTTCTGCACCCGCAGGGTGTACATCACATCGGTGTTGCCTCCGCCCACATCGGTGCCGAGGATCACCACCTCACGGTCCCCGAGACCGGTCCAGGCGCTGAAGGGATTCACCAGCTTGCGGGTTTGACCCAGCAGATCGCCCTGCAGCACCTGAGAGAGGGGGGAGGCCAGCAGCAGACCCCCTGCCAGCCCGATGCCGATGGCCACCAGAACCGGCCCGCGCTCGTCGCGGCGGCGGACCCCCTGGGGCTTCATGGCGGGACTCTTCATTCTCAAAACTTATTTCATGTCCCTTGACCTGATGGGTTCCGAGGGGTAATCCACGGTCAGTTTTCGTGCTGGCTGGCGGCAAGGGCGCGCAGCCCCATCTGCAGGTGAGCCCGGAAGGCCCCCAGGGCGAGCAGCTGCTGACCGCTGAGCCGACCCTCCAGGGCTTCGCCGCTCTGCTCCAGCGTCGCGTTCAGCTGCTGGCTCAGCTGGGCGTAGTGCTGCAGCAGCTGCTGCAGCGGCAGGAGCGGATCGTGGGGCCCCGGCTGGGTCCCGGACTCGGTCCCGTTGTCCGTGGGGGCCTGCTGATACAGGGCTGCCAGGTGCCGGAAGCTGATGGCATCGGGGCAGGGGTTGATGGCATCCATGGCGCGACCTCGAGTTGGAGGCGATGGTTGTGTGAACGCTATGGGTACCCGCTGGGCTATGGAATTGGACGGTCTGTAGGGATCTCCCGCCCTCCTACAGCCGCAGCGCCTCGTCGGCCCGCAGGCCGGCCTGCACGCGCCATAGGTTGGCGTAGGCGCCACCGGCCTGCAGCAGCTGCTCGTGCTGGCCGCTCTCCACGATCTGGCCCTGCTCCATCACCACGATCCGGTCGGCGTGGCGCACGGTGGACAGCCGGTGGGCGATCACCAGGGTGGTGCGATCGGCGGTGATGTGGTCGAGGGAGCGCTGGATGGCGGCTTCTGTTTCGTTGTCCACCGCGGCGGTGGCCTCATCGAGGATCAGCACCGGCGGGTTCTTGAGGATGGCGCGGGCCAGGGCGATGCGCTGGCGCTGGCCGCCGGAGAGCCGCTGGCCCCGCTCGCCCACCACGGTGTCGTAGCCCTGGGGCAGAGCGGCGATGAAGCGCGAGGCTTCCGCCAGTTCAGCGGCCCGTTCAATGGCGGCCCTGGGGGCCGTGAAGCTCCCGTAGGCGATGTTCTCGGCCACGGTGCCGTGGAAGAGGAACACCTCCTGGCTCACCAGCGCGATGGCGCGGCGCAGGTCGGCCAGTTCCAGCTCGCGGATGGGGATGCCGTCGAGGCGGATCTCCCCCTGCTGCACCTCGTAGAGCCGCAGCAGCAGTTTCACGATCGTGCTCTTGCCGGAGCCCGTGGCGCCCACGATGCCGATGGTGCTGCCGGCGGGCACCTCCAGGTTGAAGGCGTGCAGCAGGGCAGGGCGTCCCTCGTAGCCGAAGCCCACGTTCTGGAAGCTCAGCTCACCCCGCACCGAGGCCAGCGGCAGGGGCCGGTGGCCACTGGGGATGCGGATCGGGGTGTCGAGCAGATCCAGCACCCGCTGGGTGGAGGCCATGGCCCGCTGGTAGTCGTCGAGGGTGCGGCCCAGGGTGGTGAGGGGCCAAAGCAGCCGCTGGGTGATGAACACCAGGAACGAGTAGGTGCCGATCGCGATGGCCCCCTGCCAGGCCTGGAGGCCACCGATCACCAGGATGGCCAGGAAGGCGAACAGAATCGCGAAGCGGATCAGCGGAATGAAGGCCGCGGAGAGCCGGATCGCCCGGCGGTTGCTGCTGCGGTAGGCCTGGCTCTGCTCGCGTAGGCGTTCGGTTTCCCATGCCTCCGCGGTGTAGCTCTTGATCGTGAGCATTCCGCCGAGATTGTTGGCCAGCCGGCTGGCCAGATCTCCCGCCCGCTCGCGCACCTCCCGGTAGCGGGGCTGCAGCCGCTTCTGAAAGGCCAGGGATCCCCAGAGGATCACCGGGATCGGCAGGAACGACACCCCGGCCACGGTGGGCGAGAGCCACACCATGGCGCCCCCCACCGCCAGCACCGTGGTGATCAGCTGCAGCAGCTCGTTGGCGCCGTGATCCAGGAAGCGCTCCAGCTGGTTGATGTCGTCGTTGAGGATCGCCAGCAGGCGGCCGCTGCTGCTGGCCTCGAAGAAGCCCATCTCCAGCCGCTGGAGATGGGCGTAGGCCTCCAGCCGCAGCTCGTGCTGCACCGTCTGGGCCAGGTTGCGCCACAGCAGGGCGTAGAGGTATTCGAACAGGGATTCAGCACTCCAGATCACAAAGGAGAGCCCCGCCAGCACCCCGAGTTGTTGCGGCACGGTGCTCACACCGAGGGCCGCCAGCCAGGAGGTGTTCTGCTTCACCACCACATCCACCGCCAGGCCGATCAACACCGGTGGAGCCAGGTCGAACAGCTTGTTGAGCACGGAGCATCCAGCCGCCAGCCACACCAGGCGGCGATGGGGACGCAACGTGCGCAGCAGGCGCTGCAGGGGAGGGGTGGAATCAGCCATGGCGCCATTCAACAGACCATCGGCGGCGACGGCCAATCCGCGGTGACGGACTCTCCGACAGCGGAAAGCCCCAGGCGACTCGTGGAGTCGTCCCGGGGCTTGGGTCTGGCCTGGTGGCCAGGTGGGGTCTAGGGGGCGCTCCGGGCGATCACCAGCGGTTGCCGCCGCCGCCGTAGCCGCCGTCGCCGCCACCGCCGTAACCGCCACGATCACCACCGCCGCCGCCATAGCCGCCTCGGCCGCCACCGCCACCGCCGTAGCCGCCGCCACGGTTGCCGCCGCCGCCGTAGCCGCCGCGACCGCCGCCGCCGCCACCACCGCCACCCTCACGGGGTGTGGCCTTGTTGACGCGGATCATCCGACCCATCCACTCCACGTTCTGGAGGTCGTCGATGGCCTTCTGCTCATCGGCGTCGTTCACCATCTCCACGAAGGCGAAACCGCGCTTGCGGCCGGTTTCGCGGTCGAGGGGAAGGCTGCACTTGGAGACTTCGCCGTACTGGCTGAAGAGATCGAGCAAATCCTCCTGTTCGGCCTGGAACGAGAGGTTGCCTACGTAAATGGTCATTCCTTCAACGGAACCTGGACTGATTCGTGGTTGCTGGGGTTCCGAGTGGAGCCTGTAAGCCTTGAATCACGGCCCACCTTACAGCTCGGAGCTGGTTTCTTTCCAGGCTGCAGCACGGTTGCGGAAGTCCCGCACCGCCTCATTCCAAGACTCAGGTGAAGAGGTTTGAAGCAACCGGGAAGGGAAGCGGAAGAAACCTCCGCCGGCCTCAAGCGTGTCCCATTGTCAGCAAACCCTCACCCGTTAGCGAGACCCCCGATGACGGCACCCGTTCCCTGGAGCCTGGCCTGGCGTGACGATGGCGAACTGGCACCCCAGGACCACTTCGATCTGCTGCAGAGTCTTGTGGCCAGCGAGAGCGACACCGTGCAGCACGGCCTGGTGGTGGCGATGGAGCGCCTGTCGCTGGAGCAGGTGAGCCTGCTGGCCAGCAACGACGTGACCCGACTCTGCGCCTGATGGTGGGCGAGTGCTGACAGATCAGCCCTTGAGGCGGCTGATCTGCAGTTCCTTGTTCATCACCCGCAGACGCCTCAGCCCCTGGAACACCTCCTCGGGCATGCCCTTCGGCAGATCCACCACGCTGTGGGTGTCGAAGATCTGGATGCGGCCGATGCTGCGGCCGTTCAGGCCCGCCTCATTGGCAATCGCGCCCACGATGTTGCCGGGCTTGACCCGATCGCGCCAGCCCACCTCGATGCGGAAGCGATCCATGTGGGCCTCCGGTGGGCCGGACTCCTCGCGGGGGCCGCGACGGCCGGCGGGGCCGGGCCGTTCACCACGGTCAGTGAAGCGGTCGCGCTCGCCGCGGCGACCATCGCGGTTGCTGGGCTGCTGGCGCAGCCAGTTCTCATCGCCATGCACCAGCAGGGGCTGGTCGCCAACGGCCAGCTGCAGGGCCGCCAGGGCCAGCTGATCGGGGCTGACGCCCGCCTCCTGGCCCACCCGCTGCAGGATTTCTGAGAGCAGGGCCCGCTCCTCGTTGCGGCTCTCATCACTGGGGGTGAGGGCCGCGGTGAGCTGCTGGCGCAGGCGATCCAGGCGGTTCTGGTTGATGGTGGCGTTGTTGGGGATGTCCATCGGTTCGATGGGGCGTCCCACGGCCCGCTCGAGACCGCCGAGGAAGCGCCGCTCCCGCGGGGTGATGAACAGGATGGCGTCGCCGGTGCGGCCCGCCCGGCCGGTACGGCCGATGCGGTGCACGTAGGCCTCCGAGTCGAAGGGGATGTCGTAGTTGATCACCAGGGTGATGCGATCCACATCCAGGCCCCGGGCCGCCACATCGGTGGCCACCAGCACGTCCACCGTGCCGTTCTTGAGCCGCTCGATCGTGCGCTCGCGCTGGTTCTGGGCCACGTCGCCGTTGAGAACGGCCACGTCGTAGCCCTTGGCCTCCAGGGATTCGGCCACCGTCACGGTGATGGCCTTGGTGCGGGCGAAGATGATCACCCCCTCCTTGGTTTCCGCCTCCAGCACGCGGCTGAGGGCCTCCAGCTTCTGGGGGCCGTTCACCGTGATGTAGCGCTGGCGGATGCGGCTGGAATCCGACCCCTTGGTCTTGATCGTGATCTCGGCCGGATCGTTGAGGTACTGGTGCGAGATACGGCGGATCTCGGCGGGCATGGTGGCGGAGAACAGCACCACCTGGCGCTTCTCGGGCAGCTGCCCCAGCACCCACTCCACGTCGTCGATGAAGCCCATGCGCAGCATTTCATCGGCCTCATCCAGCACCAGGCTGCGCAGCCCGGAGAGGTTGAGGGTGCCCTGGCGCATGTGGTCCATCACCCGGCCGGGGGTGCCCACCACCACCTGCACGCCCCGCTTGAGGCGGGCGATCTGGTCGCGGAAGTCGGCGCCTCCGTACACGGGCAGCACCCGCAGGTGCGGCATCTTGGCGGCGTAGCTGTTGAAGGAATCGGCCACCTGGATGGCCAGTTCGCGGGTGGGGGTGAGCACCAGCACCTGGGGGGTGCGTTGCTCGGGATCGAGGCCAGCCAGCAGTGGCAGGGCGAAGGCGGCCGTCTTGCCGGTGCCGGTCTGGGCCTGGCCCACCAGGTCGCGGCCCAGCAGCAGTTCGGGGATGGCGGCCTTCTGGATCGGCGAGGGCTCGCTGTAGCCGATGGCCGCCAGGGCCTCCAGCAGTTCGGGGGCAAACCCGAAGGCGGCAAAGCCATTGGCCTCACTGGCCGGCTCCGGGTCAGGAGTGGCCTCGTCGAGGGGCCCGATCAAGGTGGTGGCCACGGCGTCGGCAGGGCCGTCGCTGGCAGTGGTCAGGTCAGCGGCGCTGAGGTCGACCACGCGCAGGTCCACCGAGCTGTTGAAGCTCTCGCAGGGGGTATTGGTCACTGGTTAAGGCAAGGCCTGGGAATTCCTTCGTCGACAGGCCGGCAGACACCCGTGAATAACTGCCTTGCCCTTCACAAAGGGTGAAATCAGATCCTAACACTTGCTTCAACCTGCGCCCGCTGCGCTGCGGTTGTAGTCGTCGGCCAGGCGCTCGATGTCGTCTTCGCGCAGCTGTTCGCCCCGTTGCACCTCCACGATCAGCAGGTTGCTCTGGCCTGCGCTGGCCCGATGGATCGCGCCGCAGGGCACCTCCAGCACCGCCCCCGGGGCGGCCTCGATCGCCTGGCCGTTGCACTCGAGAACGCCATCGCCCTCCACCACCACCCAGTGCTCACTGCGCTGCCGATGCCGCTGCAGGCTGATCCGCGCACCGGCGCGGATCCAGAGCCGCTTCACCAGATAGCCCCGCCCGCCGCCAAGGGTTTCAAACCAGCCCCAGGGGCGCTCCACCCGGCTGGCCCAGGCCGCTCCCTCTGCTGACGGCTCAGGCACGGCGGGTGGAGGCGGGCAGGCGTTGGGCAAACGCTAGTGCCCGGTCCGGGGCTGTGGATCACGGGTTCGCGATCCAGTCGCCTGGTTCGGGGGTCACCACCAGGGCCTGCTGCCGCGCCCGGGTGAGGCCGGTGTAGATCAGGCGCGGATCCCAGCGGCGCGTGGGTGGCAGCAGCAGCAGCACCTCGCCGTACTGGCTCCCCTGCGACTTGTGGATCGTGAGGGCCAAGGCCGGTTCGGCCTCGCCCAGCCGGGCGGGATGGAACAGCCGGCCCCCGTCCATCAGCACCAGTCGTTCGGGCCCCGCGGGGCCCGGGCGTTCCACCAGCACGCCGATGTCGCCATTGGTCAGGTTGTGCTCGGCCAGATTGCGGCGGTTGAGCACCGGGGTGCCCAGGGGCCACTGCTGCAGGGGGCGGCCGAAGCCATCGCCGAGCAACTGGCGGTGCAGCTGCTCCACGCCCCAGCGGCCCTGGCGCACGGGGCTGAGCAGGATGCAGCGCTCCAGTTCCTCCAGCAGCGCTTCCCAGCCGTCCGGGCACTCGCTGTCGTGCCAGCCCAGGGATGCCGCCAGCTCAGCCAGTCGTTGCTGGTGCTGGCGTAGTCGTTCCAGCACGGCGCGGGGTACCTGCCGCGGGCTCTGGCACAGCCAGCGCAGGTTGTCGCTCGGGCTGAGGCCCTGCAGGTGCTCCAGCAGGGCGGTTGCCCCCGCCTGGGGCCCGTCCCGCAGGCTGGCGGCGGTGGCGGCGATGGCGCCGTTGTTGCGGTAGGTGGTGTGCAGCTGCACCGCCGCCGCCCCCAGCTGTTGCAGCCGCTCCGGCCGGCCCAGCTCCAGCAGCACCGCCCCGGGGCCCACCGGGGCCAGCTGGTGCGGGTCGCCCACCAGCAGCAGCTGGCAGCGGGCCGGCAGGGCCTCCACCAGGGCCTGCATCAGGGGCAGGTCGACCATCGACACCTCATCCACCACCAGCAGATCCAGGGCCAGGGGATGGCCGCGATGGCGCCCGAAGCGCTCGCCGTTGCTCTCCAGCAGCCGGTGCAGCGTGGTGCAGGGGGCCTGGCTCAGCCGTGCGGCCAGCTCGGGATCGAGGCCGCTGGCACCAGCGCGCAGGGCCTGGCTCAGCCGGCTGGCCGCCTTGCCCGTGGGAGCCGCCAGGTGCAGCCGCAGCGCCGGCTGATGCCCCAGCGCCGCCGCCAGCATCTGCACCACGGTGCTGGTTTTGCCCGTGCCCGGGCCACCCCCCAGCAGCACCAGCCCATGGCCCAGCACGGCCGCCACGGCCCGCTGCTGCTGGCCATCGAGGCCTGCCTGCCGGGCCCGCTCCACGGCCCGGGCGATGGCCTCGGGGCCAGCCGTCTCGGCCAGGGGTTGATCGGCCTGGGCGATCAGGGCCTCCAGCACGGTCTGCAGCTGGCGGTGCCAGCGGCGCCAGCGCAGGCTGTCGTCCTGCAGCACCAGCGGAGCCTCCGGACGGGTCTCGAGGGCGCTGGCCTCCACGGCCAGGGGGGAGTGGGCCAGGGCCTGGCGGTGCCAGGCGGGCCAGCGCTCCTGGCTCACCTCCGCCGGTGGCGCTCCGGCCAGATCGAGCTCCAGCTCACCCCGCTCAAGGGCCGCGGCCAGGGCGGCCAGCAGCTCCAGCACGGCGGGGTCGGCCGGGGCTCCCACCAGCCGTGGCAGCGCCTCCACCAGGGCCGGGGCCAGGCTGCTCATGGTTGCCCCTCCCGCAGCAGCGTGTCGAGGGCGAGCAGCCGTTGCAGGGGCGGCTGCTCCACCAGCATCCCGGGCACCGATGGATCGTTCTGCTCCACCTCCAGTGGCCCTGGCGCCCCGCGCAGGAACACGTAGGCGTAGCCCCCCAGATGCCGCTGCGGCTCATAGCCCGGCAGGCGCCAGCGCAGGTAGCGGTGCAGGGCCACCAGATACAGATGGGCCTGCAGGGGGTAGTGGTTGGCGGCCATCAGCTCCACCATGGCCGCCTGGCCGTAGTGGGCGGGGCCGCAGGCCAGGGGCTGGCCCTGGGCGTCCCGTTCCCCCAGCCAGTTGCTCTTCCAGTCGGCCACCCACCAGCGCTCCCCGCAGCGGAACACCAGGTCGATCGAGCCGGTGAGGAAGCCGCGGCTGGCCACCTCCAGCTGGCCCAGCTGTGCGGCGTAGGCCGAACCGAACAGCCCGCCCGGATGCTCCCGGAACACCCGGGCCAGACCGCTGGCCCGCACCAGCCCAGCGGTCACCGCCAGCGGCAGATCGAAGTTCATCTCGTTGAGCCGCTGCTGGCGGGGCAGGTCCGCCAAGCGGAACGGGCCCAGGGGGCCGCCCAGGGGCGTGAGCCGCAGCTGCTCCAGACCCTCCAGCAGCGGAGATTGCTGGGCTGGATCGAGGCCCGCCCGCTCCAGCTCCCGCTCCACCACGGCCGCTGTGGCTGGCTGGTGGGCGGGCTGTTGATAGTCGATCCGCTCGAGGATGCGGTGCAGGGCATCACCGGGCCCGGCTCCGCGGGGAAATTGGGCCAGCGGCCCCTGCAACGGCCAGTGCTGCTGGGCTTCAGGCTCCAGGGTGAGGGCCTCGCTGCTGAGGGCGTCGGTATCGCGGCCCTCATCCGCGGCCTGGGGCGACACGCCGGCGGCGCCATGGGTCCAGGCGGAGTAGCTGCTGCGGCCCCAGTGGCTGTCGAGCGGGTGGAGGGGCCGCGGGGCGCACTGGAGCTGGCCGCCGGGGGCGGGGGGCTGCCAGCGCTCGCCCGGGGCCGGCAGCTGGTCGGGGTCGAGCTGCTGCAGGGGCAGGTCCCGGGGCTGGCCAGACGCGTCGAGCAGCCAGGAGGCCAGGGGATTGGCCGCCTGTTTGGCATCGGCATGCCAGCCCAGAACCAGTAGCTGCCGGGCGCGGGTGCAGGCCACATAGGCCAGCCGTTCCGCCTCCTGCTCCTGGGCCTGCTGGTGCTGAAGCGCGGCGGCGCGGCCACGGCCCCAGTGGGGGTTGAGGTGCAGATCCAGCCGCGGGCCGTCGCCATCCGGAGGGGTCCAGCGCTTGCCCAGGCCTTCCGCTCCGGCCCGGGCCGGCTGGGGGGCCATCCACAGGTAGGGGCAGATCACCACCGGGTACTCCAGACCCTTGCTGCGGTGCACGGTCACCACGGCCACGGCCGATTCGGCCGCATCGCTGCGGGGCTGGTGGGCCTCGGGAGGATCGCGATCGGGGTCCCGTCGCAGCCGCCGCAGCCAGTCGGCCGCTGCGGCCACCCCCAGGGCCTGGCGGTGCATCTGCTCCTGCACCAGCTCCGCCGCCTGCTGCAGATCGGCCAGGGCCCGGCCCCGCAGCGAGAGTGCCGCCAGTTGCCGCTCCTCCAGCAGCTGCCCCAGGGCCGCCATCAGGCCCTGGCGGGGCAGGGCGGCCGCCAGGCGGCAGAGGCGATCGGCCAGGGCATCCCACTCCACCGGGCTGGTGGCGGCAATGCGGGCGGCCGACCAGCCCAGCAGCGGGGTGGCGGCCAGCAGCCGCTGGCGGTTGCTGTTGCCCGGTTCCGCCAGGGCATCGAGGAGCCGCTGCAGGCTGGTGGCCCCCTCGCTGGCAAACACATCGCCCTTGCTCACCAGGCGGCTGGGCAGGCCGCGCTGTTCGAGGGCGTGGCGCAGCTCTTCGGCCTGGCTGTGGCGACTCACCAACAGGCAGAGGTCGCTGGGCTCCAGGGGGTGGCTCCGCAGCAGCTGCAGGCACAGGGCCGCCACCTGGCGGGGCAGCTGCTCGGGCTCCAGCGGCAGCAGCTGCAGCGGCGCGCCGCCGGGGGGGAGTGCGAGGTCGCCGGTGGTGGCGCAGGCCTCCACCTCGGGAACCGCCAGCCCAGAGCGCGGCAGGCCCGGGGGCGTCATCAGGGCGTTGAGGCCCGCCACCAGGCCGGCCGAGGAGCGACGGTTCTGGGTGAGCCCATGGATGTCATCGGCCCTGGAGCTGGCCAGGCGATAGGTGGCCAGCTCGCCGCCGCGGAACCGGTAGATGGCCTGCTTGGGGTCGCCCACCATCACCAACAGGTGGCGGGCGTGTTGTCCGGGCGCTGCCGTGAAGGCCCGCTCCAGGATCCGCCACTGGATCGGATCGGTGTCCTGGAATTCATCGATCAGGGCCGCCCGGTAGCGGTCGGCCACAGCGCCGATCAGGGCCGTGGCCCCGGCCTCGTCCGAGCCGGTGGTCCCCGGATCCAGTTCCTCCAGCAGTTGGCCGAAGCCCATGCGCCCCTGGCGGCTGCGTCGCCGTGCCAGCTCCCGCCGGCTCCAGTGGGCGAAGTGCAGCAACGCCAGTTCCGCCGGGCCGTCCACCAGGGCGGCAATCGCCTCCAGCAGCGGCCGCTCGGGCAGGGAGCGGCCCTCCCCCTCCAGCGGCGCCGTCACCTTCACGAACGGGCCGGGGTGGAACACATCCAGCAGCAGCCGCTCCCGGGTTGTCTTGGCGCTGTTGCTGAACGCGAGCACCTCCAGGTATCCCGGCACCGTGGTGCCCTGGGCCGCGATCCAGGCGCTCACCTGGCCGTCGCGGCCAGTGGGCCTGAGCCGATAGGGGCCGGTCTTGGCTCCATGGCTCTTGAGCTCCTGGGCCGTCTGGCATAGGGCCTGCTCCAGGGCCTCGCCGCGGCTGGCCCACTCGCCGCAGAACCGCTGCCAGAGCTGGGGCCAGAGGCTCTCCAGCTGGGGGGCCAGGGGCTGATCCAGGCCCAGTTCCGCCGGCAGTGGATCCAGGCTGAGGGCGGGGTCGCCATCCAGTTGCCGCAGCAGCTGCTGCAGCCGCTCCAGCTGCAGGCCCCGCTGCTGCAGCCCCGCCAGCAGCTCCGGTGCCAGGGGCAGCACCTGCTGCTGCCAGTAGTCGTGGCAGATCTGGCCGATGGCCTCGCCCGGATCGCGCTCCAGCTCCACCGCTGGCCCCAGCCCCGCCTCCAGGGCCTGGCGCTGCAGGGTGCGGCGGCAGAAGCCGTGGATGGTGGTGATGTCGGCGTTGTCGAGATCCTCCAGGGCCAGCAGCAGGCGCCCCCGCACGGAAGCGGTGGCCTCGGGTTGTTGCTGCAGCCACTCCCGCAGCGGCTGATCCCGCTCCAGCTGGGGATGGTTGGCCCAGCTGCCGGGTCCCGCCTCCAGCAGTGCCAGGGCCAGTTGCAGGCGGGCGGCGATGCGGTCGCGCAGTTCGGCCGCGGCGGCATTGGTGAAGGTGACCACCAGCAACTGCTCCAGCCGCAGCGGATCCCGGGGACGGGTCACCAGCCGCAGCACCAGGTGCGCCAGGGCAAAGGTCTTGCCGGTGCCGGCGCTGGCCTCCAGCAGCCGCACCCCCGGCTCCAGGCTGAAGCCATTGGCCTCGAAGGGCCTCACCAGCGGCGGCCCGCTCATCCCTTCACCTCCGCGAAGCGCTCCAGCAGTGGCCCGAACAGGCCGTGGGCCAGCCCGATCGCCCGGGCATCCAGCAGCTCGCTGGCGGGCAGGGTTGGGCCGAAGCACACCGCCATCACCTCGCCCTCCCGCTCGGCCGGCACCCCGAAGCTCCCTTCCCACACCCCACGGGCCTTGGCCAGGCCGCCGCCGGGCTGTTTCTGCTCCGCCTGGGCAAAGGCCCAGCCCGTTTCGGGCGGCACGGGCCAGCAGAGGCTGCGGTGCTGCTCGCGCCAGGCCCGCAGCTGCTCCAGGAGCAGCTGGGCCTCGCCCGCGGCGGGCGCTGAGATCCTGGCCACCACGCGGAACTCGGGCCCGTCGCGGCCGATCAGCACCCCCTGGCGAGGCTCCAGGCCGGACGCTGCCGCCAGCAGCAGATCCAGCCACAGCCCCAGCCGCTGGCGGCTGCGCACCTTGGCGGTGTGGCTCAGCACCAGATCCTCACCCCGCCAGGCCAGCTCGCCGGTCAGGTCGCCGTGGCGGGCCAGCAGCTGCCGCGGCTCCCCCAGCTGCTCCAGGCAGGTCTGCAGCGACTGCCAGCGCTGCTGGAGTTGCCGGGCCTCCAGCAGGGCCCCCGAGCGGGGTGGCAGCACACCGGTACCCCGCTGCAGCCAGCACCAGTCGGGTGGGTTGTCCGCCTCATCGTCCGCCTCAGCCTTGTTGCGGCCGGCATCGAGCTGCTGGCGCAGCAGCTCCGCTCGCTGGCGCTCGTCGAGGACGAGGGCTTCGAGGTCGTCCACCTGGCGGCTCCATTCCCGCGGCCGCAGCCCGAGGCTCCGCAGCCAGTGCTCCTGGGGCGCATGGAGCCAGGCCTGCAGGTCGGTGTACGGCTCCTCGGCCGCAGCCGTCACCCCGGCGGGCGGCTCCGCCAGGGCCAGGGGTTGGGGCGGCAAGCGGCCGGGTTGCTCCAGTTCCTGGCGGGCCCGCAGCAGCCGCAGGTCGCAGCTGGCGGGGGGCCAGGGCGGAGCGGGCAGGAAGTTGCCGCGCTCCAGAGGGTTGGGGCTGTGCTCCCGCAGCGGCACGCCGCCGGGACACTCCGGGCTCAGCTCCTGCTGGAGCAGATCCAGCCACTGGCGCACGGGGGTGGAGGGCTGCAGGGGTTCGCCGGTGCGCTCATCGCGGCTGCTCCAGCTGATCAGCAGGTGCTGGCGGGCCGAGAGCAGGCTCTCGAGCAGTACGTAGCGGTCCTGATCGCCCGGGCTGGGATCCCCCAGCAGGCGCTGCTGCTCCAGCAGGTGAAAGCCGGGCCGTTCCCGCTGGCGCGGAAAGACACCCGCATCGAGACCCATCAGCACGATCAGGCGATGGGGAATGGCCCGCATCGGTTCCAGGGCGCTGATGGTGAGGGCTCCGCTGCGGTGGCCGAAACGACCGCTGTCGGCGCTCAGCCGCTCCCCCAGCACCTCCGCCACCACCGGGGCCTCCAGCTGGAGGGTGCTCTGCCCCGCCACGGCACGCCAGTCGGCGATGGCCGCCAGCACCGCCTGCAGTTCCCAGCTCTGGTCGGCCCCGTTGCCGAACAGGTCCGCCAGCAGCTCCCGCAGCAGTGGAGCCCAGGTGGTTGGCGTGCGGGGCTGGCCCAGCTGCTCCAGGGCCCGCCGCAGGCGCCCCAGCAGCAGCAGCCAGCGACCCTGCTGCTCCAGGCTGCCGCCCATGGCCAGGGGTGCGGTGTCGGCGGGGGCCAGGCCCGGTTGTTCGGGCAGCACCAGGCCCAGCACCAGGCGGTCGAGGGTCCAGGCCAGGCTGTGGGTTGGGTCGCCGCCGCGGGCCTGCCCGTCGAGCCCCCAGCGGAAACCGGCCCGCTGCAGCAGCTCCGTGATGGCGCCGGCCTCGGCCGGGCTGATCTGGTGGTGGGCCAGCAGGGGCGTGCAGCTCAGCAGGGCCTCCAGGGCGGAGGCGGTGAGCCGCTCGCCCCCGAGCTGCAGCAGGGCCAGCAATCCCTGGCCGATGCCGGCCTCGCTCTGCTGGCTGCGGTCCGTGAGCCGCCAGGGCAGGTTCACGCCCGTGGCGTCGCTGTCGCCGAACACCGCCGCCACCAGTGGCGCGAAGGCCTCCACCTGCGGCGTCATCACCAGGATGTCGCGGGGCTGGAGCGTTGGATCGGCGGCCATCAGCTGCAGCACCCGATCGCGCACGATCTGCAGCTGGCGCAGCCGCCCCGGGCAGGCGTGGAATTCCAGCGAACTGTCTCTGGCCTCGCGCCGCAGCGGTGGTTGGTCGTCTGGATCCACCAGCCGCTGTTGCAGCTGCTCCAGCAGGCTGGCTGCCCGGGGCCCCTGGTGGGCGCTGCCCTGCTCGGCGCTGCTAGCTGGCGCGAAGAACAGATCCGCCTCGCTCCAGGCCCCCAGCTGGGTGTCGCCCGAGCCCTCCAGCAGCTGTTGAAATTCAGCCCCCATCCGCCCGAAGCGGGCCTCCAGCCGCGGCGCCTGCAGCAGCCAGTCCTCTCCCAGCGGAGCCAGGGCGCTCGGGCGTTCCTCCAGGCGCTGCCAGAGGTCGCGGCAGGGGGTGAGCAGGTAGAGCTCCACCGCAACGGCCCCGGAGAGCGCCTGCAGCAGCTGCACCTGCACCGGAGCCATGCTGCTGAGCCCGAACAGGCGCAGGGGCTGGCCGTCCGCCAGGCCCGGCAGCGGCGTGCCGGCGGGCCATTGCCGCAACCGCGCGATGGCCTCTCCAACCCGCAGGCCGAAGGGCTGCACCCCCAGCCGCTCCGCCAGTTGCCCCATCAGCAGCGGCTGCCAGTGCTGCTGGGGCGCCAGGGGCTGGCCGCGGCCATCGAGCCTCTCACCGCGGCACCAGGCCGCCACCATCTCCGGCCGGTAGAGGGTGTAGTCGTCGAAGCCATCGGCGATGGCCCGCCCCAGTTGCCACAGGGGCCGGTCCAGGCGGTTCAGCCCGTCGCCATGGCCCCGCTGTTGCAGCCATTGGCGCAGGGGCAGGGCCTCCGGTTGGTCCACCAGCCGGGGCAACAGCTCCAGCACCGGCCACACCAGCTCACTGGCCCGCCAGGGGTCGGGGCCCTCGGCGACGGGTGCGTCCGGGCCCGCCAGCAGGGCCTCCACCAGCTGGCGCAACTGGCTGCCGGGGAAGGGGAAGCGCAGGTTGGCGGCGATGCCCGCCTCCAGGTTCAGGGCGATCTGCTCGCCGAGCCAGCGGCTGGTGGGCCAGGTGTTCACGATCACCTGGGCCTGCTCGAAGGGGCCGGGAGGCTCCAGTTGCAGCTTGGCCGCCAGCACCTGGGCGAGCAGTTCAGCGCGGTTGCTGCGGTAAACCGTGAGCAAGGTTCAGCGGCTGCTCAACAGTGGTGCCCGCAGGCCCGGCAGAGACAGGGCCGGATCCGGGCGCAGCCCCGGGACGGACACCACCTCGCGGGTTTCGGGGCAGTAGGCGCTGAGCTGGCCGCCGTAGCAGGCCCCGGTGTCCACCATCACGATCTGGCGCAGATGGCGTACGTGCGGTCCGGGCGTGTGGCCGATCACCACGTCGCCGAAGCGGCCGTCGTAGTGCTGCCAGAAGCCGAGACGCACCCGCAGATCCGGCTGCCAGGTGGAGGGATCGAAGCCGGCGTGGGTGGCCACCCAGCCCTCGCCCCAGTAGGCGAGCGGCAGGTGGTCGAGACGCTCCAGCCACTGGCGGCAGAGGCTGTCGCCCAGGTGGCGGTAGGTGTCGCAGCCCGCCAGGCCGGGCTGGCCCTGCCAGTGGCCGCTGCGCAGGGCCGCCACCAGGTCCTGCTCGTGGTTGCCCTTGAGCCACACGGCCCGCCCCTGCTCCACCAGGCCCCAGATCCGCTCCATGGCGGCGGCGATGGCGGGGCCGCGGTTGATGGCATCGCCGCAGAAAATCAGCCGGTCGGCGGCTGGAAGCAGCTCAAGCAACTGCTCGAGCGGGTCGGCGCATCCATGAACGTCCCCGATCACCCAGTGGTGGGAACGGCAGCTGACGGGCGTCATGGGGCCGATGAATTACTACCAGTCTGGCCTTCGGTGGGCCCATCTGTCAGCCCTAACCTCCCATTAACCGATTGCCCGCAGTCCGATGGATCCCAAGTCGCTGTCGGTGGGCCAGCGGGTGTCGATCCTGGTGAAGGCCCTCGACGGGGCCAAGCGCACCAATGAAGCCCTGGCCCGATGCAGCAACGGCGAGGCGATGGTGGATGTGCTGCTGGAGGCCTCCGCCAAGCTGGGCCTGGGGCTGACCCGCACCGATCTGGTGAACACCCCGCCGATCCGCGACTGGATCTGGTGGAAGAACAAGGAAGCGGTGCTCACCATCGGCGATGCCAAGCCCCGCTACCAGCAGGATGGCGACCAGGGCAAGGGCGAGGCCGGGGCTCGCCGCAGGTTCCTCGGCCTGTTCTGAGAGAGGTGCTCAGGCGGCGCTGGCCAGCGGGTCGGGAATGGCGGCCGACGGGGCCTCGAAGCTGCCCTTGGCCACGAACTCCAGGCGCAGCTTCATGAACTCGATGAACTTGGCATCGGTGGACACCACCGCCGCGGCGGGACGGGGCACCTGGCCGGCGATGGACTGCAGCTCGGGCGCCTCTAGAAAAGCAGGACGCTTCACCAGCCAGAAATCGATCGCCTTGCCCTGCTCCCCGTAGTTGCGCACACGCTCCCTGAGCACCTCATCGAGGGGCTCCTCCACCGTGAGGAAGGCCTCGCTGGCGGCCACGAAGTGGTACTGAGTCATGAACTGGTGCTGCCGAACAGGGGTTCCCGGCGGGGATTCTGAACCAGAGCCTTCATCTGGCGCACGGCCTCCTCCAGGCCCACGGCCAGGGCCCTGGCCACGATCGTGTGGCCGATGTTGAGCTCCTCCATGCCTTCGATCGCCGCCACCGGCTCCACGTTCTGATAGGTGAGGCCGTGGCCGGCGTTCACCCGCAGCCCGAGGCTGCGGGCGATGAAGCAGCCCTCCGTGAGCCGGGCCAGCTCGGCCGGCTGCTCCCGCCAGCTGGCTTCGGCGTAGGTGCCGGTGTGCAGCTCCACCCAGTGGGCGCCGGTGGCGCGGCAGGCCTCCAGCTGCACCGCTTCGGCATCCACGAACAGGCTCACGCCGATGCCGGCGTCCTGCAGCCGGTTCACCAGACCCGTGAGCCCATCGCGCTGTGCCGCCACGTCGAGGCCCCCCTCGGTGGTCACCTCCTGGCGCTTCTCCGGCACCAGAGTCACCTGGTCGGGGCGGATGCGCAGGGCGATCGCCTCCATCTCCGCCGTGGCGGCCATCTCCAGGTTCAGCCGGCTGCGCACCGTCTGCCGCAGCAGCTCCACGTCGCGGTCCTGGATGTGGCGCCGGTCTTCGCGCAGGTGCACGGTGATGCCATCGGCGCCACCCAGTTCCGCCAGCAGGGCGTAGCTCACGGGGTCGGGCTCCACGGTGCGGCGGGCCTGGCGCACGTTGGCGATGTGATCGATGTTCACGCCGAGGCTGGCCATGGCGACGCCGCTGGGAAATCCGGATCCTATGGAGCATCGCCGGTCGGCCCGCTCGGCTAACTGCCCGCTCCCTCCCAATTCGAGAGGGCCACAGCTCTAGCTTCTGCAGGCAGGCCTGGAGCTGCGGGTGAACGGCCAGACCACAGTGATGCCAACGCCCCTATCCACCTCAGCCGCCGCGATGGTGCCCACGGCCCGCGAGCGCAGCCTCTGCAACGGCATCAATCCCTGGTTGGCCCCTGTGGCCATGGTGATCACCCAGGACGTGGCCCTCAAGGGTTTCTTTGGCGGCGGCGTGGGGGTGCAGGGCGCCGAACACCTGCCCAGCCATGGACCGGTGTTGCTGGCTCCCACCCACCGCTCCCGCTGGGATGCGTTGATGCTGCCCCACGCGGCGGGTCGGCGGGTCACGGGCCGCGATTGCCGGTTCATGGTGAGCAGCGATGAGATGGTGGGGCTCCAGGGCTGGTTTCTGCACCGCCTCGGCTGTTTCCCGGTGAATCCGCGCAAGCCCGCGGCTGCTTCCCTGCGCCTGGCCGTGGAGTTGCTGCAGGCGGGCCAGCAGCTGGTGGTGTTCCCGGAGGGACGCATTGAGCAGAGCGATCAGCCCCTGCGGCTGATGCCTGGCCTGGCCCGGTTGGCGGCCCTGGCGGAGGGGCAGGGGGTGTCGGTGCCGGTGGTGCCCGTGGGCATCGCCTACGGCCACCCCAAGCCGCGGTTCGGGGATCGCGCCGCCCTCTGTTTTGCCGAACCCCTGCGCCTGCAGGGACAGGGTCGTGAGGCCGCGGCGGCCCTCAATGCCGACCTGCTGCGCAGCCTGCGATCAGCTGAGGAAGCGGCCCGTCGCGCTGTGGGACGGCCGTTGCGGCGCCCGTAGAGTCTGGGGTACTTCTGCCTGAAGCCGTGCGCCGGCCCCTCGCTGCCCTCAGCCTCTCCGCCCTGGCGGCCGCTTCGGCCGTTCTGATGCCCGCCCTCTCGGCGCAGCCCGTTCGCGCCCAGGAGGAGCCCCAGAAGGTGCTGGAATCCGGCAGTACCGGCCTCAATCTCAGCTCGATCAACGCCAAGGTTGCCCAGGCCGATGCCGCCGCCGCCGCCGGCAACCTGGCCAAGGCCAAGGCCGACTACGACGAGGCCCGCCTGGGCGCCCAGAACCTCACCCGCTTCTACCGCAACCTGAGCGGTTCCTTCCGCGGTCTGGATGCCCGTATTCCCCGGGAGATGGATCAGAAGGGCCGCGAGGCCCTGGAGCTGCAGGCCAGCATCGATCTGCGACTGGCCGCCCTGCTGCGCCGCATGAACAGGCCGGAGGTGGCGGTGCCGCTGCTGGTGGAGGTGGTGCAGATCATGACTCCCGCCAGCCCCATGGGTCAGAAGGCCTATCAGAACCTGCTGGAACTGGGTTTCGTCACCACCCCCTACGCCGGTGCCGCCCCTGCCGCCGGCGGCTGAATCGGCAGTGCCCAGACGCGCCCCCTAGATTCCCAAGCCGTTCTCTGCCAACTGGACATGGTCCATCCCGACCAGGTACGGGCCGCCATCACCCAGGCCCTGCCCGATGCCACGGTCGAGGTGGAAGACCTCACCGGCGGTGGCGATCACCTCCAGGTGACGGTGGTGTCCACCGCCTTCGATGGGCTGAGCCGGGTGAAGCAACACCAGCTCGTCTACGGCGCCCTGCGCAGCGAGCTGGCCAGTGAAGCCATCCATGCCCTGGCTCTGCAAACCTCCATTCCCTCCTGATTCCATGGACGCCTCCACCAAGCAGCGCATCGAAGAGCTCCTGGCCAGCAGCCCGGTGTTCGTGTTCATGAAGGGCAACAAGCTGATGCCCCAGTGCGGCTTCTCCAACAACGTGGTCCAGATCCTCAACGCCCTGGCGGTGCCCTTCGAAACCTTCGACGTGCTCTCCGACATGGAGATCCGTCAGGGCATCAAGGAGTTCTCCGAATGGCCCACCATCCCCCAGGTGTACGTGAACGGCGAGTTCATCGGCGGCTCCGACATCCTGATCGAGCTGTACAACTCTGGCGAGCTGCGCGAAACCCTGGCGGTGGCCCTGGCCTGAGCCGTGCCTCAGTTGCGCCCGGTCTCGTAGAGGGTGCTCAGATCTCCATCGGGACCGATGAAACTGGAGGGGTCGAGGATCCAGCGATCCACCAGCTCCTCCAGGCGCCGCTGGGAGATGGGATCGAGAATGGTGGTGCGGCGCAGGGCGTGCAGGTAACCATCCGCGTAGAGCCGCAGCTCCGCAGGGCTGTGATAGCGGCTTGCCAGCGACTGGCAGGCGTCGCAGAGCGACTGGAAGTGGCGGATGGCGTCGGGGTTTTGTAGGGCCGTCATGGCTGGACGGGAGGGGACAGCTGGCAAGGCATCGCCTGATACCACTGTGCCCGGCGAATCCCCGATAGCGTAGGCAGAAGCACGGAGTAGCGGGTGGAACGCACGGCCAGTCCCAGTTCCGATGCTGCGCTCAAGCGGGTTCTGGTGGTGGAGCCCCACCCGACCCTGCGCACGGTCCTGGCCCAGAGGCTGCGCCAGGACGGTCATCTGGCCGCCGCCGTGGCCACGGCGGCCGAGGCGGTCAGCCTCTGTCAGGAGCAGGCTCCGGATCTGCTGGTGGCGGCCGAGCTGCTCGAGGACACCTCCGCCATGCGCTTGGCGGCTCAGCTGCGCACCCCGGTGATGGTGCTCACGGCCCGCTCCGGCTCGGAGCCGGTGGTGGCGCTGCTGGATGCCGGTGCCGACGACGTGCTGCGCAAGCCCTTTGGCCTGGAGGAGCTGGCCGCCCGTTGCCGTTCGCTGCTGCGCCGCAGTGGCAGTGGCCTGCAGGAACGGGTGTGCGTGGGGCCCCTGGAGGTGCATCTGCTGCTGCGTCAGGTCACCTTGCGCGACCAGCCCGTGGAACTCAGCCCGCGCGAATTTGCCCTGCTCTGCGCCCTGCTGATGCCTCCCGGTATGGTGCGCAGCCGCAGTGAGCTGTTGCGGATGGCCTGGCCGCCCTTCAGTGGCGGCCCGCGATCAGTGGATACGCAGGTGCTCACCCTGCGCCGCAAGCTGGAGCAGGCCGGCCTGGGCGAGGGGGGTGGCATCGAGACGGTGCGGCAGCAGGGCTATCGCTTCAGCCTCGACACGATCCCGGAGGCAGCGGTCAGCCTGCCACCACTGGTGGGAAGTCCCACCGCCCCGTAGCCAGAGCCCAGGCCGCGGCAACCTCACAGGCCAGCATCAGGGCGCAGAGGCCGGCCAGCAACTGATAGGTCCAGGCTGGACTGATGCGCCCGATGTCCTGCGTGTTGAGGCCAGTGGCCGCTTGAAACCGTTCGAGGAACTGGGGGAACTGGCTCACCCGCTGCGGCAGCAGGTAGGCCGCGGCGGCCGTGCGCACGTAAAAAACCCGGCCGCCCTGGCTGGTGGCCACCGGCGTGAGCCCCGTGATGGCATCCCAGTTCAGCTGCCAGCCGCGCCGCAGCAGCCAGCGACACCAGGTGGGATGACCCACGTGAATGCCCTCGCCATCGAGAACCACCCGCTCACTGGTGAGGGCCATCACCAGGGCCAGCCCGATCGGCAGGGCCAGCAGTAGCCAGGGCTGGAGGTGCGGGGGCGCCAAGGCCGGCAGCGGCAGCACCAGGGCCAGGTAGAGGCCGATCAGGGTGAAGCGGATCAGGGGCGCCATCGGGAAGACCTCCGGCGCCACGGCCCGGGCCACGGGTTGGCTCATCGATCCTCGGGGGAACCGGGCAGCGGTTCGATCAGTGTGGGGGGCTGGTACCTGCCGCTGAACACCTCCTGCTCGCGACCCTTCCAGAACTCGCCCAGCCGCATCAGATCGGCGTGGGCCTCCTGGAGCTTGTCCATGAACTCCTGGGGATCCATGGAGTCCTTGGCCTCCTTGAGCTTGGTGAGCCGCAGCAACTGCAGCATCCAGGGTTTCCCCAGTTCCCCGCGCTGCTCCAGGTAGCGGGCCAGCTCCGCGGAGCTGGGGTTGGGCGAGCTGGGGCTGGGGGAACTTGGCGAGGAGAAACTCATGGCCAGGCGCCATCGGTTCTCAATCTTATGAAATCTGGTAGGGCATTGTTGTGCCCCAGCGATGAAAACGATCTAGCTTGAAGGTTCTTCCCGGGGTTCGCATCGGTGCCACAACGCAATCGCGCATCATTGTTGGATCTTGAGTCTCGGCTGGGGCACCGTTTGCACCTGCGCAATTTGCCCGCCCAGATCCCCCGGGATCGCCTGGGTGATGCAGGGCTGCCGGCTGATCTGGCCTACCAGTTGGTGCACGATCACCTGATGCTGGATGGCAATGCACGTTTGAATCTCGCCACCTTTGTGGGTACCTGGATGGAGCCCGAGGCGCTCCAGCTGATGCAGGAGTGTGCCGAGAAGAATATGATTGATAAGGATGAGTACCCTCAAACCGCCGAACTCGAAGAGCGTTGTTTGCGGATTCTCGCCGACCTCTGGCACGCGGATCCTGTCGATGATGCCATTGGCGCCAGCGCCGTCAGGCGGCGGGTCTGGATGATCGCCGCCCCAATCTGGTGATGGGAACCAATACCCAGATCTGCTGGGATAAATTCTGCGCCTACTTCGATGTGGAGCCCCGGCTGGTGCCGATCACGCCAGAGCGGCTTCACCTCACCGGTGAGGAGGCCGTGGCCCGTTGTGATGAGAACACCATCGGTGTGGTTGGCATCCTCGGCAGCACCTTCGATGGCAGCTATGAGCCCATCGCCTCGATGCAGCACTGCCTCGATGAGTTGGAGCAGCGTAGTGGGCTCGATATTCCGATCCATGTGGATGCGGCTTCCGGTGGTTTTGTCGCCCCGTTCAATTCGCCCGATCTGGTGTGGGATTTCCGCCTGCCGCGAGTGAAGTCGATCAATGCCAGTGGCCACAAGTATGGCGGTGTTCTGCCTGGGGTTGGCTGGGTGCTCTGGCGCTCCAAGGATGCCTTGCCAGATGAATTGCGGTTCAATGTGAATTACCTTGGCGGCCAGATGCCAACCATTGGCATGAACTTCTCCCGGCCGGGGGCCCAGGTGGTGGCGCAATATTTTAATTTCCTGCATCTCGGTCGATCGGGTTATATCCAGCGCATGGCCACGCTTGAGGCCATTGCCTGCTACCTGGCCGATGGCATGGCTGAGCTGTCCAGCCTGCGTCTGGTGAGCCATCCGCGGGGCCAGTTGCCGGTGTTCGCGGTGCGGCTGGATCCCGCCATCAGCCATTGGACGGTGTTTCACCTCTCCGAGAAGTTACGGGCCAGAGGCTGGTTGATCCCCGCCTACACCCTGCCTGCCGATTGTGAATCGATGGCGGTTCTTCGTTTTGTGGTGCGGGCTGGCTTCAGCCGGGATATGGCCGATCAGTTGCTGGAGGACATCCAGCGGGCTGTGGATTGGTTCGAGCGCTTGCCTGGTCCCATGCCTGAGCCTGAAGCGCTTGCCGATCAGGGGCTCCAGCGCCAGGCGTTCCACCACTGATGGACCACACCTCGTTCCAGCACTACCTGATCGGCCTGCTGGCGATCGGCAACAACGTTTCGGCGATCGGTGCCTTCCTGTTGCACACCAAGGGCCTGCCACGGGCGAAAGTGCGGCGCATCATCCTGATCACCAGTGGTGCCTGTCTGGGGATGCTGCTGCTGTTCATGCTGGTGGGAACAGCGATCCTTGATTTCTTCGGGATTTCGATCAGCGCTTTCCAGATCGCCGGTGGTCTGTTGTTGGGTGGTGTTGGGCTCGACATGATGAACGCGAGGCAGCCCGATGACATCGACGTGAAGGCTGTGGATCCCAACCGTGCCCTACAGCGCGCCGGTGATGATGCCCAGCTCTATTCCTCCGCCGTGGTGCCGATCGCGATTCCGCTCACGGTGGGGGCGGGTACGTTCTCGGCTGTGATCCTGTTTGCCGATCTGGCCGAGCGCTCTGGTGCATCCATCAATCTCTTTGTGGCGATCGTGGCCCTGGTGCTGGTGAACCACCTGGTGTTCAGCTTCAGTGCCCGCATCGTTCGGTATGCCGGAGAGGTGGGCCTGAGCGTGTTCACCAAGATCATGGGGCTGTTCACCCTGGCGATCGGTGTTGAATTCATCGTGCGCGGCGTGAGCACGATCTACCGCCAGCTCCATGCCGGCTGAACCCTGCAGGCCGGCAACGTCCCCTGGCTGACGCCGGCAATCTCCCCCGGCTCAGTCCGGCAGCGACCAGGGATTGAGGCCCAGATCGGCGCCGATCCGATGGGCACAGGCAAAACCGCTGAAGGCCACGGCGTTGAGGCCCTGGCCGGGGAAACAGGAATCCCCCACGCAATACAGGCCCGGAATGGCGGTGCGGTTGAACGGCATCGGCAACAGCCCTGGTAGCCGCAGCGCCGGGATCGGACCGTAGCTGCCGCCCATGCGGCCGAGGAAGCGGCGGTGGCTGCGGGGGGTGCCCACCTCTCGGTGGCGGATGGCGCCCTTCAGGCCAGGCAGGATCGTCTCCAGCCGCCCGATGAGTCGGTCGGCGTCGGCTACTTTCTTGGCTCGGTAGGCGGAGGGGGACAGCCCCTGCCAGTGCTCCATGGAGCTTGGGGTGAAGGTGTGCAGGATGTGGCAGCCCGCCGGTGCCAGGGAGGAATCCAGCAGCGTGGGCATCGAGATGAAGATCACCCCCTGCTCGGCCTCGATCTCCTCCCAGCGCTCCAGCAGCAGGTGGTGGCAGTGAAAGCCCTCCGGCACCACCGCCGCGTCGATGCCCAGGTGCAGCGACAGGAAGGAGGGTGAGGGCTTGTAGCGACGGCGCCAGGTGGTTTCGGCCTTTGGCGTGTGGGCTGCATCGATCAGGGTCGCCGTGGGGGAGTCGGAGCCAGCAAAGGTGTCCCAGCGGGTGGCGTTGCTCACCACCCGGCGAGCGCGGATCGTCTCGCCGCTGGCCAGCTGCACCCCCACGGCCGTGTTGTTCTCCAGCAGCACCTGCGTCACCCGTGCCTTGTAGCGGATCTCACCGCCATGGCTCCTCAGACCGGCCACCAATTTCTTGGCGATCATGCCAACGCCGCCCTTGGGGTAGTTGATGCCGCCGGCATGGCGATCGGAGAACACCATGCCGGCGTTGATCATCGGTGTGAGGTCGGCCGGCATCACGCTCCAGCAGAAACACTCCATGTCGATGAACTTGAGCAGGGCCGGATCGCTGATGTGTTTGCGCGCCACATCACCCACATTCACCGGCAGCCAGCGGGCCAGGCCGAGGCAGGCCAGGGGGGCTTTGAAAAACACCTTCGCCAGGTAGGCCGGATCCTCCAGCGACAGCAGCGGCATCGCATCGAGGCAGCGGAACACCTGCCAGCAGGTGTCGTAGAAGGCGCGGATGCCCGTCGCCTCGTGGGGAAACAGGCTTGTCAGGCGGGCCACGAAACTCTCGTAGTCGCGATCCACCGCCACGTTGAGCCCGCCGGGCAGGTGGTATTCCAGCTGGGCCGGATCGGGAACCGTGTCGCAGCGTTGTCCCACATCGGCCAGGGCCCGGGTGAGCAGGTTGGTGTGGCCCTGTTCTCCGAAGCCGAAGATCATCGAGGCGCCCACGTCAAACGTGTAGCCCTCCCGCTGGAAGCTGCCGCCCGAGCCCCCCGGGATCAGGTAGCGCTCCAGCACCAGCACCTTGGCGCCCTTGGCGGCCAGCTGGCTGGCGGTCACCAGGCCGCCGATGCCGCTGCCGATCACGATCACATCCCAGTTGGTGTTCGTGTCGGTGGCGGTGTCGGTGGCGGCGCTGGAGGTCACTGGGCTGGAGGGGGGTGGGGCGACCTTAGGAGCCGGCACGGTTGGTCGCGGGTAGACGCAGCACCACCTCGGCGCCCCCCAGGTCTCGCGCGGTGCGGTAGAGCACACTGCCGCCGTGGTTTTCCATCGTGAGCTGCACCACGTAGAGGCCGATGCCAGTGCCCTTGCTCTTGGTGGTGGTGAGGGGCAGGCTTGGATCCATCCCATCGGGAAATCCAGCGCCGTTGTCGGCCACGCTCAATTCGAGCCAGCCGCCCTGCTGCTGAAGGGTGAGCCGCAGGCGCGGGCTCGCCGGGGCCGTCTCCTGGAGAGCATCGAGGCCATTGCGCAGCAGGTTCACCACGGCCAGCTGCAGCTGCACGGCATCGCCGCGCAGCGGGCAGGGCCGTTCGGGCAGCTGGCACTCGAACGACAGACCTGCCGCCAGCAATCTCGATTGCACCTGCATCTCGGCGCTGCGCACCACGTCGCGCAGGTCCAGTGGCGCCAGGGTGGTGTCCACGTTGCGCAGCAACATGCTGATGCGCTCGGTGATCAGATCCATGCGCTCGGCCTCGCCCACGAGAGGCTGCAACAAGCCACACAGCGCGTCGACGTTGGGATGATCCGTGTCCAGCAGCCGCAGGGCCAGTCTGCTGTTGAGCAGGATTGAGCTCAGGGGCTGGCTGATCTCGTGGGCCACCGCCGAGGCCGAGAGGCTCACCCGCAATTTCTCCTCGATTCCCCTGCGCAGCTGCTCTTCGGCTTCTCGGCTACGGGTCACGTCGATCAGGGCCACGAGCGCCATGTCGTCGAGCACCACGGCGCTGATCAGCATCTGCAGGTCGCGGCCATCCTTGCTGCGAACCCGGTATTCCACCTGCTCCACCGTGCCTTTCTGGGCCACGGCCCTGGCCATTGCGGCGTTCCAGCCGTGGAACACCTGCTGGCGATAGGCCGGATCGGGGTAGGCCAGGCGGGCCCAGTCGTCGACGCGGGGGATGTCGTTGCGGTCGTAGCCGAGGCTGCGGATGAAGTGGTCGTTGAGGAAGGTCACCTCCGGATTGGTGGTTTCGAGGCTGTTGATCGCGATCGCCACCGGCAGGTTGTTGAGGATGCGCTCCAGGTGGGCCTGGCTGCGCTGCAACTGTTGCTGGGCCTCGATCCGGTCGGTGACATCGATCAGCACCCCCTCCCACACGGTGGTGCCGTCCGCCAGTTCCCGGGGCACCGATTCCGCCGTGATCCAGCGCACGTTGCCGTTCACCACCACCCGGGTTTCGCCGAAGAACGGCAGCTTCTTCTCAAACGCCTCGGCATTCATCCGCACCCAGGCGTCGTAGTCGTCGGGGTGCACGCAGGCGAATGCCTTGAGGGGATCGGCCAGGGCCTCCTCCCGCTTCAGGCCCGTGAGCTGCAGGAAGCGCTCGCTCATGTAGGAGAAGGAGGCCATCGGGCTGTTGGGCCGCAGCACCATCGTGTAGGTGCCCACCGGGATCGCCTCGGTGACCTCGAGCGCGGTGAGAGCCAGCTGCTCACGGGCGGTGCGCAGCTCGCTTTCGGCCCGGCGGCGTTCGCTCACATCCAGCAGGCTCACCAGCAGCTCGCTGCCCAGCACCCGGGCGCTGCCCAGCACATGCTTCTGCTGGCCGGTGGCGGTGGTGACCAGGAATTCCATCGACGTCACCGCCCCCTGTTCCCGGCGGGCCTGCTCTACGGCCGCCAACCAACGCTCCAGCACCTCGCGGCGGTACACCGGGTCGGGGTAGGCCCGCTCAGCCCACGCCGACGCCCGAGGCACCTGCCGATGGCTGTAGCCGAAGCTGCGCTCAAACTCGGCATTCACCTTGGTGATCTCGGGATCGTCGCCGTCGAGGTTGGCGATGACGATGGCGATCGGCACGCTGTCGAGCAGCCTGCGCGACTCGTCGAGTCGAGCCTCCAGGCTGACCTCGCGGGCTTTCCGCTCGCTCATGTCCACCAGCACCCCTTGCCACTGGTGCTCGCCGTTGGGGCCGTGGGCCGGTGCCAGCTCCAGCTGCATCCAGCGGGGGCTGCCGGTGCTGGTTCGCCAAGGCCCTTCCCATGTGAGGGCCCTGTGCTGGCTCAGGCTCCGGTGCCACAGCGCAGCCAGGGCTTCCCGGGCCTCGTGGGCGACGCAGTCCAGCAGACCCTCGGCCGGCTGGCCGACACCGCAGTGCTCAGCGTCCAGCAGGGCCAGGGCCCGCTGGTTGATCGCCTGAATCGCGACGCAGGCAGGGGGATCCTGTCCCTGGCCACCGCTCCGCTGCAAGACAAACCAAGCAACCGGGAGCTGTTCGAGCCAGTCGGTCATGAACGCAGCGCCTGCCCCGGCTGGGCTGCCTGGCCGGCCAACGTGGCGAGCCGCAGCAGCTCAGCGCCGCTGCTGCCGGTTTTGGCATTGATGTTTTTGCGATGGGTTTCCACCGTGCGAACGGAGATCTCCAGGCAATCCGCGATCTGCTTGGAACTCAGTCCGCTCCCCAGCAGGGCGAACACGTCACGTTCGCGGGCGGTGAGGCGGGCATGAACTCTGGCCGGGGCATGGTCGGGCAGATCGCCTCCCCGCTGCAACACCACCTGGTGGATCACGCGGACCACCTCCTCGAAGGCCTGGCTCTTGTCCACCACGCCTGCGATCACGGGGCGCAGGGGTGGCGGACAAAAGAACGTGCTCACGTGGCCCGAAACCACGATCACGCTGGGGCTGGGGCAATCCCGTTGACCGAGCACCGCTTCCAGCAGGGTCATTCCCGAGCCGTCGCCCAGCTCAAGGTCGAGGATCACCAGGTCGGGCTGGTGCTGCTCGATCGCCAGGCTGGCCTCGGCCAGGCTGGTGGCCAGCTCGAGGACCTGTAAGCCGAACTGGGAGCTCACCAGATGCGCCAGCGCCTGGGCGAACATCAGGTGGTCGTCTGCGATCAGGCAGCGGAGAACGGGGCTTGGTTGCGCTGGACTGGCCAAGCCGTCGGCAGGCTCAAAGATCCAATTAAATCAGGGGTCTGGGTCGGTCTCAAGGGCCTGTGAACGCCGCCAGATCCGCCAGGGCCCGGTCGCGGTAGGCGCCATAGCGCTCGCGCTTGGCCTTGATGCGCTCGGGCAGCTCCGGCAGCAGACCGAAGTTGGGCGGCATCGGCTGGAACTTGCCCCGCTTGGCTTCACCGCCGCAGGGGGCCTCGGCGATGAAGTGGGTGAGGGCGCCGATCATCGTGGTGGGCGGCAGGGTGATCGGCTCCTGGCCAAGGGCCAGGCGGGCGGCATTGGTGCCAGCCAGCCAGCCGCCGGCCACCGCCGCCGCATAGCCCTCGGTGCCGGTGATCTGGCCCGCGGCCAGCAGGGTGGGGCGGCTGCGGAACTGCAGGCTGGCATCCAGCAGCTGGGGGGATTCCAGGAAGGTGTTGCGGTGCATCACGCCGAAGCGCACGAATTCGGCGCTTTCCAGGCCCGGGATCAGCTGCAGCACCCGCTTCTGCTCGCCCCACTTGAGGTTGGTCTGGAAGCCCACCAGGTTCCAGAGGCGGCCGTCCTTGTCTTCCTGGCGCAGCTGCACCACCGCATAGGCCCGGTTGGCGCGGCGCACCTCGCGGTCGTTCACGTCGCCCCAGCGGGGATCCCAGAGGCCGATCGGCTTGAGCGGGCCGTAGCGCATGGTGTCCTCACCGCGGCGGGCCAGCTCCTCAATCGGCAGGCAGCCCTCGAAGAAGCTGGCGCTCTCCTGCTCGAAATCCTTGAACTCGGCCTGTTCGGCGCTCAGCAACGCCCCGCGGAAGGCCAGGTACTGCTCCCGGTCCATCGGGCAGTTGATGTAGTCGGCGTCGCCCTTGTCGTAGCGGGAGGCGCGGAAGGCCACCGAGAGATCAATGCTCTCCCCCTCCACGATCGGGCTGGCGGCATCGAAGAAGTGGCAGTCGGCCCTCCCGGTGAAGGCCCGCAGCTGCTCGGCGAGGGGCTCGCTGGTGAGGGGTCCTGTGGCCAGCACCGCGATCTGATCGGGTCCGGGCAGCTCGGTGTGCTCGCGGCGCTCCACCGTGATCAGCGGATGCTGTTCCAGGGTGGTGGTGAGGGCAGCGCTGTAGCGGCCGCGGTCCACCGCCAGGGCACCGCCGGCGGGCACCGCGTGCTGATCGGCGGTGCGAATCACCAGCGAGCCCAGCTGCCGCAGCTCTTCCTGCAGCAGGCCCGCGGCCCGGTCGCTGCTCAGGGCGCCGAAGCTGTTGCTGCACACCAGCTCGGCGAATTCAGCGCTGTGGTGGGCTGGCGAGCGGCGCACCGGCCGCATCTCCACCAGCCGCACCGGGATGCCCGCCGAGGCGATCTGCCAGGCGGCTTCCGTGCCCGCCAGGCCTGCGCCAATCACCAGGACGGATGGATTGCTGCCTTGAAGCGACCTGGCGCTGGGCTCTAACACGCGAAACCGGCTCTGCCTGGCGAATCAGGCTAGGAGCCGGTGGGGGAAGCGCTGAGGTGGTCTCAGCCGTTGGCGCGCTTGATCATGAGCTGCAGCTGACCGATCGCGGCGCGGCCGATGTTGAACACGGCCCAGCCGGCGGCCAGAAGAATCGGGGTGACAACGAGCAGGAGCCGTGCGTCCATGGCTGGGGAGAAACTGCGTTCGCGGATCTTACGGACTTCCCTGCCTCTGCGAGCCGGCCGCCGCCCCGGCTGATCCAAATCGCAGCAATTCAGCGCCCGGCGTGGGCCATCGCCAGTTGGCGGTAGCGGCGGGCGTGCTGGCGCTGTTCGGCCACCGCCTCCTCGTTGAGCTCGCGCTTCACCTGGGCCGGAGTTCCCATCACCAGAGCCCTGGGCGGCACATCGCGGGTCACCACGCTGCCGGCGGCCACCAGCGCTCCAGCTCCCACGGTGACGCCGTTCAGCACCACCGCACCGATGCCGATCAGGCAGCCATCCTCCAGGGTGGCGCCATGCACCACGGCCCGATGGCCGATGGTCACGTCGGCCCCGATCCTCACGGGCTGGTCCGGGTCGCCGTGGAGCACGGCGCCGTCCTGCACGTTGCTGCCGGCGCCGATGTGGATGGCGCAGACATCGCCGCGGGCCACCGCCGTGGGCCAGAGGCTGGCACCGGCGGCCAGGTGCACATCACCGATCACCACGGCGGAGTCGGCCACCCAGGCATCGGGGTGAATGGAGGGTTCGGGCCAGGGATGGGCAGGCATCGCGGCGGCGCTGGGGAGCAGGGGACCATCCTCCGCCGAGTTGGAGGAGGGCACCGCCGGGTGATACGTTCATCCAGTGCCCGCAAGGGCATCCCCCGCGGGTGAAACCCAAGGGCGGGTCGTTAGCTCAGCGGTAGAGCACTCGGCTTTTAACCGATTGGTCCTGAGTTCGAATCTCAGACGACCCATTTTTTTATTCCACACTGCGTTTCCCGGCTCGCCACTTGACGGAAAGCGGCTTGAGGCGTAAGGCGAGCTTCTGAGCCCAGCCTGTGCGCGATGGCGATACCCGGGAGAGGTTGGCTTGAGCGTTGGTGCCGACTGCCCATGCAGTCGGCCATCGGATCTGAGGCGGGCACCACCCTTCCGCTTGCATCGCCGGCGTGGGCTGCGTAGGTTCACCGGAGGGATCCCTGCCCCCTTGCGTTCCACGCCTGGCGTGGTTCTGAAGATGTCAGCTATCCGCGTGACCTGCCGCCACGAACGCCATGACGGCTGACTTGGCTCGACGTCATGTCTGGCTGGGTGCCCTACGGCACCTCGCCGAGCTGGATGGCCACCTCGCAGAAGCGGAGCAGTGCCTGCTGAATCAGCAGCTGTTGCAGGACCTGCCCGGCGAGACCCTCGATGACCTGCCGCATCCCGGTGACGAGGCTCTCTGCCATCGGCTGGGGGTCGGCACCCCCATCGCGGAAGAATTCCTGCGAAGTGCGGTGATTGTTGCTCTGGCGGACGGCTACCTGAGCTCAGCGGAAGTGGAGCTCCTGCGGCATTGGAGTGGGCTGCTGGCGGTGGGTGAGGATCTCGTCGGCAAGCTGGAGAGTGATTGCGGTGAACAGGCCGATCCGAATCACCATCTGATCGACCCTCTGCGTCGATGGCTGGATGCCATTGAGCCCCACGATCCAGCCGTGGCCAGGCTGCTGGTGAAGTTGATCCCCGCTCAGTGCCCATTCGAGCGGGATGTGGTGATTTTTGGTCGCAAACTGGCCCATATCCCTCCGATGTGCAAGCTCAACCCCCTCTACGACCAGCTGATGGCCCTGCGTTTTCGCTGCCTTTGCTTTCTTGAGGGTGAGTGATCAAACTCATGGGCAGCGCCAACGTCAGTTCGGCCCCCCGAGCTCACTGCAGCGGCTGATCTCCAGCCGTCCCCGGTGATTGTTCACGCAGGTGCGCACCACGAAGTGTCCAAGGCCTGTGCCCCTGACCGCCACGCGCCCCTGGCGCAGCTCTAGGGGCTGATAAACCAAAGCTCCCGGCTGGCATGGATCTCCCCCGCCACGAGGCTGCGGCGGGCCCGGGGTTGCTCAGAAGTCCTCGTCTTCGTCCTCGGCCTGGGCTTCGCCGTCGACCTCGTCGTCTTCATCTCCCAGCACCGCACTGAGTTGCAGGCGCACGTTTTCGAGGCGGGCGGCGTCGGCCGCCCACACGGCCACGCTCATGCCCTCCGGCTGGTCGGCCTGCAGCAGCTCCTCAAGGGCCTCCAGGTGGAATTCCTCCACGAAGTTCACCAGGGCCAGGGCGATCTGCAGCGCATCCTCCGGGCTGATCTCAGCGGCCTCGATCGCATCGAGCACCTGTTGCACCTTGGCGAGCGAAGAACTGGTGCCCTGTTCGTCGGCGATGGTCATGGCCCTGTGGCGCGGTCAGATCCACCATGGCTCCGCTGGCCGTTGAGGGCAACGCGATGGGATGCGTCGGTTCAGCGGCAGACGGCCATGGCCTGAAGCGGTTCGTGCCGGTTTGGTTTTTCCACACTCTCCAGTGGTGCCCAGGCATCTCCACAACCGACCACCCAGGCGAGGGAGGCTGCGCCCAGACCTCCCTGCGCCGCCGGCGACAGGCCTGCCAGAAACCCGCCTTGTCTTGCGACGCGGATGTGTCGTTATAAGACAGTTTGCGCTGCAGTTGGTTTCCTGTGGCTGGCGGCGGATCGTTGCCTTCTTTGGCCTCCCGGCCCAGGGCTGTCAAGCGAAAAGGGGTTTTCCCAATCGATCGCTAGCTTCGTTGATCTGGCCGCGAGTCTCGCCCGAGCAGCCTGTTGAAAAGCTGTGGAAAACAGGCCTCCGGCTGGCGATCTGGGCGATCTTCAGCGCTGCTGATGGATGCCGCCCTTCGGCCAAGCAATGGCGATCAATGGCCACCCCGGGACGGGTTCACAAGGCTTTACGATTGGGTCACGTTTCGTAATGAACGATCTCCATGGCTGACTCCACCTCCCGCTTCGGCTTCGTTGGCTTCGCTGAAACCTGGAACGGCCGCCTGGCCATGCTCGGCTTCGTGATCGGCCTGGGCACCGAGCTGCTCACCGGCCAGGGCATCCTGTCCCAACTGGGTCTGGGCTGAACGGCTCCATCGCCGTAGCCACGGCGAGAACCCCCTGTCCGGTTGATCCGGGCAGGGGGCTTTTTGATGGGCGGATGGCTGGGCTCAGCTGGCCTGGTTCAGCCGGCCCGCTGCCAATCGACCGGAGGCTCGGGCTTGTCGCTGTCCTGGAGCGAGGGGAACGTCTGGCGGATCAGGCCCGAGATTCCGGCACGCACAGTGCTGCGGAAGGCAGCGGCCGCTTCAGGGCTCAACACCGGGTAGGTGGAATCACTGTTGCCATCGCCACGCAGGGGTTTCCAGCTGGTTTTCTCCTGGCGCTTGAGGGCCTCCAGCGGTTCCAGGAAATCGAAGCTGAGATTGCGGCCGCTGGCGCTCGCCTGGCTGATCCACTGCTCACGGGCGGGGATCAGCTCCTTGGCCTTGAGGGTGTCGGGCAGGCCCAGCACCGGCTCGTAGTAATCCAAGGCACGCAGCTCCTCCTCCAGCAGGATCGGCCAGGCTCCGGTTTCGCCATCGCTCAGCCCGCTCTCCGCGGGGCTGGAGCGCATGGCCTCCAGATAGAAGGCCAGCCAGCGGTAGTGGGACTTGTCCTGGGTGCGCTTCTTCTCAGACCCCTTGCCGCTGGAGCGCTTGGGCAGGGCCGACTCCGCCTTGCGCAGGAAGGCCCGGTCCTCCCGCTCCAGGTTGATGGCACCCCAGCGCTGGCGGTACTCCCAGAGCTCCTCGTATTTGCGAACGTCTTCCGCCGACCAGCCCAGGGCCTTCAGTTCCTCGGCCCGATTCTCCTCGCCTGTCTGCACGCGTCTGTTGCCTTGATGCGCTCGCACCCTAGGGCGTGCCCGTCATGGGGACGAGCCGAAAGCCGTGGCGCTCCATCCTGATCTCGAAGCGATCGCCGGGCTGTAGATCCAGGAGCTCGGTGTAGGCCTTGCCTACCATCAAGTTGCCATTGAAGTGCACATGGGTGTTGAAAGTGAGCTGGCGCCCCTCCTTGCTCAACGCCTTGCCGGTCGGTTCCTGGAAGCTCACCCCCTTGGCTTCCAGCAGGGCCTCGTAGAAGTCGGCGAAGTGCAGCCGCTGCGATCCATCCTTTCGGGTGCTCACGAAGCCGCACTGGCGCACCAGCTCCGATTTGGACACGGGCCCCAGTTCCTTCACCTTGGCCAACAGAGCGGCGCCGCGAATCATGGTGGCATCGAGAGTGGAGTTGTTGTACAGCTCGCCAAGGCTCAATGGACTGCCTGGCCCTCAATCTGCGGTTGAACTGCAGCGGAGCCGCGCAACAACTGCTGTTTCCTTTGGCAGGCCCTCACACTGGCCTCAGCGCCGAAGTGTTGTTGTGCCTGCTTCCCATGCCTGATCCCCTCCGCAACGACGACCAGCTGGCGGATCACCTGCTGGAGGACGACGATCAGGATCTGGCCGATCCCCGCTGCGCCTGGAGTGATCTCCAACAGGAGTCCGATGGCCAGATCACACCGGGCCGCACGGAACGCCATCTCCAAGACGAACAGTTGGCGCAGCTGGAGCGTGATTCGGCTGAGGGCTACAGCGAGCTCCCGTAGCTGTGTTCTCTCACCAGTTCAGCGCAGCGGAAACGGCACCAGGCGCAGCCGCTGCAACAGATCTGGATCCCAGTCGCGGTTGGCGATCCATCGGGGCAAACGAGCGACCGCGGTCTGTGGATCGGCCACCGTCCAGGCTTGGCCTGGATCATGGCTGAAGTGGCCCTCACTGCTGAGCCAGCGGGGCCGAGCTCGGCGCGCGTTTGGCAGGGGAGGCAGCACCACGCACCACAGCGCCATGGTGGGAGGAAGCGAGGTGATTCATCCTTGGGCGATGGCTCCAGATCCAGGCGATGGAGGCTTCCATTTCGCCGCAGGATTGCCGTTGTCCTGCTCAACTCACACCAGCGTCTCCTCGTCGGCACGACGATGACGGACGTGGCGAAATGGCGATGGCTGACGTGGTCAACAGCGCGGGGCTGGCGGAGCAGGTGGCCATTCCGGCGGATGGCGTGGAGCTGCAGGGCGACCTCGTGGTTCCCAGGGCACCCCTGGCCCTGGTGGCCTTCGCCCATGGCAGTGGCAGCAGTCGGTTCAGCAGCCGTAACCGCTACGTGGCTGAGGTGTTACAGCAGGCGGGCCTGGCCACGCTGCTCTTCGATCTGCTGGCTCCCGACGAGAGCGAGAACAGCGCTGAGCGCTTTGACATTCCCCTGTTGAGGGACCGGCTGCTGGCGGCCATCGATTGGTGTCTTCAACAGGCTCCTGTGGCTGGCTTACCCCTGGGGCTGTTTGGTGCCAGTACCGGTGCGGCGGCGGCACTGGAAGTGGCAGCTGCACGGCCGGAGTGCGTGCGCGCCGTGGTGTCGCGCGGTGGCAGGCCGGACCTGGCCTTTGAGGCGTTGGGCAATGTGCGCTGCCCCACTCTGCTGATTGTGGGCTCCCACGATGTGGATGTGCTGGAACTCAATGCCTGGGCCGCCGCTCATCTGCGTGCATCCCACGACTTGTTGGTGGTGACAGGTGCAAGCCATCTCTTCAGTGAGCCCGGCACCTTGGAGCAGGTGGCTGTTGCCGCTCGCGATTGGTTTTTGCTGCAGCTGACTCCCCAGTGACCCCGTTGTCATGGCGGCTGTCATTATGAAGCTGTTGCTGGTATTTGATGGTGGTGGCCATCACTTCTGCTCCAGCTGGCTTCAGCATGCCGCACATGTGGCACCCCACTGGCGCAGGACTAGCCAGTCTGGCTGAGTTTTCTGCTTCTATTCTCTGAGGGCCGGCCCACGGTGCAAATGCCAACTTGTCCGGCAAGTGCCATGCAAACCAACCCTGGAGTTCTGTGATGAATGATCGCATTCGTGTCCTTCAACGACAGCCACGGCGCATCTCGATCACCCTCAGCTACCACGTGCATGAGGCGCTTCTCAGCCGTTCGGAGGAGGAGGGACGCTCCGTTTCCAATCTGTGTGCCTTTCTCCTGGAAGATGCCCTGCGCGATCAGCGTCGCTCCCTGACGGCACCAGCGCAGGCATTGGCCCACCAGGGCGGCATGGCGGCCAATGGTCACGTCAAGGCACGACGGTTCTGAAGTAATGGGCTGAAGACTGGATTCCCCGAGATTCTCCGCTGAACCTCGGGGGAGCCCTTCTGGCTCTTCAGCAATCGATCAACCCTTTAAGCTTGGGCTCTGGTTCGGAAACAGCATCGGCGTCAGATTGCGGCGCAGCTTGGCCAGGGCATGACGTTCCAGGCGCTGAACCTGATCCTTGCTGCGTCCGATCAGGCGTGCCACTTCGGCAAAGGAGCGTTGTTTGGTTTCGCCGTAGCGCAATTGAATCACCTTGAGCTCTGGACTGGAGAGGTGATGCATTTGGCTGTACATCCAGCCATAGTCGTCTTCGATTTCAGGAGACCGACTGTCCGTCACGGTGTCGAGCAGGGTCATCTCGCCATCGCTGCTATTGAGTTGTTGATCCAGAGAGATGGTGTTGCTGCGATGCTGGATGGCCAGGGCATACAGCACCCGCTGCTCGCTCTCCCCCAGAATCTGGGCTAGTTCACCGCCACTGAGTGCGCCTCGGTTGTTCGTCCGCAGGGCCTCAGCTCGGTTGGCCAGGCTCACCAGATTCACCGGCGTCCGAATCGTGCCGTTGTGTTCTTGAAGGTAGCGGTTGATGGATTGGCGGATCCACCAATAGCCGTAGGTGGAGAACTTATAACCCCGCGTGGGATCATATTTCTCCGCCGCCCTCAGCAGGCCCATGTTGCCGGCCTGAACCAGATCCATTGGGTCGTGAGCCAGGTGTTTCAAGCGGCGGATGTAGCGGAGAGCCACAGTGACAACCAGGCGTAAGTTGGCGGTCACGATGCGTTGCAGTGCCCGTCGGCCTCGTCGTTCCAGGGATGCCGATGGCTGCTCACTTTCCATCCACTGCTTCACAATGGTGCCCAGGTGCACTTCCTCCTGGGCTGTGAGGAGCGGAATCCGTCCGATGCAGCGTAGGTAATCGCCGAAGGCATCACTCATCAATCCACATGATGATGGCTTTCAATCTTCAGTTGAGTTGGCTCATCCCAGGCTTCGCTGAGGCATCTCTGCCATTGGAATGCTGCTCCATGCTGCGTTGGCTGGGACGCCAGGATCGATAGCTCTGTTGCCGCTGTGGCTTGCTGAGCACCACCTGCCACAGTTGGCCGATTCGCGATCGGAAGAAGCCTGCACAACTCAGCAGGTAGTAGCGCCAGAAGCGATAGAAGTCGCTGTTGATGTCCCGCTGCAAGCTGGGCCAGTTGGCATCAAAGTTCTGCCACCAGGCCATCAATGTGCGGTCGTAATCCAGCCCGAAGTTTTCCCAGTCTTCGATCAGGAAAAATGGTTCGACCCCACGACAGAGCTGCTGGGCTGATGGCAAACGGCCACCGGGGAAGATATGGGTGTCGATCCAGGCATCGGTTTGATCCGTGGTGCGATCAGATCCGATCGTTTGCAACAGCGCCAGTCCATCGTCTCTCAGGGCCCGATGGATCACCTGATGGAAGGTTCGGTCATTGCGACGCCCCACATGTTCATACATCCCAATCGAGGCAATGCGATCGAACTGCTGTTGTGTGATCTCATCGAGGCGTCGATAGTCGCACAGAGCAACTTGAATCGGCAGTTCGCCATGGTGTTCACGGATGAAGGCCGCCTGCTGCGCCGATACTGTGATGCCAACCACCTCAACACCGTAGTGGCGCGCTGCAAACGCCGCGAGAGATCCCCAGCCACATCCGATGTCGAGCAGGCTGTGGCCTGGTCGAAGCTCCAATTTTTCACAGATCAGCCTCAGCTTTTGCTCCTGAGCGCTGTTGAGGTCGTGTGTCTGGTGCCAATAGCCGCAGCTGTAGGTCATGTGGGGATCGAGCATCGCCGCGTACACGCGCGGATCGATGTCGTAGTGTTGTTGGCCAACCACGAAGGCCCGTCGCAGTGATTGCGGGTTGGTGACCCTCTCCTTCAGCAGCTGGATCATGCTTCGCAGTTGAGCGCGCTTGCTCAACGGCCGGTTGCCCCTGGCCAGCAGCAGCCTACGGATCAGCTCATCGAGTTGGTCGCAGTCCCAATCACCGCGCACGTAGCTGTTCCCCAGAGCCAGGGAGCCGTTGCCCAGAAGTTCGCTGAACAGCCCTGGGTTGTGCACCCGCAGATCCCACGGCCGCTCGCCGTTGAATCGCACATCCGCGGCTTCGGTGATGGCGGCAAGAGCGGCCGGGATGGTCATGGAAACTGGCGCGACAGACCGTACTAAAAAAGCCTGACGTTGCCTGGAATTGGTCTTTAGATGACAATATGCCGCAGCTTGCTGGCAGAGCTGCCAGCAAGCTGCGGCAGTTCGATTCACTCCACTTTCACCTGTACAGCCTTGGCTGCCTCTGTTGCCGTCTTGGGTAGATCCACTTCCAACAGACCATCGTGGAAGTGGGCTTTCAGCTGGCTGGCATCCACGCTGGCCGGGAGCGTGAAGCTGCGGCTGAAGTTGCCATAGGAGCGCTCAACCCGGTGGTAGCGCCAGCCTTTCTCCTCCCGTTCCTGGTGCCGTTCACCTTCCAGCGTGAGTACGCCGTTCTCCACACTCACCTTCACGTTGTCTTTCTCGACCCCGGGTAGTTCGGCATGGATCTGAAATTCGTTTTCATTTTCGCTGATGTCCACCCGAGGGCACCACTCGCCGTTTCCTGTCAATTCGCTTGCCCGCATCGCGGGCAAGCCCATCGAGCGGCTGTAGCGATCGAGCATGTCTTCAATTTCGCGCAGTGGTTCCCATTTGATTAGGGCCATGGTCAGGTGTGGTTCCAGCAACGTCATCCTGACGCTATGGTTCACACGCTCTGGTCATGGAAGTCGATTCGGAGTTGCTGCTCAACTGCAGCGATTCTCAGCGTCGTTGGTCGGCAGAGGTCAGCCGCCACAGCCATGCCCTGGATCTGGAGCCCGGCGTGTTCACCTGGAAGGATCCGCGGCGGATCGCTGTTTCACTGTTGCAGTCTGCGGATCACAGCCAGCGCCGCAAGCGCAGCAGCTTTGCCAGCGCCATGGCCATGCTGTGTTTCTACATCAACCGCGCAGGCACCAGGCTCGACCCGGCGCAACGCCTGGTCCTTGAACGGGCCAAGCAGGAGCTGCGCCAGTTGGCAACGCGCAGAACTGGCTCTCAGGTTTCTCGACCCGCAGCCGGCGGCGCATTACCCAGAAAGACTTGATGGTTTCGGCATGTCTTGATGGCTTGAATCTTGTGATTCGATGAAGATTGTGTCCACTTGAACTTGGCGCGGCTTCATTCTGGAACTGTCTCCCCCCATGCTGTCCGGGATTCATCTCCATGCTCAATCGCAAGACATCGCTGAGCAGTGGCGGGCTCTGCGCCGCCCTCTCCATGGCTCTGTTGGCGTCGCCCCTGCCCGGTCGTGCTGACGTGCTCTACAAGCTCGACACCAAATGCAGCCTCAAGGCCGCTGCGCCTGTGGCCTGCACCGTTGAGGCCATCGAGGAGGGGAATGCCACCCTCTATCGCCACACCATCGGCACCAGAACGGAGACGATCCGCATCACGGACAGCCCTGTCCGCATGGCCATCTGGGATGGCAGCACCAAGCAGTGGAACAACCTGCAGCGGGCTGCGGCGCGCTTTTCCACCAACACGGTCTGCTTCAACGGGCGTGATCTCTGTGTGATCAACCCCAACTACCTCAACAGCGTCCGCGAGGACAATCCCACCGCCACTGCCAAGCGGGATCTGGTGAAGGTGCACTTCGGCGCTGATGGCCGGGTGAATGCCAGCTGCTACGACGACGGTTGTGAGGTGAGCCAGAAATGAAGTTGCTTGCAGGAGTCAGTGGTCTTGTGCTGGCGGGCAGCTTCGCCCTGCCATTGGGGGCCGCGCAGGCCTTTGCGCCCATGTCGTCGTCTGGCACTGACGCAACCCAGTGGATGGCCCGAGGAGGGGGCGGCCGGGCCGGCGGCGGCGGCGGTCGGGCCGGCGGTGGAGGTCGCGCAGGCGGTGGCGGCGGTCGCGTTGGCGGTGGTGCCAGCGGAGCGCGTGCTCAGAGTGGTTTCAGGACTGCCGGTGGTGGGCTGAACAGTGGCTCCGCCAGGCCCAGTGGGGGATGGAGCAACAGGGTGTCGAGTGATCGCATTGCCCCCTCAATGGATCGTACGGCGGTTAACCGTGGCAGCCGTGATCTCGGCAACCGTGATCTTGGTAGCCGTGATCGCAATTTCAGCAACCGCGAGATCGGATCACGCGATTTCGCCAATCGCGATGTCACGCGCAATGTGAACCGGAATGTAAGCCGAGACATCAACCGCGATTGGGGCCGCAATATCAATGTTGCTGATGTCAACCTTCGGCCAGGCTGGGCAAGGCCTGGTTGGGGAGTGGCACGCCCCTGGAACTATGGTTGGTATGGCGGCTGGGCCACACCTGCCTGGGGATGGTGGGGGGCACGTGCGGCGGCCTGGGGCGTTGGCACTCTGGCAACAGCAGCGGTGATCAACAATGCTGTTGAATCCGCCATCTCAGAGCAGGCCACTTATATCGTGGTTCCCAATACGGACTATCAACTGCTGTACGGCACTGTTCTGCCAACCAGCAGCTCTGGCGTTGCTTTCGACGTTACCGTTAATGGTGCCACCTACAGTCTGACGGCGGACTGTAATTCGGGTTTCATCAACGGTCGCGAGCCCAGCACCGCTCAGGAAGCTGAGTTGTTGAACGCCGCCTGTCAGGTTGCCTACGGCTCCGTCTGAACCCCATGGGATTTGATTCGGCCTGCCAGTAAATGCTGGCAGGCCTTTTCATGTCAGCGCTGTCGATCGCCAACTGCCGTTCTGGTAAAGCCTTGCCACTATTCCCGAATTCCTGATCGGTCTGTCTTCGTAAGGCCACTGCAGTGATCCTCTTCATGGTCCTCTCACTGGGTCGCTGTTTTGGGGCCCGCTCGATCAACTGGACCTGGCTCAGGTTGATTCAGCGCTGCTGAGCGATACTTCTCCTGTGCATCTGAAGCGGGTTCTGGCTCTGGCTGAGATCCCCTTTTGTTGTTCTGTCGAGTTCTTTTTCTTCGCTTGATGCCCGGCCTCCTGCGTTTGCTGCCGTTGCCCCTACTGGTGTTCTCTGCCTTTGTGCTTCCGGCCCGGGCCGCCGAAGCCGATGGCAGCACCTCCACCACTCCTGTGGCTGAGGCCGCGCCCGAGGCTGTTGCGGCTCCTGCGGTTGAGCAACCGGATAGCTGGGCTTACACCCTCGAGGCCTACGGCTTTGTGCCCTGGGTGAATGCCACCACCACCGTGCGTGGCTTTGAAACGGAAACCTATCTGCCTCCGGGGCAGATTCTCAATCTCCTGCAATCGGTTTTCAGCGGCAGGGCCAGTGCTGAGAAGGGGCGCCTTGGTGCCTTGGTTGATGTGAGCTACAACCAGCTCGGGGCCCAGAACTCAGTTAACAGCCGCCGAGACCTGTTCACCGGCAGAAGTGACGTGACATCCATCAATGGCCTGTACGACCTGGCGCTTCGCTATCGCTTTGGCGCGCGCGAATCCGCCATTGGTCAGCCTGGATCCTATTGGCTGATTCCCTATGCTGGCTTGAGAATCGTGCAGGCTCAGCTGGGAGTTCAAGCACAGGTTGAAGGGAATGGCCCCTTTGGCCTGAGCTTGCAGCGCCAGGGTGAGCTGAATCGTACCTGGACGCAGTTACTGCTGGGCACACAGGCTTCCGTGTTTCTCACCCCTGGCCTGCGGTTGTTCGGTCGCGCTGATATCGGTGGTTTCGGCATGGCGGGAACGCAAGATCTCAGCGGCAACGCGCAGGTGGGGTTTGGCTATGCGCTCGGCAACAACACGGATCTGAATGTCTCCTGGCGCTATCTGGGCATTGCCTACAACAATGGCGCTCCCAGGTCCACGGGTTATACCAGTGACCAGAATGGTGTTGAAGTGGGCGTTAAATTCTACTTCTAGCCTGCGCTGCCAGGATGGGTCTGGCGAGTGGCGCTGCTTGGTTGAGCTGCTACTCGCCCATGAGCTTAATTGTCCAGAGTCTCGCCGAGGATATAGTGGTCGGCAGGTGGTCTCCCCCGGTCGCGGTTCCATCTGCTGCGGAGCCACAGCAGCGTCAGGGCGAACAGGGAGATCAGCATGGGGCCTGGTCGTGGTCAGTGCTGGCCGCGCAGGCCCTCGCGCAGCAATTCTGAAGGCTTCATGCCGTAGCTGGCCTGGAAGTCGCGGCTGAATTGAGACAGATGTTGATAGCCATGGGCGAGCGCAATCGTTGAGACGGTGTCGTTCTGCTCGGGATCCAGCAGGCGGGCCCGCGCTGCTTCGAGCCGCTGGCTGCGAATCCAGTGAATCGGGCCGCAGCCGAAGCGATCCTGGAACATATTGCGCAGACTGCGCTGGGAGTAACCACTGCGCTCCTCCAGATCGTGCAATTGGATCTGACGATCCAGATTGGCCTGAATCCACTCCAGCAGTTCATCAATGATGTGGACCTTGCTGCTCTGTGGCTGGCTGCCCCTGCTGCGGCCTTTCTGGATCAGATCGCTGCAGAGCAACAGCGCCAGGTTGCGATACACGGGCAACTCCAGTCCGATCAAGGCCAGCATGTTGTTGTGCTCCAGGCCAGGCAGCGTCAGGACCTGCAGAATCTGATGCAGAGCCAGGACGAGATCACGGTCGGTCTGTTGGCGTGCTCGGATCACCCGCAGGTCGTGCAGGCGCTGATGACAACGTCTGGTGCTGAGCCGGAAGCCGGAGAGTTCACTGGAGATCCGGCAGAGCCTGATGGGATCAACTTGAATCGCCAGGCCGCGAAAGGAGCCCAAGCGCTCAGGCTTTTCGCCCGCTGGTAGAAACAGGAGGTCGTACGGCGGCCGCAGAATTTGCTCAACCTTGCCTTGTAGCAGGGTGAGCGGACTATCCACCGGTAGCAGCACGGTGGCCTGCTGATCGGGCAGCAGGGCCTGGCTGTGAATGCCGCTGCGGATGGTGAGTTCAGGAAACTGCCACTCCCGCTTCGCCTCCGCATCGAGCGTGGCGGCTTCGAGGCTCGCGCTGGCCCCCCTGGTTCTGGCAAAGCCTGGCGTCATCACATCACCACCCGCACAACACATCGGAAGCCGAGATGGCAGGTGGAGGTATCAAGGCCCTGGGCCATGCGTGCGGCTGGCCTGTAGCGGCGGCAATAACTGGGGGCACATAGAAAAGACCCCCCCTTTACAACCTTGCGAGGCATGTTTCCGTGCTGGGAGCTGGGATCAATGCTGGCTTCGCGGGCCTTGTCGGCTCCTCCGCAACAGGATGAGGTTGAGCCGCTCGGGTTGCGAACCTCGCGATACCAATCGCTGGTCCACTCCCAGACGTTGCCGATCATGTCAACCAGCCCATAGGGATTGGCAGGAAAACTGCCCACCGGTGAGGTGCGTTCATAGCCATCGGCGCGGCTGTTGGTGTGGGGGAAATCGCCCTGCCAGGTGTTGGCCAGCATCTGGCCCCGGGGATGAAGCTCATCACCCCACGCGTATTCAACATTCTCCAGACCCCCACGGGCAGCACGCTCCCATTCGGTTTCGGTGGGCAGTTGCTTGCCAATCCAATGGGCATAGGCTTCCGCATCTTCATAGGCGATGTGCACCACAGGGTGGTGTTCACGTGCCTTGATGGAGCTGCCGGGACCTTCGGGATGTCGCCAGTTGGCCCCCGGGATGTAGTGCCACCAGCGGTAGGGGTCGTTCAAGGTGATGGGCTGGCTGGGGGGAATGAACACGATCGAGGCGGGTGCCAGCTGGGCTGGGTCCGCCCCCGGGTAATCGGCAGGATTGGCAGGCCTTTCGGCCACCGTTCGGTAGCCGGTGGCTTTCACGAACTTCTGGAACTGCGCGTTGGTCACCGGAGCCCGATCCATCCAGAAGCCCTCCACCTGCGCGGTGTGGGCAGGGGCCTCCTCGGGATAGTGGTGATCGGATCCCATCGGGAAACGCCCCGACGGGATCCAAACCATCTCCCTGGCCGGTGGTCGGCCAGGGGGACGCAGGCTGGAGCCTGAATGGCTGATCGGCGCTGCAGCAGCCATGGGCGTTGTTCAGGACGCGCCGCTGGCGGCGTGCTCCAGTTTCTCCATCACCCGCTCCAGCGAGAAGCTGGCGGCCTTCTGGCGTGGTGGGTAGTCCACAAAGGTCTTGAGGAAGTCCCCCACATAGGTCTGGGCGGGAACGATCAGGAAGATGTGATCGAAGATCCAATCCCAGTAGACATTGGAGGTGATGTCGGCCCGCTCGTAGGGGTCGGTGAGCAGGTTGAAGATCTTCGGAACCCTCAGTTCCACAAAGGGCTCGGCCCAGATCTGGCAGGTGCCCTGCACACGCTGCTCCCGGAACACAAACTTCCAGTTGTCGTAGCGCAGACCCACCAGGTCGCCGTCGTCGGAGAAGTAGAAGAACTCCTTGCGAGGACTCTTGTCGGTTTGGCCCGTCCAGTAGTCGAGCATGTTGTAGCCATCCAGGTGGATGCGGAAGTTCTTGTTTCCCACCTGGTAGCCATTCAGCAGCTTCTGCTTGATCTCGGGCTCGCCGGCAGCGGCCAACAGGGTGGGCAGCCAGTCGAGGTGGCTGCAGATGCCGGTGATGTTGGTGCCAGCGGGGATGTGGCCAGGCCAGCGCACCAGGGCGGGCACGCGGTAGGCCCCTTCCCAGTTGGTGTTCTTCTCACTGCGGAAGGGGGTCATGCCCGCATCGGGCCAGCTGTTCATGTGCGGCCCGTTGTCGGTGCCGTACATCACGATCGTGTCGTCGGTGATGCCCAGCTCGTCGAGCAGGTTCAGCATCTCGCCGATGCACTCGTCGTGATAGATCATCACGTCGTGATATTCCGACTGCCAGCGACCGCTTCGGCCCACATCCTGCGGGCGCGCATAGGTGCGGAAGTGCATGTGGGTGGTGTTGAACCACACGAAGAACGGCTCGCCGGAGGCCACCGCGTCGCGGATGAAGCGCTTGGCCTCGGCCATGAACTCGTCATCCGCCGTTTCCATCCGCTTGCGGGTGAGCGGGCCGGTGCTTTCAATCCGCTGGGTGCCATCGCCGTTGGCCCAGCAGTGCAGCACGCCACGGGGGGCAAAACGCTTGCGGAAGTTCGGGAATTCCGGATCGTCCTCCTTGGGGTAATCGCGCAGTTCGGGTTCTTCCTCAGCATTGAGGTGATAGAGGTTGCCGAAGAACTCGTCGAACCCGTGCATCGTCGGCAGGTGTTCGTCGCGATCACCGAAGTGGTTTTTGCCGAACTGGCCGGTGCGATAGCCCTGGGGCTTGAGGAGTTCAGCAATCGTGGGATCTTCGGCGCGGAAGCCCAGTTCAGCGCCCGGAAGCCCAACCTTGGAGAGGCCGGTGCGGTAAACGCTCTGGCCGGTGATGAAGGCCGCGCGGCCGGCGGTGCAGCTCTGTTCCGCGTAGTAGTGAATGAACTTCGCCCCCTCCTTGGCCACCCGATCAATGTTGGGGGTCTGGTACCCCATCAGCCCGTGGCTGTAGCAGCTCAGATTGCTCTGGCCGATGTCATCCCCCCAGAGGATGAGGATGTTGGGTTTTCCGTTTGGCATGGCGGTGAGGGCCCTGGAATTGGGGGTTGGCCGTGGATCTCCGGCGAGTGTCGGAAGGCCCGGCGGACGGCTCCGGCGGGCTGCTGGACGATCAAGGGCGCTTACGCACGAATTGTGCTCAGAGTTCGCCTAAGGTGAAGCTCCAAAAGTGCAAAGTTTTCGCTTTTGCTGCGTCCTGTCGCCTGTGTGGAGCAACTGGCCGAGGTGATGGCCTCACTGGGCTTTTCACTGGCGATCACCCAGTTGGCCGGCGGCCGCCTCACCGGCACTGTGATGCCCCTGTCCCTGGGGCCGCTGCAGCTGCTGCGCATCCGCCACAACCGTGCCGTGCATGTGGACGGCGCCAAGCCCACGGGCCGGCAGCTGTTCAGCCTCAACCTGCTGGATCCCCGCCAGGCCCCTCCGCTGCGCTCCCATGGCAACCCGATGGGGGCACCGACGCTGTTCGGCCTGTCTCCCTGGGGCGAGATCCACGTCACGGTGCCCGAGGTCTGTGACCTTGTGTTGATGTCCATGGACCGGGAGGCCTTCCATCGGTGGGCCGACGAGCTGGGTTGCCCCCATCTGGACGACCGTGCCTTCAGTACGAACTGGGTCGACCTCGACCCGCAGTGTTTTGAAGGCTTGCGGCGTTACCTGCTGCAGTTGTTCTCGGTTGCCGAGGCCCAGCCCCAGCTCTTGCGGGAGGCCTCCTGGCGCCGGCTGGCCCTGCAGGATTTCGGCCCGCTGTTGATCACCGGCTTGGCGGCAGCCGTGGAGCTCACACCGTCCTGGTCGCGGCAGCCAGCACGCATCGAGCTGGTGAAGCAGGTGCAGGGTTGGATGGCTGAGAACCCCAATCTGCCCATCACCCTCGACGACCTCTGCCGGCAGGTGTACGTGAGCCGCCGTTGCCTGATCCAGGGCTTTCGCGAGCATCTGGGCATGGGCCCCATGGCCTATCTCAAGCTGCAGCGCCTGCATGGCGCCCGGCGCTTCCTGCTCGATGCCGATCCAGCCCAGACAACAGTGACGGCTGCCGCCGCCACGTTCGGCTTTCTCAACTCGGGCCACTTCGCCCGCGACTATCGCCAGTTGTTCGGGGAACTGCCGAGCGAGACGCTGCAGGCCTGCCGCCGCTAGGCCGGCTGCCCCCGCCTCCAGCGCAGGAAGGGCGCCGACACCAGCACGGTGAGCAGCAGATACGCCAGGATTCCCAGCTTCACCCCCGTCATCGCCTGGCCGTGGGTGCTGGCGAAGAGCAGCGCAAGCCCCGGGTTGCGCATCGATGTGACCAGGGCGGTGGTGGTGCGTTCCTTGCCGTTGGCTCCCGCCATGGCATAGCCGATGCCCAGGCTGATCAGCACCATCAGTGTCATCAGCGCCAGCGCCGGCAGGTTCTGGGGGATGAAGGCCAGCAACAGGGGCCCGGCCTTCACGAGCACCACCACCACCAGGAGCAGCAGCAGCAGGTTGGCGAGTTTGTCGAGGGGGGCTTCGATCCGTTCCGCCAGTTGGGGCAGCCTCTGCCGGATCAGCAGGCCCAGCACCAGGGGCAGCACCTGGGCGCGGCCCACCTGCAGGGCCACATCCAGGGGCCTGATCTCCCATCCCTCGATATGAAAGGCGTCCTTGAAGGCCGCCCCCAGCAGCGGAATGGTGAGGATCGCCGCCAGGGCTGCCCCCACCTGTAAGAGGGCCGCCAGCTGGTGATCACCGCCGGATTTCCCCGCCTTGCGCAGCGTTAACGGGGCGCTGGGGCTGAGGGCCATCAGGGCGATGGCGAAGCGGGCCGGTTGATGGAGGCTGGCGCTCCAGGGGCTCTGCAGCAGCAGCAGGGCCACCAGCGGCACCAGCAGGCAGGAGCCCAGCAGCACCCTCAACAGCAGGCCCGGTTGGTGGCGCCACTGCTGGAGGGCCTCCATCCGGAGGCTCACCCCGAGGGCCAGCATGATCGTGAACAGAGTGAGGCTGACCAGCAGCCCGGCAGCGGCATTCATCGGCTGATGGCTCCGAGGGTGAGAAGCAGGAGGGCCGCCACGCCGATCAGGCTGATCATCACAGCGGTGGCGGTGGCGATCGACGGCTCTTCGCGGTAGGTGAAGTCGTTGCGCGCCAGGCGCTTGAGGTTGCGCCTGTGTTGGTGGGTGGCCGCCGTCATGGCCAGTACGCCGGTCACGATGAAGGCCACCGAAACCAGCTGCACACTCCATTGCGCCTGGCCGGGGCTGGCGCCGTTGCGGCTGTTGATGGCCGCCACGATCTTGTCGAGACCGAAGCCAAAGCTGATCAACGACAGGCAGGTGCGGATCCAGGCCATCAGGGTGCGCTCCGCCGCGTGGCGGTTGCGCTGCCGTGCCAGTTCATCGGCCAGGCTCATGGCTGGGGTGCCTCCTGTCGCGGCTCGCGCTCGAAGCGCATTTCCGCCTCCAGTTCCCTGGCCAGAAACACGTTGAGGAAGGTGCGGATCACGGCCACCACGGCCAGTTGAATCAGGTTGTCGCGGCTGGGGCTCGCGGTGGTGGCCACGATGTCGGCGCCGAGCTGGAATTCCAGCGCCAGTGACAGCCAGCTGCCGAAGGTGATGCGAGCCCCGGCGGAGGGCCTCAGGGCCATGCGCGCCGAGCGCGTTGGCGGCCGGCAGTGGCGAAGGGTGGCCAGCAGCCCCAGCAGCACCGCTCCCACGGAGAGGGCCTCCAGCACCAGCCGGAGTGTTCCGGCCGCCAGGGCCAGCAGCTGTTCCGGGGCTTCAGCTGTCATCGCGTTGGCGCTCTCGTTGGGTGAGCAGGTGGCTCAGCCAGCCCGGAGCCGCCAGGGCGGTCACCAGGATGGTGAGTGAGGTGCTGAGCCGACTGGAGAAGGTGCGCGCCGGATCCAGGCCGGAGTGGATGAAGGTGAGTGTCACGATGAAGCCGAACACCCCGGTGGTGAGGGCGCTGGCGGAGCGCAGCAGCTCGCGGGGCTGGCGCCGACCCAGCCCCAGGGGGCTGTTGCTCAGGCTGTGGCCGGCGATGGCACCGGCCGCCGCCAGGATCAGCACCGTGATGGCCCGCTGATCCAGGTGCTGCTCCGGGCCGCTCTGCTGCAGCAGGCTGGCCAGAACGCAGGCGGTGCCCAGCAGTGTTCCGGCGGCGGCGCCGATCAGCGCCCACCAGTGCAACGGCTGCCTGAGTCGGCCGCTGAGGCTGGCCCCACCCGCCAGGGTGAGGGCGCTCAGCAGGGTGGAAGGCACCACCGGCAGATGACGGGCCAGGCCGAAGCCGATCAGGGCTCCGATCAGCGCGCCGACCATGCGACGGAGCTGCTGGGATCGCTGTGACTGCACCGGCACCCTCAACCTGCGCCCATGCCGGCAACGTAGTGCTGGCTTCGCCTGTGCATCAGCGCGATTCGGTGGAACTGGCGGGATTCGGCAGACCCGGGCCGCCCGGGGCTGGAGCCGTGGGGTGGATGATCCGCCAGTCCTGGGCCATGTCCACCACTGTCCAGCCCTGGCGGCGGGCCTGATCGAGGGCGCGGTTCAGCTGGCCGATGGCTGAGGTGCGGTCGTAGGCCCACTCCCGCCGGGCATCGGTGTGGTGCACCAGCAGGGCAAAGCGTGATCCCTTGCCGGCCCTGGTCCACTCCAGCATCTGCCGGTCGCCATCGGAGTTGCCGAAGGCGGCCACGGGCCGGCGGCCGATGATCTGCTGGATCGCCACGGGCTTTGCTGCGCCATCCACCAGGGCGTCGATGGCCGGCAAGCGCAGCAGCACGGGGCCGGCCGGTGTGCTCTCGTAAGCGAGCTTCAGCCGGCTGCCGATCACCTGTTCGGGGGGCACGCCGTACACCCGCTCGCTCCAGGGGCGCATGAACTCCACGTCGCCGCCGGACACGATGTAGGTCTTGAAGCCGTTGGCCCGCAGATAGCGCAGCAGCTCCAGCATGGGTTGAAACACCATGGCCGTGGGCGGCCGTCCACTCACGGGATGGCGGGCGGTGGCGATCCAGCGGCGCACCTCTTCCGCGAACGCCTCGGTGCTCAGGCCGGAGGAGCTGGCCACCAGCAGTGGCCCGAGGGCCTGGCTGCCCTGGCGCAGCAGGCCGTTGAGGTCGCCGCGGAGGGCAGAGGCGTAGGGCTCCTGCTGCCGCCACTCCGGGTGTGCCGGCGCCAACTGGCGAATGCGGTCGACGCAGAACAGGAACGGGATGTAGAGCGGCTGTTCGCTCCAGAGGGTGCCGTCGTTGTCGAAGACGGCGATGCGCTCCTCCACAGGGATGGCCTCAGCGCTGTTGGCAGCGGTGGCCCGTTGCACGAAGTGGAGCACCGCGCGCTTGCTGGCCCCGTCCTGCCAGGAGGGCAGAGGGTCGGACTTGGCCCAGGCTTGCGATGGCGCAACGGCTGCCAACACCAGGCCGAGGCCAATCACCGCGGTGCGCACGGATATGTGGTTGCTGTGGAGGCTCCCATGCTGGCTGAGGGTCGTGGCGGTGGGCGGGCGATAGGGTCGTTTGAGGCAGGCCTTCCCATGACAGACGCCGCAGTGCAACTGGACCTTCATGCTGTGGAGGGTGGCCCGATCGGCGTGATGATCTGCGGCCATGGCAGTCGCAATCGCCAGGCCGTCACGGAGTTCGCCCAGCTGGCTGAGGGCCTGCGCCGGATGCTTCCCCAGGTGCCGGTGGAATACGGCTATCTGGAGTTCGCCCAGCCGATCCTGCGCGACGGCCTCGACAGGCTGAGGGCCCAGGGCGTGAAGCGGGTGCTGGCGGTGCCCGGGATGCTGTTCGCGGCCGGCCATGCCAAGAACGACATTCCCTCGGTGCTCAACAGCTATGCCGCCGAAACGGGGCTGCGCATCGACTATGGCCGTGAGCTCGGCGTGGATCTCAAGATGATCCAGGCGGCCGGTGCCCGGATCCGGGAGGCCCTGGATCGGGCCGATGCCGCCGGGCAAGGGCCACTGCCCCTGTCCGAAACCCTGCTTGTGGTGGTGGGCCGGGGCTCCTCCGATCCCGACGCCAACTCCAACGTGTCGAAGGTGACGCGGATGCTGGTGGAGGGCTTCGGTTTTGGCTGGGGTGAAACGGTGTACTCCGGCGTCACCTTTCCCCTGGTGGAGCCAGGCCTGCGCCATGTGGTGCGCCTCGGCTTCAAGCGGATCGTGGTGTTTCCCTATTTCCTGTTCTCAGGCGTGCTGGTGAGCCGCATCCGCCAGCACACGGCCCTGGTGGCGGCAGACCACCCGGAGCTGGAGTTTGTGGATGCCGCCTATCTGGGCGATCACCCCCTGGTGATCGACACCTTCCGCGAGCGGGTGGAGGAGGTGGTGCGGGGTGAGACCCAGATGAATTGCTCCCTGTGCAAGTACCGCGCCCAGGTGCTGGGTTTTGAAGCGGAGGTGGGCGCACCGCAGCAGAGCCACCACCACCACGTGGAGGGCCTGATCGAGGGCTGCACCCTGTGTGAGCACGAGTGCACCGGCGCCTGTCAGCCCGATGGCATCCCGATCCCTCTGGGCCACCACCACAGCCACGATCACGATCACGGCCACGATCACAGCCACGATCACAGCCACAGCCACGATCACGGCCACGCCCCCTACCCCCACGCGGAGCACCCCCTGGGGCCGCGCACCCTTTACAAACCCAGAGGCAAATCGGAAGAAAAAGGCTGAAAAACCGCCGCCTCATCCGTCTCGGTTGCCAGCGGGTCTCAGAAGACCCGCTGGTATTAGGCCTGCTGATCTAACGCCACTTTCCCCAGGGCACCGCTGTTTTCCCCAGGTTTTGGCGCTCTTTTCCGCAGGCCATGGCCTCGCAACCTGATCTGGGGCGTTCCGTTGTGGATTGCGCTATTCCGTTCAGATCAGGCTTGACAGCCCCCGCATCGGCGCTTCCAGTCCTGGCTCGATCGCGGCCGGTTCAGCTTGCGCCGGCTGTCTCACGCTGTTGCGTCATGGTTTCGCCGCCGCTGCCCGGCTTTGACACCCGGCTGGCGGTTGTGGCTAGCTACCTCCACCTGATGCAGAGAGCGCTTGGACGCAGACGCGATGCCACCGATGGCCTCCTCGACTCCCCACTCCGGGGCCCGCGATCACCTGCGCCGCTGCCTTGACCAGCAGCAGCCTGAGCCTGGGGCTGAGGCCCGTGTGAGCCTGGAGGCGGAGGTGCCGGAGGCCCTCTTCGATGGCATGCGGGCATTCCTGCAGAGCCGCCCGGAGTGGGATCAATACCGCCTGATGACCTCAGCCCTGGCCGGTTTCCTGTTCCAGAACGGCTGTGGCGATCGCTGTGTGGCCCAGCACTATCTCGATGGCCTGTTCATGCGCCCTGGCTCATGAGTGAATCAGGCGGGGGCTCTGAGCTCCCGCCTGAGGTGTCTCCGTTGCCCGACCCGTGGCAGGTCGCCCGATCAGTGTCCAGGGCAGTCGGCTTGGGCGCGGTGTCGATCCCTACAGATCGCCCTGTCTCAGGGCCTGGGCGGCATGGTCACAGGCACGCCAGGTGACGGCCATCTCCGTGAGGGTGGGGCTCTGCCAGCCGGCACTGGGCCAGCAGCTGCCATCGGTGACCAGCAGATTGGGGGTGCGCCAGAGCTGATTCCAGGGATTGAGAACGCCCTGGTCGTCACGATCCGCCATGGGGGCTCCCCCCAGCTCGTGGATGTAGTAGCCCGGCGGCGGCGCCCCGGGGGCCAGGGCCAGGCTGCGCTGCAGCAGCGGTTCCACCAGCGGCACCACGAACAGATCCGTGAGCGGTGCGATGCGGCCGCCGCCGCTGGCCACCACGGCCTCCATGCGGGCCTGCATGTGGGCCACCATGCGCCATTCGTTCTCGCCCCACTGGCAGTCGATGTGGGCGATGGGCAGGCCCCAGGCATCCACCCGTTCGGGATCAAGGCTCACGCGGTTCCGGCGCTGGGCCAGCACCTCCCCGTGGCCGATCAGGAAGCCCACGGCGGCCCTGGGCTGCCGCTTGAAGGCGCTGGGTGGATCAAAGCGCTGGATGCCGCACCAGAGGCCATAGCCGCGCAGGAAGTCGGTGTCGGGCTGATCGCCCAGGTTCACCGTGTTGGGGATGAAGGCACTGCCGGCGCCGGAGAGCTCGGTGTCGCCGGCCGGCCGCTGTTCCGGCAGGGCGAAGAAGCGGCTGGTGGAGATGTGGTCCATCAGCCCATGGCCCAGCTGGCCGCTCACATCCTCCAGACCGCCCACCTGCTGGGAGTGCAGCAGGATGCGCAGGCTCTCGATCGTGGAGGCGCACAGCACCACCAGCCGCGCCTGCCGTTCGCAGGGCCGGCCGCTGGCCGCATCGATGTACACCACCCTATCGGCACGACCGCTGCTCCGGTTCACGCGCACGTGGCTCACCACGGCGCCGCTCACCAGCTGCACCCTGCCGGTGGCCAGGGCGGCCGCCAGCGCTCCTCCCTGGGAGCTGGAGCGCGGCCAGGGCCCCTGGCCCGGGCGCGGCAGGGCGAAGCCCCGCGAATGGATCAGCGGCAGCCCCAGCTCGCGGCCGATGGCCCCCTGCAGGTGCTGTTCCGCCGGGGTGAGCGGCAGGGGTGGGCGATAGGTGCCATCCGGCAGTTGCGGCAGGCCGTCGCGGGCGCCGTGCACCTGGAGCAGGGCCTCCAGCCGCTCGTACCAGGGGGCCAGATCCCCATGGCCGATCGGCCAGCTGTGGCCATGGCCGTCGCGTTCCGCCGCCTTGAACTCGTAATCCGACAGGCGCAGGGTGATCCCCCCCCAGGTGAGGCTTTTCCCTCCCACCTGGCGGCCGCGGGTCCAGAGAAACGGCCGATCGGCTGGGGTGGAGTAGGGATTGCGTCGTTCGTCGACGAACAGGTTCGGGTTTGCCTTCCAATATCCCGGGTGGTGGGCGGCCAGGCGCTGGCTGCCACTGCTGAGGTTGGCCAGGCGCCGCAGGCTGTTGAGCGGTTCGCTGCCGAAGGCCTGCCCTGGCGAGAGTTCGGGGCCGGCTTCCAGCACCAGCACCTCCAGTCCGGCCTGCGCCAGGGCCATGGCGGCCACCCCGCCGGTGGCACCGGACCCCACCACGATGGCGTCAGCCATCACGCGGGGCTCACCCAGGAGTTGTGGTTGGCCCTGGCTGGCTCCGCTGGCGTGCTGGAGGCGGTCGCGTCCATGGGGGCTGGGAAGTGGGCGGTGGAAGCCATCAAAAAACCCCAGCACTTCAGGGAAGGCTGGGGTTTCAGGCGTTGGTGGCGGGGAGGAGATTTGAACTCCTGACCTTCGGGTTATGAGCCCGACGAGCTACCAGACTGCTCTACCCCGCGTCGACTTCCGAACACTACAGCACGGGGTTGCCCGAGGGCAACAGAGGCAGGATGGCCCCAGCACGATCCGGCTTGCCCCCTCCCTCGCACCGCATGAATCGTTTTCTCCGCTATGTGCGGTTTCCCCTGCTCTGCTGCGCCATCGGCCTGGTGGCGGTCTTCGTGGCCAAGGGGGGCTTCAGTCCCGCAGGCCTCCAGGCCGTGTGGGTGACCCTGGTGCTGCTGGCCCTGGAGATCAGCCTCTCCTTCGACAACGCCGTGGTGAATGCCCGGGTGCTGGAGCAGCTCACGCCCGGCCAGCAGAACTTCTTTCTCACCTGGGGCCTGGTGATCCCGGTGTTCGGCGTGCGCTTTCTGGGGCCGCTGGTGCTGGTGAGCCTGGCTGGGGGCATCGGCATCGGCGAGGCCCTCGAGGCCGCCCTGCATCATCCGCAGCACTACCACGAGCTGCTGGAGCTGGCGGAGCCGCGGATCCTGGCCTTCGGCGGCATGTTCCTGCTGATGGTGTTCCTGCGCTACTTCTTCGACGAGGCCAAGACGCTCCACTGGGTGCAGGTGCTGGAGCGGCGGCTGAGCCAGGCTGGGCGTGTGCCCTCCCTGGAGGTGGCCCTGGCCCTGGTGGTGCTGATGGCCGTGGCGGCGGTGCTGCCGGGTCAGATGCGCAGCGATGTGCTCTTCGCCGGCCTGATCGGCCTGGTGCTGCAGATCCTCAGCACCTCCCTGGCCGACTTCTTTGGTGGCGAGGAGGACGCGGTGGGCCGGATGGCGGCCAGCGGCGGCCTGGCCAGCCTGGTGTATCTGGAGCTGCTCGATGCCTCCTTCAGCCTGGATGGCACGATCGGGGCCTTCGCGATCACCAGCGATCTGGGCCTGATCATGACTGGCCTGGGCCTGGGGGCGCTGTTCATCCGCTCGCTCACCGTGATGCTCAGCCGTGAGAAGGCCCTCGACCAGCTGATCTACCTGGAGCACGGTGCCCACTACGCCATCGGCGCCCTGGGCCTGTTGATGCTCTCGGGCGTGGTGATCGGCCGCTGGGGCTGGCATGTGCCCGAGTGGCTGAGCGGCCTGATCGGCGTGGTGCTGCTGGTGCTGGCCCTGGGCGATTCCCTGCGCCACAGCCGCCGTCAGGGGCGCAGTCAGGGCAGCCTGCCCACCAGCCCCTGAGGTCCGCCATGGCCCTGCGTCTCTTTCTCGACAGTGCAGATCCGCAGGCCTGGGCGGAGTGGTTGCCCAGTGGCCTGTTCCATGGCGTCACCACCAACCCCACCCTGCTGCGGCGATCCGGCCAGCCCTGCACCCTGGAGCACCTGCGCCCCCTGAGCGAGCGGGCCCTGGCCCTGGGCTGCCGGGAGGTGCACCTGCAGGCCTGGGGCCCCGACCTGGCGGCCTGTGGCCAGGCTCTGGCCGCCATCGCCCCGGGACGGATCTGGATCAAGCTGCCGATCACCCGTGCCGGCGCCGAGGCGGCCCCGCCGTTGCTGGCGGCGGGCATTCCGATCACCTTCACGGCCTGCTACGAGCCTGCTCAGGTGCTGCTGGCCGCAGCCCTCGGCGCCGATTACATCGCGCCCTACCTGGGCCGCATCCAGGATCGGGGCCGCGATGGCCATGCCGAGCTCATCCAGATGCAGCGCTGCATCGAGGGGGTGGGATCTTCCCTGCGGCTGCTGGTGGCCAGCCTGCGCCAGCCCGCCGATCTCACCCGGCTGGCGGCCGAGGGGCTCACCACCTTCACCATCAGCCCGGCCATCGCCGCGGAGCTGTTCACCAGCGAGGCCACCGAGGCGGCCGCCGAGCAGTTCGAGCGCGACGCGGCCAACTGAAGACGGCCCTGCCCAGCGGCCCTGCTCAGCGGCCGTTGTCGAAGCGCAGCTCGCCGCTCACCTCCAGCGTCACACCCGGGTTGGGGTGCAGAAACTGCTGCCCCAGCTCCTCGAGCGTGATCGGCGTCAGCCATTCCAGCTGGCGCAGCAGGTGCAGGGCCACGGCGTGCTTGGCGCGGCTGGCGCCGTCTTCCACCTTGATCGCCAGCCCCAGCCCCTCGCCCACCCGGCTCAGGCACTGGATGCCCTCGGCTCCGCCCTTGCTCACCACCTGGCCATGGCCCTTGCGGATCACCTCGGTGTCGAAGCGGCCCTCGCCCGCCACCAGATCCGGATGGCTGAGCATCGCCCGGCTGAGGCGCTCCAGTTCCGGCTGCTCGGAGGCGCCGAGGTGGGCGAACAGCAGGGCCATCTGGGAGAGCTGCAGCTGCAGGGTGGGGGCGCCACAGTCGTCGCGGGCCACCACCAGCTCGGCGCCGGGCATGCCCAGCAGTTCACCCACCCGCTTGAGCACCTGCTGCTGCAGGGGGTGATCCGGCTGCAGGTAGCTCTCCAGGGGCCAGTGCATGCGGCGGCAGGTGGCCAGGAATGCCGCGTGCTTGCCGGAGCAGTTGTGCTCCAGGGGGCTGGCCTTGCCCCTGGGGGTGGGGCATTGCAGCTGCTCGGCCTCCAGATCAGCCCGCCAGAGGATCTTGAAGGCCTCGCGGGCTTGATGGGCATCGCCGGCATGGGAGGCGCAGGCAATGGCCAGGGCCCGCTCATCGCTGCCCTGCTGGTCGGCGGCGCCGCTGGTGATGAACACCTGGGCCTGGAAGGGCTTGAGGGCGGAGCGGATGAAACTGAGTTGCTGGGGATCCCCGGCTCGCATCAGCACCCGGCCCCGCTGGTCACACACCACCGCATGCACCCGATGCAGGGATTCACGGATGCCGTTGCGGGTGAGGTGCACCTCCAGCGGGGGAGCCCCGGGGCGGGAGGCGGAACCGAAGGTGCTGGAGAAGCTCATCGCGGCCGCAGGCCCCATCGCCTAGAGAGCCTGACAGAGGCTCGCCCCGAAGAGCATCAATGCGGCGGTGATGGCCATGGCCTGCTGCAGGCGCCTGAGCACCGGCTTCACCTCATGGGTGGCCACCAGCAGGTCCTGCTCGCGCCAGGCCAGGGGCTTCTCCCACACCTGGCCGTCGTACCAGCCCGATTCCTCGTAATCCACCGCCGTGGCCAGCAGGCGGCGCTGCAGGTTGGTCCAGCCCAACCACTGCCGCAGCAGCAACAGCAGCGGCACCACCAGGCCCGCCACGGCGCCGGCGGCCACCAGCCGGGGTAGATCGTGGCGCAGGGGCACACTGCCGGTGGCCACGAGCATCGTGAGGGGCAGCACGATCAACCAGCTGCGCAGCAGCGGCACCGCCAGCCCCTGAGCGCTGGTGTGGGGCCAGGCGAAGAACCAGGAGTTCTGCAGTTCCCGGTACTGCTCCAGGGGCCGTTGCTCCGGGGGAACGGGGCAGGGATGGAGCTGGGAGAGCGGCTGGTCTGGGGCGGGCATGGAGGGCCCGGCCTCAGGCCGGCGCGGCGTTTTCGGAGCCTAGGTAGGTCTCCTTCTCACCGTGACCCCAGAAGGATTCCAGGTCGTAGTAGCTGCGCTCATCGGGGGTGAGGGCGTGCACGATCACCTCGCCGTAATCCAGCAGTACCCAGCGCCCCTCGGTCTGCCCCTCCTTGCGCAGGGGCAGACGGCCGGTTTCCGTCTCGATCTTGTCCTCCACCGAGCGGGCGATGGCCCGCACCTGCACGTCGGAGAAGCCGCTGGCGATCACGAACCAGTCGGCGATGGAGGAGATCTCCTCCACCCGGATCAGCACGATGTCCCCGGCCTTGCGGTCGTCGCAGGCCTCGGCCGCCAGCAGGGCCAGGGCTTTGCTGTCGTTGGGATCGAGTTTGGGCCGACCCAGCGCGGGGTGGATGGCCGGGCTGCCGGCATCGCCTGGATTGGTGGCCTCAGCCATACACGTTCTCGCTGCTCACGGATTGACGGGAGCCCTGTTGCTGGGCCATTTCGGCCCGGGCCTTGCCGGCACTCTTGCGCAGGGCCTCGAGGCGGTCTTCGTAGAAGCCCCGTTTCTTCTTCTTGCGGGTCTGCTCCACCAGCTCCTTGAGGGCGCCCCCCAGGCTCTTGTAGGCATTGGGCAGGGTGTAGCCGAACCGACAGGCCAGGTCGATGGCCCGTTCGTCGGCGGCGATGGCGTCCTGGAGGCGCTTCTCGGAGTTGTTCTTCAGATAGAGGCGGTAGCCGGCGAAACCGGAGAGCCCCAGGGCCATCAGCAGCAGCAGGCCGTCCTGCACCCACAGCTCACCGATGGCGCCCCCCAGGCCGATGGCCAGGGCGGCCATCTCCCAGCCGTCGCGGGGAACGGCATCGTTCTGGATGCGCCCCACCTCGTGCCAGAAGAGCAGATTGCGGTGGTCGAGGGCGAGCAGGTCCCATTTCTGCAGATCCAGCTGGATCTCCACCTCATCGCGGCCGATCTCCTCGATGGTGATCAGCGGTGGATCAGCCGAAGCGGCGGCTTCCACAAACACCCAGCTCTGCATCTCGGGAGGCAGCAGCCCCTTCAGGCGCTGGAGTTCGCTCATGAAGTCGTCTGCCGCACATGCAATCCAACACTAGCCACTGCAGGACGTTGCGTTGGAACTGGGCGGAACCGGGTCGGCGGGTGCGGCGTGAGAGGCTAGCCAGGTTTGGCTGCCATCCCCCCGCCCATGCCCCGTCGCACGGATCTGCGCCGCATCCTGCTGCTGGGATCGGGTCCGATTGTGATCGGCCAGGCCTGCGAATTCGACTATTCCGGCACCCAGGCCTGCAAAGCCCTGCGGGCCGAGGGCTTTGAGGTGGTGCTGGTGAACAGCAACCCGGCCTCGATCATGACCGATCCGGACATGGCGGATCGCACCTACATCGAGCCGCTCACCCCCGAGGTGGTGCGGCGGGTGATCGAGCAGGAGCGCCCCGATGCGCTGCTGCCCACTATGGGCGGCCAGACCGCCCTCAACCTGGCGGTGGCCCTGGCGCGGGACGGCACCCTGGAGCGTTTCGGCGTGGAGCTGATCGGCGCCAACCTGGAGGCGATCGAAAAGGCCGAAGATCGCGACCTGTTCAAGCAGGCCATGGAGCGCATCGGCGTGGCCGTGTGCCCCTCCGGCATCGCCACCAGCCTGGAGGAGGCCGAGGCGGTGGGGGAGGCGATCGGCAGCTACCCGCGCATCATTCGCCCCGCCTTCACCCTGGGGGGCAGCGGCGGCGGCATTGCCTACAACCCCGAGGAATTCCGTGCCATCTGCCTGAGTGGTCTCGATGCCAGCCCGGTGAACCAGATCCTGGTGGAGAAGTCGCTGCTGGGCTGGAAGGAATTCGAGCTGGAGGTGATGCGCGACACCGCCGACAACGTGGTGATCGTGTGCTCGATCGAAAACCTCGATCCGATGGGCGTGCACACCGGCGACTCGATCACCGTGGCCCCGGCCCAGACCCTCACCGATCGGGAATATCAGCGCTTGCGTGATCAATCGATCGCGATCATCCGCGAGATCGGCGTGGATACCGGCGGCAGCAACATCCAGTTCGCCATCAACCCCGCCAACGGCGACGTGGTGGTGATCGAGATGAATCCGCGCGTGAGCCGCAGTTCGGCCCTGGCCAGCAAAGCCACGGGCTTCCCGATCGCCAAGATCGCGGCCCGGCTGGCGGTGGGCTACACCCTCGATGAAATCCTCAACGACATCACCGGCAAGACGCCAGCCTGCTTCGAGCCCACGATTGACTACGTGGTCACGAAGATCCCCCGCTTCGCCTTTGAGAAGTTCCGCGGCAGTCCGGCGGTGCTCACCACGGCGATGAAATCGGTGGGGGAGGCCATGGCCATCGGCCGCAGCTTCGAGGAATCCTTCCAGAAGGCCCTGCGCTCCCTGGAAACGGGCCATGCCGGCTGGGGCTGCGACCGCCCCGATCCAACCCCCGAGCGCGTGGAACTCGACCGGGAGCTGCGCACTCCGGCACCCGATCGCATCTTTGCGGTGCGCACCGCGATGGTGGCCGGCTACAGCGACGCCGACATCCATCGCCTGTCCGCCATCGACCCCTGGTTCCTGGCCAAGCTGCGCCAGATCATCGCGGCCGAGCAACGGCTGCTGCTGGGGCGCTCGCTCTCCCAACTGGATGCGTCGGCGCTGCTGGAGCTCAAGCAGCTGGGCTTCTCGGATCGCCAGATCGCCTGGGCCACCGGCACCCAGGAGCTGGATGTGCGCCGCCACCGCCAGGGGCTGGGGGTGGATGCCGTGTTCAAGACGGTGGACACCTGCGCCGCCGAGTTCGCTTCCACCACCCCGTACCACTACGCCACCTACGAGCGGCCCAGCGAGCGTCTCCACGCCGACGGCAGTCTGGAGCGGCTGGCTCCCGAGAGCGAGGTGCAGCCGGAGAACCGCCGCAAGGTGATGATCCTGGGGGGCGGCCCCAACCGCATCGGCCAGGGCATCGAATTCGACTACTGCTGCGTGCACGCCTCCTTCGCCCTGCAGGCGGAGGGCTTCGCCACGGTGATGGTGAACAGCAATCCGGAAACGGTGTCGACCGACTACGACACCAGCGATCGCCTCTATTTCGAACCGCTCACCCTCGAGGATGTGCTCAACGTCATCGAGGCCGAGCGGCCCGAGGGCGTGATCGTGCAGTTCGGCGGCCAGACGCCGCTCAAGCTGGCCCTGCCGCTCCTGCGCTGGCTCGATTCCCCCGAGGGCCGCGCCACCGGCACCCGGCTGTGGGGCACCTCGCCGGAATCGATCGACACCGCCGAAGACCGCGAACAGTTCGAGGCGATCCTGCGCCGGCTCGACATTCGCCAGCCCCGCAATGGCCTGGCCCGCAGCGAGCAGGAGGCCCGCGCCGTGGCGGACCGGGTGGGCTACCCCGTGGTGGTGCGCCCCAGCTACGTGCTCGGGGGCCGCGCCATGGAGGTGGTGTTCGGCGAGGAGGAACTCAACCGCTACATGGTGGAGGCGGTGCAGGTGGAGCCCGACCACCCGGTGCTGATCGATCAATACCTGGAGAACGCCACCGAGGTGGACGTGGATGCCCTCTGTGATGCCACCGGGCGGGTGGTGATCGGTGGCCTGATGGAGCACATCGAACCCGCGGGCGTGCACTCAGGCGATTCCGCCTGCGCCCTGCCGGCGGTGAGCCTGGATCAGCAGGCCCTGGCCACCATCCGGCAGTGGAGCCAGGCCCTGGCCCTGGCCCTGCAGGTGAATGGCCTGATCAACCTGCAGTTCGCCGTGAAGGACGGCGAGGTGTTCATCATCGAGGCCAACCCCCGGGCCTCCCGCACGGTGCCGTTCGTGGCCAAGGCCACCGGCGTGCCCCTGGCCAAGGTGGCCAGCCAGATCATGGCCGGCAAGACGCTGGAGCAGATCGGCCTCACGGCCGAACCAGTGCCACCGCTGCAGGCGGTGAAGGAGGCGGTGCTGCCGTTCAAGCGCTTCCCAGGGGCCGATTCTCTGCTGGGGCCCGAGATGCGGAGCACCGGTGAGGTGATGGGCACCGCCAGCAGCTTCGGCCTGGCCTATGCCAAGGCGGAGCTGGGGGCCGGAGAGGCCCTGCCCACCAGCGGTGTGGTGTTCCTCTCCACCCACGACCGCGACAAGCCGGCCCTGCTGCCGGTGGCCCGGCGCCTGGCGGAGCTCGGTTTCCAACTGATCGCCACCGAGGGCACGGCCCAGGCCCTGCAGGCCGCTGGCCTGCCGGTGCAAACCATCCTCAAGGTGCATGAGGGGCGTCCCAACATCGAGGACGCGATCCGCTCCGGCGAGGTTCAGCTGGTGATCAACACGCCGGTGGGTCGTCAGGCCGCCCACGACGACAAGTATCTGCGCCGTGCCGCCATCGACTACGCCGTGCCTGCTGTGACCACCCTGGCCGGTGCCCGCGCCGCCGTGGAGGCCATTGCGGCCCTGCAGGGCGAATCGATGGACGTGATGGCCCTGCAGGACATCCATCCCGCGGCTGCTCGTTAGGGTTGGCGCCTCTGCTGCTCCGCTCGCCGTGACCGTTGCCCCCATCAGCGCCCCCACCAGCGACATCGCCCCCGGCAGCGATGCCACGGCTGCCTTCCGGGCCGCCTACGAGAACCGCTACACCTGGGAGGCGGGCTTCGGCGGGTACCAGGGCCGCTGCGTGTGGGAACAGGGTGACCAGCGGGTGGAGGGTCGCTTCCAGGTGGGGGCCGACCTCAAGGCCCAGGTGGAGGGCATCGCCGATGAGGCGGTGCACAAGGCCGTGGCCTCCCAGCTGTGGGAGGTGGCGATCCACCGGGTGCGCCGCAGCTTCGAGCAGACCCACGGCGAGAACACCTTCACCGCCGGCGACACCGATGCGGTGGGCACCGAGGTGATCGTGGGCGGCAAGAACACCGGCGACCGCTATCGGATCAAGGGCAACGTGGTGACGATGGTGCACCGCCACATCCACGGCACCGTGGTGACGATCTTCACCGAGAGCACCACCGACACGGGCAGCGGCTATCTCAGCCATACCTACACCAGTGAGTACGCCGATCCCGCCACCGGTGCCGCGAAGGGCGGCCAGAGCCGCTTCACCGACACCTTTGTGCCCCTGGGCGAGGGCGGCCCCTGGGTTCTGAGCCAGCGGGTGGTGGAGACGGACGCCCATGGCGACACCCCCGCCGGCCGCCAGGTGTTCCGCTTCGAGGATCTGGCGCCCCTGGCTTAGTTCGGCATGGTGACGAACTCCTCGGCCACCGAGGGGTGCAGGGCCATGGTGCGGTCGAAATCGGCCTTGGTGGCGCCCATGCCGATGGCGATGGCCGCCATCTGAATGATCTCGGCGGCGTGCTCGCCCACCATGTGGGCCCCCAGCACCTTGCCGCTGGAGCGTTCCACGATCAGCTTCAGCAGCACCTTGGGATCCCGCGCCGGCAGGGCCTGGCTCATGGGCCGGAAGCGGGCGCGGTGCACCTGGAGGCCATCGGCGCCGTGGCGCTCGACGGCCTCCTCTTCCGTGAGCCCCACGCTGGCGAGTTCGGGCTGGCTGAACACGGCTGAGGCCACCAGCTCGTGGTCCACCTGGCGGGGCTTGCGGCCAAACACCGTGTCGGCAAAGGCGCGGCCCTCATCCACCGCCACCGGGGTGAGGTTGATGCGGTCGGTCACATCGCCCACCGCGTAGATGCCGGCCACGTTGGTGCGCTGATCGGCATCCACCGGGATGCGGGCCCCCTCCACGGCCACCCCGGCGGCCTCCAGGTTGAGGCCCTGCAGGAACGGCTTGCGGCCGGTGGCCAGCAGCACGCCTCCGCACGGGATCGACTCGCCGCTCTGGGTGGTCACGGTGAGCTCGCCCGGGGCGCACTGGCCGGTGATCGCCGCCGGGGAATGGGCGAAGCGGATCTCGATGCCGTCTGCCTCCATGGCGGCACGCACCGCCTCGCTGGCCTCGCGGTCGAAGCCGCGCAGCAGGTGATCGCCGCGTACGAGCTGGGTCACCTGCACCCCCAGGCCATTGAGGATGCCGGCGAATTCACAGGCGATGAAGCCGGCACCCACCACCACCACCCGCTCGGGGAAGCTCTCCAGCTCGAACATGTCGTCGCTGAGCCAGCCCAGCTCGGCACCGGGGATTTCCGGGCGATGGGGCCGGCCGCCCACGGCGATCAGGATCTGCTGGCCGTGGAGCTCCCGCTCGCTGCCATCGGCGGCCGACACCACCACGCTGTTGGCGCCGCTGAAGCGACCCCAGCCCCGCACCAGCTCCACGCCGGCTTTCTCCAGAAAGCCGATGTGCAGCGTGTTGAGGCGATCCACCTCGGCCCGCACATTGGCCAGCAGGGTGGCGGCATCGAACTGCACGTCACCGGTGCTCCAGCCGTAGCTGGCGGCATCGGCGAGCAGGTGGCGGTAGGCCGAGCCGTACACCAGCAGCTTCTTGGGCACGCAGCCGCGGATCACGCAGGTGCCGCCCACCCGGTCGCCCTCCACGATCGCCACCCGGGCGCCATGGCTGGCGGCGCGCTTGGCGGCGGCCAGGCCACCGGAGCCGGCGCCGAGCACGATCAGATCGAAGTGGTCGCTCATGGAGGTGAGGGCAGTGGAGGAGGCTGGGGCCCTGGGCCCGCAAGGGCTGGGCGGAAGCTAGGTGAGCCGCTGCAGCCTGATGGATTTCCGTGCCGCAGCCGGCAGGTTGCGGGAGCCTGGGCAGAGCTTCATTCGCTCCTGGAGGAACGCAAGCGCATCGCCGATGGCCGGCGGCTGGTGATGGCGGCGCCATGCCTCAGCGCCAGTGAGGGCTGCCGAGCCGATCAGCAGCAGGGAAAAGCCCTGGCGCAGGCGCCGATCGCTCAGGTGGGGGGCGAGGCGCTGGCCCAGCACCACACCGATGGCGCCGCCACTCAGCAGAGGCGCCAGCAGCGGCAGGCTGGCGGTGGGCCAGTGACCCAGGGCCGCCAGGGCCACCAGGGCATTCACCGCGATCAGCAGCAGGCTGGTGCCAGTGGCCAGGGCCATCGGCAGGCCGGCCAACAACACCAGGGCGGGCACGATCGCAAAGCCGCCGCCCACCCCGGCGATGCCGGTGAGCAGCCCCACCACCACCCCCTGAACGGCGAGTTGCAGTGGTTGGGCGGCCCGCGGCCTGCCGTCCGCGGGCCCCTGCTGGTGCTTGTTGAGCAGCCAGGAAGCCACCAGGGCAGCGATGGCGAACACCGCCAGTTGCACCGGCTCTGGGATGTGGCCGGCCTTCACCCAGCTGCCGCCGATCCAGCTGCCGGCCAGGGCCGGGATCCCCAGGATCAGGGCCGGTTTGGGGGCGAACTGGCCGCGGCGCAGACAGGGCCCCAGGTTGGCCAGGGCCAGCAGCGTGACCACCAGGAGCGAGAGGGGCACGGCTTCGCGGGTGGGCAGGGCGGCGCCGCTCACCAGGAGCGGCAGCAGCAGGATCGAGCCACCGGCCCCGAGCACCGAGAGCAGGAAGCCGATCAGGGTGCCGCCCCCGCCAAGCAGGGCGAGGGTGGTGAGACCCATCAGAGGGTCACCTTGTTCCAGGGCATGGCGGCCAGCAGCCGGGCCATGCCGCAGAAGCCGCTGATGCCGGCAAACACCAGGCCTGCGCCCACGAACCAGGTGAGCACGATCCAGGCGGGGGCCACGGTGTTGCTGAGGATCAGGCCCAACAGCACCAGCGAGCCGGCGGTGATCTGCACCTGGCGCATCAGGGGCAGGGGGGTGTTCCTGAGCTTGTGCAGCGGCAGGCCGGCCTGCTGCCAATGGGGGATCCCTCCCTCCAGATCAGTGAGCGGATGGGGATGGCCCTGTTGCAGCAGCTGGTGCAGGGCCCTGGCGCTGCGGCTGCCGCTCTGGCACACCAGCACCAGAGGCCCCTGGGGCAGATCGGCCTGGGTGATCCGCGAGAGGGGCACATTCAGGCTGCCGGCGATGTGGCCGCCGGCGTATTCCATCGGTTCACGCACGTCGATCACGGTGACGGCCCTGGCGGCCAGTTGATCGGCCAGCGCGTGGGCGCTGATGCGCTGGGTGGAGTTGGTCATGGCAGAGCTGGTGGAGGTTGAACAGATGTGTTTGAAAGTTGTGGAAGCCAGAGTTGGCCGGCTCAGAGCGCCCCGGCGCCGGCGAGCGGATAGCCCTCATCGCTCCAGCGGGCCAGGCCGCCCTGGAGGTTGGCCACCTGTTGGCGCCCGGCCTTGAGCAGGTGCTGGGTGGCCAGCGCCGAGCGGCTGCCGGAATGGCACACCACCACCACGGGCTTCTCGGCGGGGATCTCGGCGGCGCGGGCCTCCAGCTCCGGCAGGGGGATCAGCAGGCTGCCGCCGATCCGTCCATCAGGCCCCTCGGCCTCCTCGCGGGAGCGCACATCGAGGATCGTGAGCGCCTGGCGGTGGGCCGCCACCCAGGCCGGTTCCAATTCCGGCAGGCCGGCGTAGCTGCGCTGCACGGGCGCCCAGCCGGCGGCCGCCGCAGCCTCACGGGGCTTGCCGGAGCGCAGGTTCCCCGGCAGGGCCTCGGCGATCTTGTGGGGGTGGGGCAGCTTCATGTTCTCCATGTGCCCCACGAAGTCCCGTTCGGTGGCCGCACCGCCGAGGCGGGCGTTGAAGGCCTTTTCCTCGGCCACCGAGGTCAGCGTGCGGCCGGTGTAGTCGTGGCCGGGGTACAGCAGGCACGACTCCGGCAGGGAGAAGATCTGCTCCCTGATCGAGCTCCAGAGGGTGTGGGCGTCGCCCTGCTGGAAGTCGCAGCGGCCACAGCCGCGCACCAGCAGGGCGTCGCCCGTGAAGGCCATGGTCTGGTTGTCGAGCACGAAGGTGAGGCAGCCATCGGTGTGGCCGGGGGTGCTGCGCACCTCCAGGTGGCGGCTGCCGAAGGCCACGCGATCGCCGTGGCGCAGGGGCAGGGTCACGTTCTCGGCCCGGGCGGCAGCGGCCAGGCCGATGGCACAGCCGGTGGCCTCATGCATCAGCCAGCTGCCGGTCACGTGGTCGGCATGGGCATGGGTGTCGATCGAGGCCACCAGCTCGATGCCGAGTTCGCGGATCAGCGAGAGGTCGCGGGGGTGCTGCTCGAACACCGAATCGATGATCAGCCCCTGGCGGCTGGGCACGTCCGCCAGCAGATAGGTGAAGGTGCCGGTGGCTGCGTCGAACAGCTGGCGGATCAGCAGCGAGCCGCCACCGGCGGCCGCGGCCAGGGAGAGGGTGGAGACCGGAGCAGCGGCCATGGCCGATCAGCGGAGAACCTCTATGACCATAGCCGCATAAGCGCCTAGCTTGCAACCTGGGGGTGGGGCTCGCGACCCGAGGCCCGGCGACGCCGGAAGGGCAGCGGCGTGTTGGCCTCCACAGTTATTCGCTTCCGCGTCCTTCGGCTCCGTTGCTTCGGTGAAGCCCGCCTCTGGGTCGCGCTGGTTCCAGAGGTCGGGGTTGGCCGTGGTGAGCGTGGCAGCTGCATAATGACTTGAGCGTCATACGGCATTGCCATGGGTGCCTCCGGGCCCGTGCCCAGTCCCCAGCTGCTGGAGGAGTTCAGCCAGTTCTTTCGCCTGTTGAGTGAGCCGGCGCGGCTCCAGCTGCTCTGTCAGCTCAAGCAGGGGCCCATGGATGTGGCCAGCCTGATCGCGGCCACCGGTTTTTCCCAGTCGCACATCAGCCGCCAGCTGGGCCAGCTGCAGCGCGCCGGCCTGGTGCGCTGCGAGCGGGATGGCGTGCGCACGATCTGGCACGCCGACAGCGACCTGGTGGACGACCTCTGCACCCTGGTGCAGACCCGCCTCAAGCAGCGCCTCGAAACCCAGTTGCAGCAGCTGCAGGCTGCTTGAGCCACGTCCCCTGGGCGGCGCTGCGATGGCCACTCACTCCAGCCTGGCTTCCTCCAGGCGGATGCCATCCAGGCTGCAATCGCCCAGGTCGCAGCCCCGCAGGTCGGCTTCGCGCAGGTCGGCGTTGCGCAGATCCGTGCCGTAGAGGCAGGCGCCCCGCAGGTCCGCCCCATGCAGCTGGGCTCCCTGCAGCAGGGCGAAGCTGAGGTCGGCCCCCTGGAAATCCGCCCCGCCCAGATCGGTGAGCTGGTCGAGCCCACTGCGGAAATCAGCCTCCACCAGTCGGGCCTGCCGCCAGCGACTGCCGGCCGCCACCACGCCCCGCAGGCAGCTGCGATGCAGTATCGCCCCTGAAAAATCCACGCCCTGCAGGCGCGAACCGGTGAGGTCGGCCTCGTGCCAGAAGGAGTGCCTGGCCTGAGCCGTGGAGAGATCGGCCCCCCAGAGCAGGGCCTGCTGGAAGCAGCAGCCCTCCAGCTGGGCGCCTCGGAATCGAGCCCGGCCAAAGCGGGCCTCCTTGAAACAGCTGCCCCTCAGGTCGCAGTCCGAGAGGTCGAGGTCCACCCCGTCCAGATCCCCCAGCCGCAATCCCGGGAACTGGCGCTGGCCAGCGCTGAGGGCCGCGCGCAGCTGCTCCAGGCTGTGCGGACCCGGGCTGGGGTCCGCCATCAGAGGATGGCGGCCAGGGCATCCAGCTGCTGGCGGCGGGTGGCCAGCAGCAGCTTCTCGGCCTGGCCGATCAGCTTGAACACGGTTTTATCGCTCACCTCGTAGAACACCAGCGAACCCTCGGGCCGGCGCTGCACCACCCCGGCGATGGTGAGCAGCTTCAGATGCTTCGACACCAGGGCCTGGCTGAGGCCGGTTTTCTCCACCACGGCGGTCACGTTGAGCGGGCCGCCCCGCAGGGCCTCCAGCACCGCCAGCCGATTGGGCTCGGAGAACACCTTGAAGTACTCGGCCAGCGCTTCCATGGGCAGGGACGGGGCGGGTGAACGGAGAACCGTACCCACCCTAGCGCAGGCAATCAGTATCACGATGCCGTTATGCTGTGATCTGGTTGTCGCTCCCTAGCGCGCTTCGCCCATGTCGACTGCGTCCCTCGCCCCGCCCCTGCGGGTCCTGCCGCGTGAGTGGTTTCAGCAGGAGGCTCTGCTGGAGCGCCAGCACGATCGCCTGGAAGCCCTGCTGGCCGATCTGGTGGATCGCCATTGCCGCGCCGAGGCTGAGTGCAGCGCCCTGGAGCTGCGGAGCGAAACCCGGGATTGCCACCTGCTGTTGCGCTGGCTGCGGCTGCACCTGCGGCTGGAGGAGCGCTGGCTCGGCCAGCGCGGCTGCCTCTGCCCGGGGCACCAGGGCAACCACCGCGAGGCCGCAGCGCTGGCCGCCGCCGGCTGGCAGGTGGCTGAAGCCCTGCGCGGGGCGCGGCTGCCCTGGCTGATGGACCTCCAGCAGTGGTTCCACGGCCATCGCCGCGGCCCCGATGCCATGGCCTATGCCCGCGCCGCCACCACCACCGCCACCACCACCTCCCTCTGATGACCACCGCCGCCCCCCACCTGCGCGAGGACCTGCTCACCCCGCGCTTCTACACCACCGAAATCGAGAAAGCGGCCAAAACCGATCTCGAGGGCCAGCGCGCCGCCTTCGACGCGATGCTCAACGAGATGGAGGCCGACTACAACCGCGATCACTTCGATCGCAAGGCACCGCTGGATCGGCTGCGGGCCCTCAATCCTGAGGAGAAGAGTGCCTATGAGAGCTATCTGGTGCGCAGCTGCGTATCGGAATTTTCGGGTTTCCTGCTGTTCAAGGAGCTCTCCCGCAAGCTGCAGAAAGCCAATCGTCCGGAGCTCAGCCGCCTGTTCAACCTGATGGCCCGCGATGAGGCGCGCCATGCTGGCTTCCTCAATCGGGCCCTGGTGGCCGAGGGGATTGAAATTGATCTGCCGTCGTTGAGTGGCAAGCGGCCGATCACCTGGTTTCCCCTGAGCTGGGTGCTGTATTCGGTGTATCTCTCCGAGAAGATCGGCTACTGGCGTTACATCCTCATTGATCGCCATCTCAAGGCCCACCCCGAGAACGACTTCGCCCCTCTATTCGACTTCTTTGAGCCCTGGTGCCAGGACGAAAACCGTCACGGCGACATCTTCAACATGCTGATTCGCTGCTGGCCGGGGCTGCGGGCGGGGCTGCGGGGCCGGCTGCTGAGCCGTTTCTTCCTGTGGAGTGTGTTTCTCACCCACAGCCTCACGGTGTGTGAGCGGGGCAATTTCTACAAGCTGCTGGGCATGGATCCCAGCCGCTTTGATGAAGAGGTGATGCGGCAGACCAACCGCACCGCCCGGCGTGCATTCCCGGTGGTGTTCAACCTGGAGGGACGCACTTATTTCGAGCTGCGCGATCAGCTGGTGGACACCTTCCGCGCCATCAAGGCCACGGCCGCCGAGCCTGCCGGTGTGGGTCGGCTGCTGAAGGGCCTGGGCTTGAAGGTGCGCTTCGCCGGCCTGCTGCTGCGCCAGTTCAGCCAGCCGATGGTGCGCTCTTCCGAGGCGATTGCATGACGGTTCAGAGCATGAGTGTGTCCCCTGCCCTGCCCGCCCTGAAGCGCGGGATCCCCGTGGTTCCTCGCGCCCTGCCCACCAGCTCCGGCACGGTGCTGTTCATGGTGGCGATCCACGCTCTGGCGCTGCTGGCCCTGCTGCCGCGCTTCTGGAGCCCCACCGCGCTGCTGGTGTTGCTGGCCCTCTATTGGCTCACCGCCTGTGTGGGGGTCACCCTCGGCTATCACCGCCTGCTGGCCCACAGCGCCTTTGCGGTGCCCCGCTGGCTGGAGGCGGTGATCACCACCTGCGGCACCCTCAGCTGCCAGCACGGTCCGATCGACTGGGTGGGCCTGCATCGCCATCACCACCTCCATTCCGACGATTCGGCCGACCATCACAACAGCCACCTGGGCTTCTGGTGGAGCCACTTCGCCTGGATGCTGCACACCGTGCCTGCCAAGCGCTACGTGCGCCAGCTCACGCCGGATCTGCAGCAGGTGCCCTACTACCGCTGGCTCAACCGCAACTTCCTGCTGCTGCAGCTGCCACTGGGCCTAGCTCTCTATGCCCTGGGCCAGGCCACCGGAGCCGGCGGCTGGGCCCTGGTGCTGTGGGGCATCCCGCTGCGGCTGGTGCTCGTGTACCACGTCACCTGGCTGGTGAACTCCGCCACCCACCGCTGGGGCTACGTGAGCCATGCCAGTGGTGATGGCTCCCGCAACAACTGGTGGGTGGCCCTGCTCACCTTCGGCGAGGGCTGGCACAACAACCACCACGCCTACCCCAGCAGCGCCCGCCAGGGCTTCACCTGGTGGGAACTCGATCCCACCTGGTGGCACATCCAGGTGCTGTGGCGCCTGGGGCTGGCCCGCCGCATTCGTCTCGCCGCCCCTCTCCATTCCTCTCACTCCCCGTCATCGTCATGACCACCACCATCGCCATGCCCGACACCGCCACTCCCGCCTACCGCGATGCCTACAGCCGCATCAACGGAGTGGTGGTGGTGGGCGAAGGGCTCGCCGACCGTCATTTCCGCCTGCTGGCCAAGGCCATCCCTGAAGACAACGAGGAGCTGATCCGGCTGGGGGCCATGGAGGGGCGCCACGCCCGCGACTTCACCGGCTGCGGGCGCAACCTCGGGGTGAAACCCGATGTGGTGCTGGCCAAGCAGCTGTTCGCGCCCCTGCACCAGCTGTTTCTGGAGTGCGACCGCAGCGGTGATCTGCCGGGCTGTCTGGTGATCCAGGGGCTGGTGGTGGAGTGCTTCGCCGTGGCCGCCTACCGCCACTACCTGCCCGTGGCCGATCCCTATGCCCAGCCGATCACGGCCACGGTGCTGCAGGACGAAGCCGAGCACCTCAACTACGCCGAGTGCTGGTTGAAGGAGCGCTTTGCGGAGGTGGAGCCTGCCGTGACGGCCATCTGTCGCCGTGCTCTGCCGGTCACCCTCGCCATCCTGCGGGAACTCACCGGCGACATGCGCGCCATCGGCATGGATCCCCTTGATCTGGTGGCCAGTTTCAGCGAGCTGTTTCAGCAGTCGCTGGAAACCATCGGCTACGACCCCAAGCGGGCCCGGCGCCTGATCGTGGGGGCGGCCGCCTCCGTGCCCCTTACCTGAAGGCGGCCCTCCCCCCGGGCCTCAGCCCTGGCTCAGCGCCACGGCCGCCTGCGGTGCCCGTGGCGGCAGGGCCGAGGCCCGTTGCCGCAGCAGTTCGGGCGAGAGCATGGCGGTCTTGGTGCGGCCGCCGAAGCGCAGTTGCAGCCAGGTGATCACGGCCTCGTGGTCGGCGACCACGGCCTCCTGGCCGTCACTGGCCAGGTAGAGCTCCCGCACCAGCTCGGGGCTGAGGTGCCAGAGGGGCGCATCGGGGCCGCGGCGGTCGCGGCGCTCGGCGATCAGTTCGCGCAGCTGGCCGTCGCCGCTGAGCTGGCCCTCGGGCGCCAGCAGCACGTGGAGCAACCGGGTGTTGGTGGTGGTGGTCATGGCGATCAGGTTCGTGGGCTGGGGTTGCAACGAAATCGCAACCAACAGACAGTAGAACAACGATAGCGTTATACCGTGTTCCCGTCGGCGGCTTCGGCGGTCGACCCGGCGTTTGCTTCGCCTTCTGTGATGACTACCACCCACCCCGGCTCCATCTCCGATCACGCCAACCAGGCCGATGCCGCCCTGCGCAAGGGCTTCGGTCCGCGGGTGCGCAAGCTCCATGCCCGGATCGGCAAGGCCCACCACCAGGCCGAGGGCATGGTGTTCTCCAAGGCCCTGCTGGATGGGCAGGCCACACCGCTGCAGCTGGCGGCCCTGCTGCGGGCGCTCAAGCCCGCCTACGCCCTGCTGGAGCAGCAGGTGCCCGAGCTGGCCTCGGCCCTCGGGGCTTCGGCCTCCCCCTGGTCATCGCTGGCGCGCTCTGCGGCCCTCGAGCACGACCTCTCGATCCTGGCCCGGCTGCCGGCCACGCCCGCCTCAGCGGCGGCGGCGATCTGGCTGGAGCAGCTGCGGGTGCTGGCCCAGCAGGAGCCCCACCGGTTGATGGCCCACGTGTATGTGCGCTATGGCGGCGACCTTTCCGGCGGCCAGCAGCTGGCCCAGCAGGCCAATGCCATCCTCGAGCGCCATGGCCTGCCGGCCCTGAGCTTCTGGGCCTTCGATCGCCCGACGGCGGAGCTCAAGCAGGCCCTTCACGACGCCTTTGAGCAGTTCGATCTCTCCCCTCAGGAGGAGGAGGAGTTGCTGGAGGAAGCCGAGTCGGCGTTCCACGCCACCCAGCGCCTGCTGGCTGAGCTGGCTGACCTGCCGCCGGCCTGATCGATTCCATTCGCGTTCTCCCCACTCCCATCCGTTCCATGCCCTCCACCGCCACACCATCCCGGCTCAGCCCGATCGAGCTGCTGCTCAAGTACGACCAGCCGGTGCCGCGCTACACCAGCTACCCCACGGCGGCGGCCTTCAGCCCGGCGGTGGGCGCAGAACAGCTGGCGGCGCAATTGGCCCAGCCCAGCAGCGATCCCCTCTCGCTGTATGTGCATGTGCCGTTCTGTCGCCATGCCTGCTGGTATTGCGGCTGCAACCGGGTCACCACCCAGCTGGGCTCGAAGGTGGTGGCGCCCTATCTGGCGGCCCTGGCCAAGGAGCTGGAGCTGGTGAGCGCCGCCATGCCCCAGCGGCGGCGGCTGGCGCAATTGCATTGGGGTGGGGGCACCCCCAACTACCTCAACGCCGAGGAAACGCGGATGCTGTGGGGCTTGATCGAGCAGCACTTCGATCTGGAGCCCGATCTGGAGGCCTCGATCGAGGTGAACCCTGAGTTTCTGACCCGCGACTACGCCCTGGAGCTGCGGCGCCTGGGCTTCAACCGGATCAGCTTCGGCATCCAGGATGCCCACCCCGAGGTGCAGCGGGCCGTGAATCGGGTGGTGCCGGTGGAGCAGCTGCGCCGGGCGATGGAGTGGTTGCGGGAGGCCAACTTCGAGAGCGTGAACGTGGATCTGATCTGCGGGCTGCCGCTGCAGACCCCCGAGCGCTTCCAGACCACCCTCGAGCTGGTGCGGGAGTTGCGCCCCGATCGCATCTCGTTGTTCTCCTTTGCCTACCTGCCCGAGCTGTTGCCCCTGCAACGCAGGATCGCGGCCGACGATCTGCCCAGCCAACGCGAGCGGATCACGATGCTGGAGGCGGCGAATCACCTGCTCACGGCGAACGGCTACGACGCCATCGGCATGGATCACTACGCCCTGCGCGGTGACAGCCTGGCCATCGCGGCACGCGAGGGAAGATTGCACCGCAACTTCCAGGGCTACACCACCGGCGGCGAGCTGGAGCTGCTGGGGGTGGGGCCCACCGCCATCAGCCAGTTCCCCCACCTGTTCACCCAGAACCAGCGCGATCTCAAGGCCTACTACGCGGCCGTGGAGGCGGGCCAGCTGCCGGTGGAGCGGGGCCTGGAGGTGCGCGATCCCGCGGTGCTGGAGCGCCGCGAGCTGATCCGGGAGGTGATGTGCCACTTCCAGGTCAGCGTGGAGCTGGAGCGCTTTGCCACGGAATGGCGTGATCTGCAGGCCCTGGCGGTCGATGGTCTGGTGCAGCTCAGCGAGCAGGGCGGCACCGGCACGGTGCGGGTCACCGCCGAGGGCCGCTGGCTGATCCGCACCATCGCGGCGGTGTTCGATCCCCAGCAGCGCCAGCAGGCCCGCGGTTCGCGCCTGGTGTGAAGCAGGCGCCAGGACTGGCCTCAATAGGTCCAGTTCTGGCGCAGCCGCAGGCTGTAGCTGCCATCCCGCACGTTGACGCGATGGACGATCAGCCCCAGCTCATGCAACACGTTGGCCTGATGTTGCAATTGGCTCAGGGTGGGGTCGTCGAGGGGCAGCAGTGCCCGTTCCAGGCTGCGCTGCCGCAGGCTGGCCAACTGCTCCTCCTTCTGGGGGTGCTGACCGGCCTGATCCTCCGCCTGTTGCAGCAGGCGCTGATTCATGATCACGCCCGCTTCGTTCAATTCCTCCAGAATCGCTTTGAGGGTTCTGGGAAAGTCGCTCACCAGCTCGGGAATCGCGTAATACAGCGTGGGTACGGCAGAGCCGGCCTCCTGGCCGAGGATGCTGTGCAGATCGGCGATCGAGCGCCCTGGATAGAGCCGGCGCGATTGGGTGGGCGCATAGGGCATCCACACCACCCAGGCATCGAGCTCATGGCGCTGGAACAGCGGCAGAGCTTCGTTCTGCGGCAAGAGGATGGGGGTGATCTCGTGGTAGCCGATGCCGGCTTTCTGCAGGGCACGAATCAGCACGTAGTGGGCGCTGGATCCCTCATCCACGGCCACCCGCTTGCCGCGCAGATCGGCGAGGTCGTGAATGGCCGAGTCGTCGTGCACGAGGATGGCCTCCCCCTGGAGATCGGGGTATTTCTCCCGGGCCACGCGCACGAACAGATGCTCGGCAGCCTGGGAAAAGATGCTGGCGGTGCCGCCGCCGCCACAGAAGTCGATGCTGCCGCGGCTCAGATCGGTGAGGAGTGTGGAGGCTGAGGGATAGCTGGTCCAGGTGATCGTCACTCCCAGTGGAGTAAGCCTGTCTTCCAGCAGTTGCTGCTGACGCAGTTCTTCGAAGATGGTCATCCCCTCGGGATAACCAATCGCCAGACGATTCAGCTTTGCCGCTTCTTTGGCCAGAGATCCTGAACTTTCACGGTTGTTGCGCTTGCTCACGATGGCGTTCAAGGCCAGTAGAAAGAGCAAGCCGGAACCCAGGGCCAGCAGATATTGGAGAACCCAGTTTGTGGTTCCCTGGGGATACGACAACTGCTGAGACCGTTGCGTGGCATCGGCTGAAGCTGATCGACGGCCAGGTTGCTCCACAGGCGAGATGGCCAGCTCCTGCGGAGGCCGTTGAGCTGCCAGCATCAGAGGCAGAGTGAGGCTGGCTGCTGCGATCACGGCCGCAACGATGCGGCGACGCGCAGGATTGGCCCGTTGCCTTGTTCTCATGGGGATCGGGCCGTCACTGTCAACAGGCCGGTACCATGTTAGGTGGCTCTTTCCCAACGGCTGCCTGGTCTGATGTGGCCGCGATTACATGAGGTGAGCTGCACCTTCTCTAGTCTTGTCGGCACCCGCTCGTGGGTTGATTTGAGGGCTGCCCATGGGGCTGTGGACGACATTGCAGATCGCCCTGGGAGCTGGCCTGGCTACCACGTTTGACGACACCATTTACCTCACAGGCTTCTTTGGTGAGGTGAATCGATCCTTCCGTCCCAAGCACGTGGCTGTGGGAGAACTGCTGGGTTTCACTGTGCTGCTGGCGATCAGTCTGATCGGCTATGCCCTTGGCCTGGCCCTGCCTACTCAGGCCGTTGGCCTGTTAGGCGTTCTGCCGATCCTGATCGGGATCAAGAATCTGTTGGAGTTCCTCGGTCGTGGCCGCCAGCCACAGGCCAGGCAAGAGTCGGTTGCCAGGGGGTTATCGAGGGCTTCGGGCTTTGAATCGCGCCGCCTCAGCCTCTGGCAGGTGTTGCGTGATCGTCAAACCTACGACGTGTCGCTGGTGACGATCTCCAATGGCAGCAATAATCTGACGATCTATATCCCTTTGTTCGCCAGTCTGAGTGTCCTCAAGATCCTGGTTGTGATTCCTGTTCTCTATGGGTTCATCTTCACCTGGTTGTTCTTGTCGTTCACTCTCACGCGTATGCCGGGCCTGGCGCTTGTGTTGAACCGCTACGCGCGCGCCTTCTTCCCCTTCATTCTGATCTGGCTTGGTTTCCGCATCCTGAACGACACGGGAGCCATGGATTGGCTGCTTGCCGCCAGGCCAGGGATGTAGCCCAGATCACCCTTGGCTTGGCCGGGATCTGCCAGTGTGTTTGGGCGATGATCTCTGCACAGGAGCCATCGGGCGAAACTCGTCATTTCGCCTTTCCTCTTTCTGGTTGCCCGGCTGGTTGCGAGCTGCCGCCCGGCACCCAGCCATCAGCCCCCGGCGGTCCCTTTGAAGCTCGGGAGGGGGCATGGCAACGACCAGCGTGATCTCAACTCAGCACCACTCCTCTCTGCTCCAGCTGCTCTGCAATCCATCTCCTCGCCAATCTCAGTGTCGACTTGGTCGATCAATGGCGTGGTGTTCGAGGCAAGCCTGGCCTGTGATCTGAAGGTTGAGCTTGCGTTGATCTGATTACATCCTCCTCTGTTGACTCTCTCTAGTGTTGGCTCACTTACCTGAGTAAGTCAATGGCTTCTGACCACTTCTATCTCTTCACGGCTTGGGCTTCCTTCAACCGGGCCATCCACCAGCGGCTTCAGTCTGTTCAATCGCCTGAGGAGATTGTCGCTATTGCTGCTGAGAAGGGCTATCAGATCACGGTGGCTCAGCTCAGTCTCTTCTCCCGTCGTCTGACGGGCGACCACTGGGCCTGGGCTGGTAAGGGTGATGCCTGGCGGCAGCAATTCTTCGAGCAAGACCAACTGTCTTCCAGGCTTGCGTGATGCCACCTCTTCCCCGCCATGTGGGGGGATTGATTCGGGCGTTGTACTCAGGCCGTGTGTTGTTTGAGCTACTTCGCTCTTGGTTGGCCTGAGTTAGTTTAGATCTGTTCTCGATCAAGAGAATCTAGAGGGTGACTGAGGGGTGCAGGTGGTGACCTGCTCCCCTTTTTTGTGCACTCTTACTGCATGATTGCATCATGCATGGCCAAAAAAAAGGGCCCTGTCAGGGCCCTTCATCTCAGAATCTGGCGCCTGGGTGCCGCCCGTCACACCAGGGCGTTGATCGCGTAGTCGATGGTGTTGTTGGCGATCACGCCAGCGTCGCCGCTGATGCCATGGTTGTTCTTGATGTAGGTCAGCGCTTCAACGTACCAGGACGGAGACAGTTCAAAAGCGCGATTGATCTCATCGAGACCGGCGATCAGGTACTCGTCGAGCGGGCCGGTGCCACCTGCTACCAGCGAGTAGGTGATATGGCGCAGGTAGTAGCCGATGTCGCGGCTGCACTTGGCTTTTCCGCGGGCATCCGAGGCGTAGTTGGGGCCCTGCAGCTGGGTGGTGTAGGGGAACTTGGCGTACACGGCCTGGGCGGCGCCGTTCACCAGTTCGTCGGCCTTGGCGGTGAGGATCTTGGCTGCCTCCAGGGAGTTGGCGGCACGCTCATAGCGACCGAAGGCGGCGTTGAGCTCGGTATTGCTCAGGTAGCGGCCCTGGGAATCAGCGGCGGCCACGGCTTCGGTGAGGGGGGTCTTCGACATGATCTGGAAAAAAGGATGGGGACAGGTCTGAGCGCGTCAGGCTTCAGGCGACGGCGGCAGCAGCACGGTCGAAATAGGTGCCGATCTCGGTGGCCAGGCCGGAGCAATCGCCGGGGGTGATGCCGTTCTTGTCGAGCACCAGAGCGATCGCGGCATCCTTGATCTTGCGAACGCCTTCGGCCACGGAGGCGCCAGGCACGCCCAGGGCCAGGTAGGTTTCCCGCAGACCGTTCAGGCAGCGATCTTCCAGCACGGAGGCGTCACCCAGATAGATGGCGTAGGTGACGTAGCGCAGGATGATGTCGAGGTCGCGCAGGCAGGCGGCGATGCGACGGTGGGTGTAGGCGTTGCCACCGGGGGCGATCAGGGCAGGCTGCTGGTCGAACAGCTCGCGTGCGGCATTGGTGACCAGCTTGGAGGCGTTGGAGGTGATCCGGTTCACGGCATCCAGGCGCTTGAAGCTGTCGGCCACAACCCCGGAAAGGGCTTCGATCTGACCGGCATTGAGGAACTCGCCACGGGCATCAGCCTGGGCAACAACCTTGGTGAAGGCGTCGTAAGTCATGGAAAGAGCAGCGGTTCTCAGCCCGAGGGCTGAGGGATCGTGGGAAAGATGCTGACCCCCATACGGACCTGAATCCGCGGGCGCATCTCTCGGACCCATTGTTGGAAAAGTCCGGTTGTCCGATCGGCGTACTTAACAAAGGGTCATCGCCTTGGGCTTGTGATGTAATCCGGGCCACATTCATTGGCCCTGGTTGCAGTCGATTTGGCCGGTCCGGAGGCCCATGGAGGGAGATGTGGCTGTGCTTTGGCCCACACGGATGCCCTGTTGATCAGCTGTAGGCTCCATCAATCACATGTTCAACCATGGGCCAGCGCCAAGCGATTCTTGAGGCCAATCGGGTTTATGCCAGCAGCTTTGGCGAGAAGGGAGCACTGGCTCTCCCTCCAGCCCGCAAGGTAGCCATTCTCACCTGTATGGATGCCCGGCTCGATCCCGCCAAATTTGCAGGGCTCTCTGAGGGCGATGCCCATGTGATCCGCAACGCCGGGGCCCGCGCCAGCGACGATGCGATTCGCTCCCTGGTGATTTCCTACAAGCTGCTCGGCACCCAGGAGTGGTATGTGATCCACCACAGCAATTGCGGTATGGAGTTCTTTACGAACGACGTCATGCGTGGGCTGTTGTCTCAGAGCCTGGAAACGGCAGTGCTCGGGCCCGACGGGTTCCAGGATGTGGGTGCGGGGCCTGGATCCGATGCTGGCGACACCATCGACTGGCTCACGATTCGCAACAACGAGGCCAGTGTGGTGGAGGATGTGCGGCGCATTCGCGAACATCCCCTGGTTCCAGGCCGTATTCCCATCTACGGTTTCATCTACCAGGTGGAAACTGGAGAGCTGAAGGAGGTGGGAGAGGCCTCCCTGGTGGGTGCTGCTCGGGGCTGATCCCCAGTCTGGCGGTGGCCTCAGCCGCAGCGGTGGAAGTGGCACGAGAGGAAGCTCTGCACCGCCCCAGTGGGGGTGCGGTGCAACTCTCTTTCATGGCTGAGGAGGCTGAAAGAGGGGGCAAACTGCTGTTGCAGTTGCTCTAGGTTGTAACGAACAACGGGCAACCCGCTGCATTGGCCTGGCCCATCCTCGGCAAACGTCGTGATGATCAGATGGCCGCCAGGCCTTACGGCATGCAGGGCCCGGTTGAGGTAGTCATGCCGGAGCTGCTGATTGATGAGAAAATGAAAGACGGCGCGATCGTGCCAGATGTTGTAGCCGTTTCTCGCTAAGTCTTTGTGCAGAATATTGCCTGCGATCCAGCTTGCCCGCTGGGCCTGGGTTCCGAGGCGGCGCTTGGCAATCTCCAGCCCGGCTTCTGCAAGATCGAGCACGGTGGGATTGTGGTAGCCCTCCGCCAGAAGTGCATCCACGAGCTTGGAGGCCCCGCCGCCCACATCAATCACTGCCGCTGATGATGGCGCGATGCCAGTGGCTTGGATCCGTCTGAGTGAGTGCTCCGGATGGTCTTGATACCAGCTCAGTGAGCTTGCGGGGTTGCCGCTGTAAATCTGGTTCCAATGCTCATGAAGCTGATCCTCCTCGGGAGCCATGCTGGTGTTCCGCGTTGCTACTCTTTGATCTGCTCAATGGCCAGCGGCACTGGGTTGCGCAGCGTATTGGCCACCGGTGAGTAGTGGTTGGCCTGCTCCACGATCGCTTGCAGGTCTTCGTCGCTGGCATCGCCTTCAATCAGCACCTTCACGCGAATGGCCTGAAACCCCATCTCGCTCGGGGTTGTCTGCAGGGCCCCACCGGCACCCCAGGCAGCGGGATTGCCGATGTCGCCTTCCAGGAACAGTTCCAGGCGGGAGAGCTTCACCTGCTTCCAGGTGGCCACGGCCGTGATGCCCACCGCCAGGCACCCTCCCAGCCCCGACAGCACGATTTCACCGGGTGCCGGTGCTGTGTTCTGGCCGAACAGGTGCAGGGGCTCGTCCACCACCACCGGCTCATGGTCACCCACATAACTGAGGGTGCGGTATTGGCCTTCGGTCACGGTACGCACCTTGTTGGTGCCTCGGGCCGAGGGGTTATTGCGTCCCTTCTCGGCAAACGCCAGCAGGCCCTCGCGATCGATCGGCCGCAGGTAGGCCTTCACGGTTTCCACGGGGGTGAGGTTGCTCATGGTTGGGGCTTGTGGCGGATGATGGTGGATGGAGTGAACTGGCCTGCAGGACTCAATCGCCGAGTTCACGGCTCAACCGGTCGATTTCCTTGCGCAGATGTTTGAGGGCGGGCGTCACGATCGCCACGAAGTGCGATTCACGAATGCGCCGTTGCACGGCTGAACTGGCCAGATAGCCCCTGGCGCCTTGATGCAGCAGGGCCGCCTGGGCGGCCTTCAGGCTCAGCTCCGAGCTGCGGGCTCGTACATCCAGAACGGCGATCAGCCGGTGAATGTCTGGATCCAGGGGGTTTTTCGCCAGCTCCAGAATCTCGGCCTTCACGGCGTCGTGCTGGCCTTGCAGACCATCGGCCTGCTCGTCGAGGAAGCGATTCACGTGGCCCAGGCTGCCCTCCACGGCTCGGATCGAGTCGATGGCGCCCTGGATCACCCCCAGTCCCATGCCGCATTGCAGCAGCACGAACACGGCGCGAATGCGCTGGATGAAGGCTGCGGCATCCTCGGCAATCACAACTTCAGGGCCGGCCCTGAAGTTGTTGAGCCGGATGGCATAGGTGCTGGTGCCCTCCATGCCGGAAAAGGCTGGGCACGGCAGCAGTTCCAGGCCAGGGGCTGCGCCTGGCACCAGCACCATCACATCCCTGCCGGCAGGAACGCCGTTCTCGATCACCCGCGCAATCACGCCGCAGTAGCCGTTGGGCTGGAGATGGCTCACCCAGGGCAGAGATCCGCTCAGCCTGTAGCCATCCCCATCGGGTGTTGCCGTGAGCAACAGCTTTTCGATGCCGGCGTAGCTCTTGATCGGATTGGAGAGGCCTGTTCCCCCCAGCGTGAGTCCGCTGACGTGATCCCGCAGACGCTCGCCGGTGAGGGCTGGATTGCCCGATTCCTCCAGGTAGACGCCGCAGGCCGCCTGGCACCAGGCCATGAAGCCGCTGGCCCCGCACACCCGGGCGATCTCGCTGATCAGCTGAATCGAAAGCCCCAGATCTCCCGGTTGGCCGTGGCTGCGTAGGTGGGCACTCAGGGAACCTGCTGCCGCCAGCTCCTGAAGCGCTTGCCTGGGGTATAGGCCTTCCCGGTCGATGCGTTCGGCCAACGGTCCGAGAGTGGTGCGGGCGATCTCTCGTGTTGTCTCCAGCAGGCCTGCCACATCGGTCGATACCGCCGGAGACGCCAATGCCACCGACATGCTCAGCTCCAGTTCTGGCACCTGGAATCCTCCGGCCTCGCGGCTGCGCCGCAGGGTGGTCCGGGATACAGCCATGGACACCTGCCTGTAGTTGAGGGCACAGGGCGCGGAGCCAGGCGGTCCTTAGGTTCCGCCAATACACCGTTAAGCCGATGGGAATTGCGTTTCTGACCTGCGCCGGCGCTGTCGGCGGTTCTCGTTGGGGGCGTTGGTGAGCTCTGCGCCGCCTGCGGAGCCCTTCCTGAAGCTCCGGGGCCTCACCCATCACTACCGGTCGCGTCAGCTTCGGCAGGCTGGCCAGCCAGTCCTTCAGAACCTTGATCTGGATGTGGCGGCGGGGCAGATCACTGTTCTGCTGGGTCCCAGTGGCTGCGGTAAGTCCACCCTGTTGAACCTGGCGGCGGGATTGGCTGATCTGCAGCAGGGCCGCGTGCAGGTGGATGGCAGACCGATCCAGGGCCCCCATCCGCGGGTTGGCGTGGTGTTTCAGCAGCCAGCCCTGCTGCCCTGGCTCAACGTCTACCGGAACGTGGAGTTTGGCCTCACCCTGAGGCATTCAGAGCCGCTCTCTCGCCTGGAGCGTCACGAGCGAATTCTGGAAGCGCTTGATCTGGTGGGCCTGCGGTACCACCCCTCAACGGCCCCTTCCCATCTCTCGGGGGGAATGGCCCAGCGGGTGGCACTGGCCAGGGTTCTGGTGAGGCGGCCCCGGTTACTGCTGCTCGATGAACCCTTCAGTGCCCTCGATGCCGTTACACGGGCCGAGATGCAAGCCCTCCTGCACAGCATCGTGGCCCGCCTGGGGACGGGGGTGCTGATCGTGACCCACGACGTGGATGAAGCCCTTGCCCTGGGCGATCGCATCCTGTTGATGAGACCCCATCCCGGCCAGATCCACCGCGAATGGCCTGGCGTTTCTGCCCGTGACCAGCTCGCCCGCCTTGATTTGCGTAACGACATTCTACGCGAGCTCAGCGCCATTCTCCAACCCTGAATTCCAGCTGCCATGACCATCCACTATCCGCTCACCTGCGACTGCTGCGGCATGAACCGCCGCCAGTTTCTGCACTTCGGAGGGCTTTTGGCCGCATCGGCTGGCCTGAGCCTGCTCAGTCGCGATCTGCCCCTGCAGGCAGCCAGCCGTTCGCCGCTGAAAGGTCAGGACCAGCCGGTGAAGATCGGCTATCTGCCGATTCTGGATGCCTCTCCCCTGCTGATTGCCGATGCACGGGGTGCGTTCAACGACCAGGGCCTGACGGCCCAGGATCCAACCCGCTTTCGATCCTGGGCCCAGCTGTCGGAGGCGTTCCTCTCACGCCAGGTGAATGTGGTGCACATGCTCTTCCCGACCACGATCTGGATGCGCTACGCCAAGAACTTCCCGGCGAAGGTGGTGGCTTGGAACCACACCAACGGCTCCGCTCTCACGGTGCAGGAGGCCATCGATAAGCCCTCGGATCTCGGTGGCCAGGTGGTGGCCATACCCTTCTGGTATTCAATCCATAACATCGTTCTCCAGCAATTGCTGCAGAAGAATGGTCTGAAGGTGGTGAGGCGGCCGATCGAGGCCAAGCTGGCCGCGAACGAAGTGAACCTTGTGGTGCTGCCTCCCGCGGAGATGGTGCCTGCCTTGGCCAGCAAGAAGATCGCCGGCTATATCGTGGCTGAACCCTTCAATGCCGCTGCCGAAGCGAAGAAGATCGGCAAGGTGTTGCGGTTCACCGGGGATGTCTGGAACGATCACGCCTGCTGCGTGGTTCTGGTCCACGAAGACGATGTGAAGAATCGACCCGAATGGACCCAGCGCGTGGTCAACGCCATCGTTGGCTCCCAGCGGTGGATGCAGGGCAATCGTCCCGAAGTGGCCGAGATCCTCTCCCAGGAGGGAGGTCGCAACTACACGCCCCATAGCAGGGCTGTGCTGCTCCGTGCTCTCACGGCCTACGGCAAACCCTATATCCAGGACAAGGCGATCCTGCATCCTGAGTGGAAGAATCAGCGGATCGACTTCCAGCCCTATCCGTTTGAGTCGTACACCAAAGAACTGGTGCGGCTGCTGAAAGTGACCCAGGTGGACGGCGATCGCGCGTTTCTCAAGACGCTGAGCCCTGAGGTGGTGGCACGCGATCTGGTCACCGATCGCTTCGTTCGCAAGGCGATTGCAAGCAATGGTGGCCCGAAGGCCTTCAACCTGCCAGCTAACTACAGCCGTAAGGAGTTGATCGCCTACACATGACAAGCCTGTCCCTGTCGCGTCGGTTGCGTTCGCTGCCCCAGTGGCGCTGGCGCCATGTGGTGCTCCCCTCGCTGGGGCTCCTGGTGGGATTGTTCAGCTGGTGGCTGCTGGTGCAGCTTCTCGCCCGCTCGGCTCCGGTGATCGCGGAGTTCTCGCCCGCAGCGGGCTTCAGCCAGCTGGGTGTCGGTCTGGCCTCGGGTGTCCTGATCCGTCATGCCAGCGCCAGTTTGTTGCGCGTGGCCGTGGGGCTGATCCTCGCTGTGGTCGTGGCGGTGCCCCTGGGTCTGTTATTGGGCCTCAACCATCGCCTGGAATTGGCTACTTCGGCTGTGTTCCAGTTCATCCGGATGATCTCGCCGCTGTCGTGGATGCCGATCGCTGTGATGGTGTTCGGCGTGGGCGATGCCCCCGTGTTCTTTCTGTTGGCAGTGGCCGCCATCTGGCCGATCCTGCTCACCATCACCACGGCAGTGCGCACGGTGAATCCGCTGTACATCCAGGTGGCGCGCAGCTTTGCGGCGGAGCCCCTGGAGATCGTGAGCCGGGTGGTGTTGCCGGCCATCCGGCCGAGTCTGCTGTCGAGCATCCGCGTTGCCGTGGGCTTGATCTGGGTGGTGCTCGTGCCCGCGGAGATGCTCGGGGTCAGCTCCGGTCTCGGCTATCTGATCCTCGATTGTCGCGATCGACTCGCCTATGGCGAGCTCACGGCAGCCCTGCTCCTGATTGGCCTGATCGGCTGGGGCCTGGATTCGCTGCTGAGGGCCCTCAGCCACGACGACCTGAGCCATGCCGCCCACTGATTCCGCGCCGGTGATCGCCGTCGTGGGAGCCGGCTTCAGCGGCACCCTGCTGGCCAGTCATCTGCTGCGCAGCAGCGGTGCTGCGATCACCGTGGTGCTGATCGAGCGCAGCGGCAGGTTCGGCCTGGGGCTCGCCTACGGCGGCGCTGATCCGTCCCACCTGTTGAATGTGTCGGCGGGAGCGATGAGCGCCTGGCCGGATGATCCCAGCCATCTACTCCGCTGGCTCGATCTCAACCGCGAGGGGCTGAGAGACCTGCTGCCCTCTGGCGCCGATGCCAGCACGTTCATTCCGCGCCAGGTCTACGGGCTGTATCTGCAATCGATCCTGCAGGAAGCTCAATTGCGGGCCTCAACCCATACCGAGTTGCGGCAGCTCAGCGCCGAACTGATCGATCTCGAGCCGATCGCCACCAGCGCAGTTGCCCCGGCGGACAACCGCGGCAACGCCGGGAGCCGATACCGCCTGCACTTCGACGGCCGGGAGCCGATGGAGGCGGATCGGGTGGTGCTGGCCTGGGGGAACAGTGCCCAGGCTCCGGCGCCCACCGCCAGCAGCGGCGTGAGCCATGGCTGGTTGCCGGAAGCCACCGCCAACCTGGATCCCGATGCCACCGTGGCGTTGCTGGGCACGGGGTTGACCATGGTGGACATGGTGGTGTCCCTGCAGCGCCAGGGCCACCGCGGTCGGATCGTGGCGTTGTCGCGGCGGGGCCACCGACCCGTTTCCCACCGCCGCGTGGCACCTTTGGGAGCCTGGCTGGAGGCCGAGCAGGCCCCGGCCACGGTGCTGGGACTCTGGCGCCTGATCCGCGCCAGGGTGAAGCTGGCCCAGCAGCACGGCCATGACTGGCGAGCCGTGGTCGATGGCCTCCGGCCCGTGAGCCAGTCGCTCTGGAAGCGGTTGAACGATGCCGAGCGTCGCCGCTTTCTGCGCCACGCCGCCGTGGTGTGGGACGTGCATCGGCACCGCATTGCCCCGGAGCTGCATCGCAAGCTCGATGATCTGCTGGCGGCTGGCCGACTGGAGTTCATCGCCGGCCGACTGGTGAGCAGCGAACCGCACGGGCAGCAGCACCTGCTCCAGATCCGTCGGCGTGGCGGTGGCGACAGCCACGCGCTGCTGGTGGACCGGCTGATCCTGTGCACCGGGATCCCGCTCGACTATGCCGCCAGCCAGGCGACCCTGGTATCGCGGCTCCGGGAGCGGGGCCTGCTCCATCCCGACCCGCTGGCCCTGGGTGCCTCCTGCAGCGATCGCGGTGAACTGCTCAACGCCGAGGCGGCCGTTCAGCCCTGGCTCTACACCCTTGGCACGCCGCGCAAGGGCCAGCTGTGGGAGAGCATTGCCGTGCCGGAACTGCGCCAGCAGGCCAGGGATCTGGCCCAGGTGGTGCTGCAGTCGCTCCCGCGCCAGCTGCAACCCCTGGCCCCCCTGGCGGTGGTGCCGGCGGTAGTGGGCGAGCGATCCCCAGCGGCACCGCAACTGCTGTGGCGGCAGCTCTTCGACCCGCAGACCAGCACCTACACCTATCTGGTGGCGGATGCGGCCAGCGGCGACGCCGTCCTGGTGGATCCAGTGCTGGAGCAGCTGGAACGCGACCTCACCCTGCTGCGGGAGCTGAATCTGCGGCTCAGGTTCTGCCTGGAAACCCACCTGCACGCCGACCACATCACCGGCGCTGGCCAGCTGCGTCGGCGGACGGGCTGCCGGCTGCTGGTGCCGGCGGCCGCCGGCATCACCAGCGCCGATCAGCTGCTCCGGGGCGGGGAGGAGTTGCAGCTCGGCTCCCTGCGCATCGCCGTGATCGCCACCCCAGGGCATACGCCCCACCACGTGGCCTATCGCATCGGCGACACCCACCTGCTCAGCGGTGATGCGTTGCTGATCCGGGGTTGCGGCCGCACCGATTTCCAGAGTGGCGACCCCGGACAGCTCTACGACTCTCTGCAGCACCTGCTGACACTGCCCGAGACGATGCTGGTGTTCCCCTGCCACGACTACCAGGGGCGCAGCCACAGCAGCATCGGCGAGGAACGGCGCCTCAACCCGAAGCTGGTGGGTCGCAGCAGGGAGGAGTTCATCGCCCTGATGAACCAGCAGCAGCTGGCACCCCCGAAACGGATCAACGAAGCCCTGTCGGCAAACCTTCACTTGGGCGATCTGCAGCCAGCCGATCTGCACGATCTCGAGCGGCAGCAGCACGCTCTGGCCAGCCAGCACGCCCAGGCCACCGAAGAGGCCAACAGGGATATCTTCAACGACTTCATCGGCATGTACATCTGATTATTGGTTCTGTTGGATCACGCACCCGCCGTTGTCACTTCAGCCACAGGAAAGATGGCCTGCATCGCCATAGGGTCGTGCCCACAGTCACCCCACTTGCCATGACCGCAACCTGGGCCTTCGAAACCAAGCAGATTCATGCGGGCCAGGTGGTGGATCCCACCACCAATGCGCGGGCATTGCCGCTCTATCAGACCACCTCGTACACCTTCAATAACACCACCCACGCCGCGAACCTGTTCGCCCTGAAGGAACTGGGCAATATCTACACCCGCATCATGAATCCCACCCAGGCGGCGGTGGAGGAACGCCTGGCGGCCCTGGAGGGTGGGGTGGGCGCGCTGCTGGTGTCCAGCGGACAGGCGGCGGAAACCATTGCCATCCTCAACCTGGCTGAGGCCGGTGATCACATCGTGTCCAGCCCGTCACTCTATGGCGGCACGTACAACCTCTTTCACTACACGCTGCCCAAGCTCGGGATTCAGGTGTCGTTTGTCGAGAACCCCGATGATCCCGAATCCTGGCGGGCCGCGGTGCGACCCAACACCAAAGCCTTCTTCGGTGAATCGATTGCCAACCCCAAGAACGACATCCTCGACATCGAGGCGGTGGCGGCCGTGGCCCACGAGGTGGGTGTGCCCTTGATCGTGGACAACACCGTGGCCACGCCCTATCTGATTCGGCCGATCGAGTGGGGCGCTGATGTGGTGGTCCACTCGGCCACCAAGTACATCGGCGGCCATGGCACCGCCATTGGTGGGGTGATCGTCGACAGTGGACGCTTCGACTACGGCGCCCACCCCGAACGCTTTCCGAACTACAACCAGCCCGATCCCAGCTACCACGGTTTGGTTTATGCTCGTGATCTTGGGGTGAACGGTGCCTTCGGCGTGAACCTCTCCTTCATTCTCAAGGCCCGGGTGCAGCTGCTGCGCGATCTGGGTTCCGCTGTGGCCCCGTTCAACGCCTGGTTGATTGCCCAGGGTCTGGAAACCCTTTCGCTGCGCATCGAGCGCCACACCGCCAACGCCCTGGCCGTGGCCCAGTGGCTGGAGGCCCGCCCCGATGTGTTGTCGGTTAACTATGCCGGACTGGAGAGCAGCCCCTGGTATGCCCTTGGCCGCAAGTACGCCCCGCGTGGCACCTCCGGCGTGCTGGCCTTTGAGATCGCCGGAGGCCTGGAGGCTGGCAAGGCCTTCGTGGAGGCCTTGAAGCTGCACAGCCATGTGGCCAATCTCGGTGATGTGCGCAGCTTGGTGATTCACCCCGCATCCACCACCCACTCCCAGCTCACTCCTGAGGAGCAGCGGGCCACCGGCGTCACGCCGGGGCTGGTGCGCCTGTCGGTGGGAATCGAAGCCCTGGCCGACATCGTCGCCGATCTGGAGCTGGGCTTCGCGGCGGCCGGCACCTGATCTCGCCCAGGAGCGCCTGAGCGCGTTGGTCCAACGGCCAGAATGGCTCTGTCTCTGTGGTGGCCTGCGGGTTGCCAACCTCCCGTCTATGTCGAACCTGTCGGATCGTCTTCGCCAGGGCCTGGCCACGGCAGTGATCTCGGCCGCCGCCATCAGTTCCCCTGTGGTGGCCGCTGAGGCCAATCCATCCAAGCCCTCCTCGACCCCAGCCACCCGCAGCAAGCCGGCTGCCTCTGCGAAGCCAGCTGCCTCAGCGAAGCCGGCTGCCCCTGCCAAGAAACCCGCCTCCAGCGGCGGTTGTGGCGCCTATGAGGGGGGCTGCGGTCCCTCGCGGTGACGGACCCAGCCGTGGCGCAGCGCTATGCCGCCGCCAGTCGCGCCCTTGACCACTGGCTGAAGATCACAGAGAACCACGGCTCCCTGATCCAGGTGTTCACGGGCGGCGGAGCCATCCAGGCCCAGATTCACTACCCCGAGAAGGATCTGGTGGATCCCCGCAGTGGCACTCAGTGCTACTACCACTGCCACCGCGGCAACGCTGAGCATGGCCACCTGCATCTGTTTCGTCGCCCAACGGCTGATGAGCCCCTCAGCCATCTGATCGCCATCAGCCTTGATAGCCGGGGACTGCCAGTGGCTCTGTTCACGGTGAATCGCTGGGTGTGTGCCGATCAATGGCTGCCTGCTGCAGACAGTCTGAAGCTGCTCCGGGGTGTCTCCCTGCATCGGTCAGGATGCGACCGCGATCTATCGCACTGGCTGATTCACTTCCTGCGTTTTTATCACCCGATCGTTCAGCAGTTGCTGCTGCAGCGCGATCAGCGCCTGCACGCTGCCGGTGGCAGCCTTGATCAGCGGCTGGAAGACAGGGATCTGGAGATTCTCAGCTTCAGGTCGATTGATTGGTCGGCGGATCTGGCCGCTGTTGATGCGCAGCGGGGTTCAGTTTCCCAGGCCGAAATGCGGTCGCAGCCGCACCCCCAACGCCGTGCCGAGTAACGCAAACCCGATCCAGAGCCAGCCATGCAGGCTGGTGGAGGCAATGCCGCCGAAGTAGGCACCCACGTTGCAGCCATAGGAGAGCCAGGCGCCATAGCCCATGGTGAGGCCGCCGATCAGGCACGCCAGAGCAGCGCGGCGGGAAGGGGGCCGGCGCAGGCTGAAACGGCCCGCTGCTGAAGCGGCTGCGGCCGCTCCCAGCACGATGCCGACATTCATCACCGAGGTGGTGTCCTCCAACAGGCCCGCCTGCAGCGCACGGGCGAATCGTTCCTGTTGCCAGAGGGCACTGCTGGCGGGATCCCAGCCGAACAGCTGCGAGAGCTTGGCGGCCCAGAGCGTGAAGCCCCAGGTCACGCCCCAGGGCCGGCCTGCCAACAGCAGCGTGAGGCCACTCAGCAGGGCCAGCACCACGGCTCCGCTCACCGTGGCCCACGGGCCATGCAGCAGCGCTCGCCAGTTCCACTGCGGCCAGAACCCCCCTTCCGCCCTCAGACGGGGTCGTTGCCAGTGCCAGAGCAGCAGGGCACATCCCGCCAGGGCGAGCAGTTGCACCAGTGCACCGCTCCAACCCCAGCGCTCCAGCAAGCTCACCGGCTGAAGCTTGGGCAGGCCGCTCCAGAGCCCGTTGCTCAGGCTGGCCAGGAAGGAGCCGGCACTGAAACTCAGGAGCGTGAGCAGCATCATCGAACTGCCCCCGCCGATCGCATACAACGTGCCGCAGGCACAGCCGCTTCCCAGCTGCATGCCCACACCGAACAAGGTGGCGCCGAAGGCAGCCTGCAACGCCACGGGAGCCACCGCCCCTCGGCCCACGCCGCTGATCAGCAGCGGAGCGAACAGGGCTGTGGCCAGGGCCAGCATCAGCACCTGGGCGAACACACCGCGGCCATCGCCGCGAACCAGCAGCTGGCGGTAGGCCGAGGCAAAGCCGAAACCGGAGTGATAGAGCGTCGCCCCGAACAACACGCCCACCAGGGTGAGCGCGGCCTGCCTCCAGCCATGGCTGCCGGCCGCCAGCGTCAGCGCACTCACCAGCGCGGCGATGATCAGGAGGGGCCAGAGTTGCGGCCTGGGTTGCGACGGAACCACGAACAATCAGGGCTCAACAGCGATTCTGGAAGCAGCGGCGTTGTCGCGATCAGATCCCAGCACCTTCTCCGAACAGGTCCTGGCGCACCCGGGCCTGCGTGATGGTGCTGCCGGGCGGCACGCTCTGCGTGAGCCAGACGTTACCGCCGATCACTGAGCCCTGGCCGATGGTCACCGGGCCGAGGATCGTTGCTCCGGAATAGATCACCACGTCGTCTTCGACGATGGGATGGCGAGGACGTCCCTTCACGAGGCGTCCGTGCTCGTCCTTGGGAAACGACTTGGCCCCGAGGGTCACCGCCTGGTACAGGCGAACGCCGTTGCCGATCACGGCCGTGCCACCGATCACCACGCCGGTGCCGTGATCGATGAAGAAGCGCTCGCCAATGGCTGCGCCCGGGTGAATGTCGATCCCGGTTTCTGAGTGGGAGGCCTCGGCGATGATCCTGGCAATCACCGGCACCCCCAGCCCGTGCAGCACATGGGCAAAGCGATGGTGCGTGATGGCCTTGATGCCGGGGTAACAGGCCACCACCTCGTCGATGCTGTCGGCGGCGGGATCGCCGTCGAAGGCGGCGGTGATGTCGGAGTCGAGCAGCAGGCGGATCTCCGGCAGCTTCTGGGCGAAGGCGGCCGTGATGGCCATCGCCTCCAGCTCGAGCTGGTGGAGATCCGGCCTTGGCCCCTCCGTGCCGCGGCGTCCCAGCAGCTCGATCAGCACCTGGTGCTTCAGCAGGCCTAGCCAGCGGCCCAGGCAGGCCTGCACATGGGCATCGCTGGCATCGGCGGGGATGGCTTCCACTAGGCCGAGGCGATTCGGATAGAGGGCCAACCGCAGGCCCGCCACGATCTCGCGCAGCACGTTGCTGGCCGGCAGCCGCACCGCCTTGCCATCGGGAGAGCGCTCCGCCAGGGCCTGGCGACGGATCACGCCAAGGGCGGCGCTCACCTCCGCGATGGGCAGCTGGTGGATCTGAGCTTGTCCGGTGACTGTCATCCCTCCAGTATCCGCAGCCATCCGGACCGTGTGGCCCCTGCTGCCACCCCCGGCTGTGGTGGCGGGCACCTGCGGCCACCATCAGGGATCCCGATGGATGGGCAGACGGGGATCCCGGCTCCACTCCCTCCAGGAGCCGTCGTAGTTGAGCAGCTGTTGGCTGCTCCAGCCCAGGCGATGGAGGGCGAAGATCGCGGCGGTGGTGCGCACCCCCGACTGGCAATAGAACAACTGTCGCCTGGTGGGGTCGAGGCCATGGCGCTCGATCACGGCCTCAATCTCCTCGCGGGAGCGGAAGCGGCTGTTCTGCGCCGGTTCATGGCGAAACAGACGCCAGTTCAGCGGTTGGGCCCAGGGGATCCGGCCGGCGCGGCGAGCCCCCCGCAGGCGCCGCTGGCCGCTCCACTCCTCGGGGTCACGGGTGTCCCAGAGCTGCAGGGAGGGGTCGTGCTCGGCCTGGAGCACCAGGGACGCTGCCGCCACCGGCAGCCCGGCAGCCGGCTGGGCCGTGAAATCCCCGGCCACCAGGGTTTCAGTGCCGGGGAGGCCCCGCTCCACTGGCAGGCCGGCGCTTCGCCAGGCCCGCAGGCCGCCATCGAGCACCTGCACATCGGTTTTGCCGTAATGGTGAAAGGCCCACCACAGGCGGGTGGCGTCGTAGCGCTCATCCCAGATCACCACGCGCGTGTGGGCGCCGATCCCCAGCGATCGGGCCCAGCGCTGAAAGCCCTGAGCGCTGATGAGCAGTGGACTGTCGGCACAGCTGAGCTGCGGTCGCCATACCTGGCGGGATCCTGGGATGTGCCTCAGGCAGAAGCGCCCGAGGGGGGTGACGCCGATCAACAGCGGTGACGGGCCAGGCTGCCGGCACAGCTCCAGCAGCTCCTCCACCGTGATCAATGGATCCCGTGGTGTTTGCTGCAATCCGGTCGTCATGGACTACTCCTTCCCATGGCCGCAGGGAGGAGGACCCTGCCCAGCCCGCTGCAGCTTGCGTTTTGGCCATGGCTTCAGGTCGGTGCCCTGAGCAGCCTGTTGATGTGGGTGGCTTTACCGCAGAGCCGGCAGGGCCGATTCAGGCTTTGTGCAGCACACGTCAACCAGACGGCAGGCCTGCTGATGACCGCAACCTCCGCCGCTCCCAACAACCTGGCCCCCACCCTGTTGATCGTGCTGGGAGTGAGCCTGATCCCCCTGCTGCTGGGGATCCCGATCCTGCTCTACGGGCTCTCCCAGCTGCGCACGCGGGATGGACGGCGCACCTACCAGCACCTGCTGCCGGGCTCGCGATGACAGCTGATCCCTCGCGTCCCCGGCGCGGAAGGGAGCTGTTGATTGAGCAGGCCAAACTGCGGGTTCGGCAGCTCCGGCCGCAGCAGGTGCGCCAATGGTTGGGCCAGGGAGCCCTGTTGCTGGATCTGCGCGCGGCTGAGGCGTTTCAGCAAGGGCATCTCCTCGGTGCCATCTGGGTGGATTACCTCACCCTGGGGGCCACGATCGATCGACTGGTGCCGGATTTCACCCGGCCGATCGTCTGCTGTTCAGCCCGCGGCAACCGCAGTGCCCTGGTGGCGTTCCAGTTGCAGCAACTGGGCTATTGGCGCGTGGGGTCGCTGCGGGGGGGCGTGGAGGCCTGGGATCGTCGCCTGGTGAAGTGAGGGGTGCCGCTGGCAAACCGGGCGGTTCTGTTCAACCCAGGGTCTGGCGCAGCACCGGAGCCAGCTGGCTGTGTTCGGTGAGGAAACCATCGTGGCCGTTGCGCGAATCGATGCTGGTGTAGGTGACACCACTGCTGATGCCCCTGGCCATCTCCAGTTGCAAGCGGGGTGGAAACAGGCGATCCGACTGGATCGACACCACCTGGGTACGGGCCTGGATCAGCGCCAGGGCCGCCGCCACGCCTCCGCGTCCTCGGCCTACATCGTGGTGGCTCATCGCCCTTGTGAGGGCGATGTAGCTGTTGGCGTCAAAGCGCTGAGCGAACTCTTCGCCCTGCTGCTCCAGATCGGCTTCCACGGCGTAGCGGCCGTGGTGGGGTGGCTCCTGGTCTGTCTCGGCCCGCCGATCGAACTGCTTCGCCAGTTCCCGTTCGCAGCCGTAGCTGATCCGGGCGATGGATCGGGCCAGGCTCAGCCCCCGCCATGGCCCCTGGCCAGGGTGGTTGTAGTAGTTGCCGCCGCGGAAGTTGGGGTCGAGTTCGATCGCGCGAATCTGGGCGGCATGCAGGCCGATCTGCTCGGCGCTGGCGTAGGCGCTGCTGGCCATCAGCAGCAGGCGGTGAACGGCGGCTGGACGGCTGATGGCCCATTCCAGAGCGCGCATCGCCCCCATGGAGCCGCCGATCACCGCATGCCAGCGCTGAATCCCGAGCGCGTCGGCCAGCGCGATTTCCGCGGCCACCATGTCGCGGATGGTGATCGTGGGGAAGCGGCTGCCGTAGGGATGGCCATCGTGGGCCAGGGAGGCGGGGCCGGTGCTGCCGAGGCAACTGCCGAAGGCATTCGGGCAGATCACATGGAAGCGGTTGGTATCGAGCGGCAGGCCTGGCCCGATCAACCCCTCCCACCAACCCGGGGTGGGATGGCCCGGTTCAGCCGGTCCGGCGGCGTGGCTGTCGCCGCTGAAACCATGCAGCAACAACACCGCGTTGCTGCCGGCGGGGTTGAGCTGGCCCCAGCTCTCGTAGGCGATGGTGATGGGGCCAAAGTGGCCGCCCCCGTCCAGGGGCAGCGGTGCCGAGTGGAACAGCTGGACAAACCGCCGCTGGCCCGTTGGTGGAGCCGCGACCATCAGCTGCAGGGCCGCAGGGTCTTGCGGTTGCCGCGGTTGGTCAGAACCGCGATCCAGGGGATCCGCTCCCCACGGGGCTGGTTGTGCTGGAACCCCTCCAGGGGCAGCCCGGCGCTCCGCCAGTGGCGGTAGCCCCCGGCCAGGTGTTGAATGCGCCGGTGGTAGCCCTGGCTGTGCAGCGCTTCGGCCACCGAGGCGCTCTCGGCCTCACTGGTGCTGATCAGGATCAGATCGGCATCCGGCAGTTCACCGCTCAGCAGCTGGGCCGCCGGGATGTTGTGGCTGCCGGGAATGCGCGAGCGTTGAAACTGGCGCTGGCGGCGGATGTCCACCAGCAGTGGGTTGCGTTGGCCCGATGGTGCTGAGAGCTGGCGTTGCAGGTCGGCGGCTTGGATCAGTTCGGCACCCATGGTGAAATGCTGCGGTGGAATGAAGTCAGACGCGTGGTGTGGGCATGGGTGCTGCAACATCGCCTCTCACGCTGAAACCCGCGCCAGCGCAGTGGATCGTTCTGGCTGCTGCCGCTTGCCATGGCAAAACCCGCCGATGGCAGCGATCATTACCCAGGAACGCCATAACCACGGTATTCCGAGCAACAAATCGCTGATTGTGGTTTTGACTGGGCTGCCGCTGGCCCTGGCCGAGCCAGTCCCGCAAAAAAGGCCCTGGCAGGGCCAGGGCCTCGGTGTTCATCTCCCTCCCATCGCCAACGGACTGGAGGTCCGCCGAGTCAGGGCGAGATCAGCATCGCGTTGGCATCCCGGCTTGGTGGTGCGTTCAATTGCCCACTGATGTGGTTTGAGGAACGTTGAGATCGTGTTCTCTTTCTAGAGTTAATTGAATCTCGCTTGCTGTTTGTTCATGGGCTTCGAACACTCCATGGGTGCTGATGAGTTGCGCCTCGGCAGCGTTTCTGCCCGTGAGGAGATTCGTCAGCTCTCTGCGCTGGAGGTGCGCCGGCTGGTTTGGGAAGGCGTTGCTCTTGTGGACGCACGAACCGCTGCCGAATTTGATCTCGCCCAGCTCAAGGGGGCGATCCATCTGGGGCCTGAGGCCACGGATCCGGAGCTGCGCGCCGCCATCTCCGATCGCCAGCAACCCCTGATCTGCTACAGCAATCGCACGGGTCGAGCCTCGCAGCTGGTTCAGCGCCTGCAGCAGTTGCACTATGCCCATGTCTTCGTTCTGGCCGGCGGCCTGGAGGGCTTTCTGGCTCAGCAGGACAGCTGACGCTCCACCACTTCCCCGTTCTGCAGCAGCATCGACTCGCCTGGGGTGAGGGGCTGCCAGATTTCGTTGGTGGTGAGTGGTTCCGTGCTCACGATTGTCACCACATCCTTCTCGGTGGTCACTTCCGAGAAGTCCACGGTCACGTCGTCATCGGCCAGGGTTGCCTTGGTGAAGGGAGCACGCCGGGTGATGGCGTGCAGCTTGGTGCCGGCAAAGGCATAGAGCCACTGGCCGTTGCTGATCAGACAGTTGAAGATGCCCTGGCTGGCCAGCTGGCTGGAGCAGCGGTTGAGGTGGGCAAACAGCTCGGCCGCAGTGGCTTCGGCGCTGGCCTGCTGCGAGAGGGTGTTGAGCATCCAGCAGAAGGCCGCCTCACTGTCGGTATTGCCGATGGGCTGGTAGGCGCCATCTGCCGGGATCTCTCCCTTGATGTCGCCGTTGTGGGCAAAAACCCAGTCTTCACCGCGCCATTGGCGATGGAAGGGGTGGCAATTCTCCAGGGCCACCACCCCCTGGGTGGCCTTGCGGATGTGGGCCAGGGAGTAGAGGGCCTTGAGATCGTGGTCGGCCAGTTGGGCTGCCAGAGGCGAGAAGGCGGCCGGTGATTCCTCGCGGATGATGCTCAGGCCTCCGCCGGCCGGATCGAAGCTGGCCAGCCCCCAGCCATCGCCGTGCACCCCCGTTTGCCCGCCTCGGCGGGCCAGGCCGCGAAACGAGAAGCGCATGTCTGTGGGGGTGTTGGCACTGAGGGCCAGCAGTTCACACATTTCAGCGACGGGTTTGACGGAACAGTTGATCCCAGAGGCCGTCGTTACCGAAGAAGGTGGTGTTCACCTTCTCCCAGCCGCCGAAATCGGCCACGTTGAACAGTTTGCCCACCGGTGTGAAGCGGTTTTTCACCTTGGCCCACACGCTGGGGTTCACCGGTCGGAAGCCCTCCTCGGCAAAGATCTCCTGGGCCGGTTCGGATTGCAGGTAGGCCGCCAGGGCCTCCGCGGCCTTGCGGGTGCCGTGCTTGTCCACGTTCCGGTCGACCACGGCGATCGGCCCTTCAATCCGAATGTTCGGCGACGGTACCAGGAATGGTGCCTTCAACTCCCCGGTCTTCTGGGCCAGGATCGCTTCATTTTCATAGTTCAACAAAACATCGCCCTGGCCCCGTTGCAGGAACACATCCGAGGCTTCCCGGGCATCCTTCGGCAGGCTCTCCACCGTGCTGTACACCTTGGTCACGAAGGCCTTTGCCTGGGCCTCGCTGCCTCCGGTCTGCGTCACCGATCCCCAGAGGCCCAGGAAGTTCCAGCGGGCACCACCGGAGGTCTTGGGATTGGCCGTCACCACGATGACGCCCGGTTTGCTGAGGTCGCTCCAGGTCTTGATGCCCTTGGGATTCCCCTCGCGGCTGAGCAGGGCCACCACGGAGTTGGTGATGATCGCGTTGTTCGGCAGTTCCTGCTGCCACCCCTTGTCGATCAGGCCGGCCTTCTCGATCTTGAGCACATCACCGCTGAGGGCCAGGCCCACCACATCGGCCTCCAGGCCATCGATCACGGCCCTGGCCTGGGAGCCTGAACCGCCATAGCTGGCCTTCACGAGCAGGTCCTGGCCGGTCTTGGCCTTCCAGTCGGCCTGGAACTTGGGCAGGATCCTGTCGTAGGCGGATTTGGTCACCGCGTAACTCACCAGCAGCAGGGTCTGTTGGCCGGAACCGGAGCCGGAGCCAGAACCGGATTGCGGTGCGGTGCAGCCACTCAGGCCCACCGCAGAGAGCAGGGCCGCTGCGGCCAGGGCGCCCGCCCGCTGGCGAGTGCCGAAGAGGCCAGACACGACGTTAACCACGCAAACTCGATAGACAACTGACTTTTAGCCTACAGGTGCCGCCGTGGCCAGGGCGCCGGCACAAAAAAGCCCCGGGGCAGGGCACCGGGGCTGGCTCCTGTGCTGCTGGGGGCCACCGCAGGGCGGCCCGACCAGGATCAGCGGGTCTTGCTGAAGATCTGATCCCAGACGCCGCCCTTGCCGAAGTGCTTCTTGTCGAAGTTGGGCCAGCCACCCAGGTCGCCGATGCGGAAGAACTTCACCTCCTGGAACTTGCCCTTGGCATAGGCTTTGCCCTCGGCGGTCACCGGGCGGAAGCCGTTGTCCACGAAGGCCTTCTGGGCGGCCGGGGTGTAGAGGAACTTGGCAAAGGCCTCAGCAACCTTTCGGGTGCCCTTCTTGTCCACGTTCTTGTCCACAACGGCGATCGGCATTTCCGTCAGCACGTTGGGGCTGAAGACCTTGTACGGGGTGGTCCACTCACCGGTGCGCTTGGCCAGGATCGCTTCAGTCTCCCAGTTGAGCAGCACGTCGCCCTTGCGGCGCTTCACGTAGGTGTCGGTGGCTTCGCGGGCGTCCTTGGGCAGCACCTCGGCGTTCTTGTAGATGCCGGTGATCAGCTTCTTGGCTTCGGCCTCACTGCCGCCCTGCTCGGTCACCGAACCCCAGAGAGCCACGTAGTTCCAGCGGGCACCACCGGAGGTCTTGGGGTTGGCCAGAACGTTGTCCACGTCCTTGTTGTCGAGGTCCCTCCAGGTGTTGACCTTCTTGGGGTTGCCGGGGCGGACGAAGGCCACCACAGTGGAGTTCACGGGGGTGGCGTTGTTGGGCAGCCGGCTCTCCCAGCCTTGATTGATCAGGCCGGCCTGCTGGATCTTGGACACGTCGGCCGCCATGGCCAGGTGCACCACATCGGCATCCAGTCCATCGATCACGGCGCGGGTCTGGGAGCCGGAGCCGCCGTAGCTGGCCCTGAGGGTCACGGTCTGGCCGGTCTTCTTCTTCCAGTCAGCGGCGAAGAGGGGGAAGACCTTGTCGTAGGCGGCCTTGGTCACAGCCCAGCTCACCACCAGGATCTGCTGCGGCTTGGCGGCGGGGGCTTTCTTGGCCTGGGCCAGGGCTGAATTGCCGAGCAGGCTGGCGCCGCCGGCGGTCGCCAGGGCGGCAACGGCGAAACCCGCACCGAGCCGGCGGGACAGGGACGTCGGGAGGTAAGCCACGTAAATCCGATTGGACACGAGTGAAATCTAGGGCTGGGCCCCCTGGGGCGGGGTATTCCCGATTACATCCATCGGGAACTTCCCGCAGGCGACTTCCAGGGCCTGGGTTTGCTGTCACAATCGCGCCAGAGCCCATACCCCGGGACTGTTGTGGCCTTTAGCTCCAAGACCGAGTACGGACTGGTGGCCCTGATCGAGCTCGCCGGTGTCTACGCGAGTGGCGGCGTGATGCAGGTGGCCGAGATCGCCGCCCGCCAGACCATTCCCGACCGCTACCTGGAGCAGATGCTCACCAGCCTGCGGCGGGGAGGCATCCTGCGCAGCATCCGGGGGCCGAAGGGCGGCTACCAGCTCGCTCGCCCGCCGGCGGAGATCCAGGTGGCCGATGTGGTGGCCTGCCTGGAGGGGGATGGCGCCGCACGGGATGCCGCCATCCGCCAGACGCCGGAATTCGATGTTCTCCACGCGCTCACCGGTGAACTGGAGGCGGCTCGGCTGGCGCTGCTGCAGGGCACCACGGTGCAGCAGTTGGTGGAGCGCAGGGATGCCCTGCTCCAGGCCCAGGCCATGTACTTCATCTGAGTGCCTGTCGGGCAGCCGTCCACTGCCTCCCTGAAAACCCGCTTGGCCGATTGGGTATGCGTGCTATGGTTGATCCATCACGCAGGGCTCCGATGAGCTGTTGTTGTCGCCGAATGTGCACGGCCAGTGTCTCGCTGGCCCGATCCACCGCCATGACTTCATCCATTTTCGTCCGCCATGACCGCTTCTCTCGCGACCCAAGCTCCTCTCCGCCTCACGCTTCAGCCGAACGACGTGCTCCCTGAGAGCCTCAACTGGAAAATTCAAGAGGGCTATATCCGCACCTCCACCTGGGATGAGGAGGGCGAGTCGATCACCCTGGGCATCTGGGGACCCGGTGACTGGGTCACCGCTGCCTACTCCGCCCTCAAGCCCGTTGAAATTCAGTGCCTCTCCACGGTGGTGGTGGAGCAGTTCCACCCCACGGAAGCCGATGTGGAGCAGCTGCTGCTGAAGCAGATCAAAAATCTCGAAGAAATCTTCCGCTTCAATCGCATTCGCTCTGCTGAACAGCGCCTGCTGGCCCTGCTGGCCTGGATCGGCCGTCGCTTCGGGCAGGTGAGCACCCGTGGCTACAGGCTCTCGCTCAAGGAGATGAACCTCACCCACAAGTCTCTGGCTGATCTGTGCGGCCTCACCCGCGTCACCGTCACCAAGATGCTCAATCGCTACAAGGGTGATGGCGTGCTCCAGCAGGTGAGCAAAGACGACCTCTTCATTCCCTCGTCTGCCCTGGATCCTGTTCTGGCCTGATGGCCGCTGCTGCTGATACCGCTCTCTTGATGTCGTTGTTTCCCATGTCGTTGTCCTCGTCTAGCCCTCGCCCGGGGCCGAGCTACGCCATCCAGTTCAAGAATGGCCAGCTGCTCCGTCACCAGGGCCCCCTGGTGTTGGCCCAGTTCCAATCGGATATCCGCTTGGCTGGCTTCTGGCCGGAGTCCACCGTTGCACTGTCGTCTCCCTCAGCGCTTCCTCAGCGTTGACGCTGTCCAGCTGATTTCAGTTCCGTTCGTCTTGGTGCGGAAAATCCCGGGTCAGTCGCGTTTCAGCGGCTGGCCCTTTACCTGTTGAATTCTCCTTGCCATGGCCGCGATTTACAGCGATAACAGCCTCACGATCGGGCGTACGCCGCTGGTGCAGCTGAACCGTGTGAGCGCCGGAGCGAAGGCACGGGTGCTGGCCAAGATCGAGGGACGCAATCCGGCGTATTCGGTGAAGTGCCGGATCGGAGCGGCGATGATCGCGGCGGCGGAGCGTGATGGTCTGCTGGGTGAGGGCAAGGAGATCATTGAACCCACCAGCGGCAACACGGGGATCGCGCTGGCGTTCGTGGCGGCGAGCAAGGGAATTCCTGTGACGCTGACGATGCCGGAAACGATGAGCCTGGAGCGTCGCAAGCTGCTGACGGCCTATGGAGCGCGGCTTGAGCTCACGGAGGGCCGGTTGGGGATGACGGGAGCGGTGAACCGCGCCAAGGAGATCGCGGCAAGTGATCCGGATCGCTATGTGCTGCTGCAGCAGTTCGTGAATCCAGCCAATCCGCAGATCCACCACGACACGACGGGCCCTGAGATCTGGAACGACACCGATGGCGAGGTGGATGTGCTGGTGGCGGGTGTGGGCACCGGCGGCACGATCACGGGGGTGAGCCGTTACATCAAGGGAACGCTGGGCAAGCCGCTGGTGAGCGTGGCGGTGGAACCGAAGAACAGCCCGGTGATCAGCCAGACGAAGGGCGGTCAGGCGCTGCAACCTGGGCCGCACAAGATCCAGGGGATCGGTGCGGGATTCGTGCCAGGGAACCTGGACCTGGGTCTGGTGGACCGTGTGGAGCAGGTGAGCGATGAGGAGGCGGTGGCGATGGCGCGGCGGCTGATGAAGGAGGAGGGGATATTGGCCGGGATCAGCTGCGGAGCGGCCACGGTGGCGGCGTTGCGGCTGGCGCAGGAGGAGGAGTATGCGGGTCAGACGATCGTGGTGGTGCTGCCGGATTCGGGAGAGCGCTACCTGAGCTCGGTGCTGTTCGAGGGGATGTTCAACGAGCGGGGCCTGGCGGCCGCCTAGTTCCAACCGGTTCTTCGGTTGTTCAGCACCTGTGGCGGTGGTTACACGGCCGCTGGTGCTGATTTTTTATGATTTGAGTGTATCCCTCTCGGGAAACCGAGGTAAGCATTTGGCTCTGTCGTTCCTGTCTCGTCGTCGCCTGTTGGCCGCAGTTGCTGGCACGGCTCTGGCCTCCCTTCTGCCCCTGGCGGCTGGCGGCCAGGCCCTGGCTGCCACGAAGCTGCAGTTGCTCTCGCCTGAGGCCGCTGCCGCTGGCGCCAGGAGTGGCCGTTGGAAGGTGCTGGATGTGCGGCCTGTGCCACCGCTCGATTACATCAGCGGTCATCTTCCCAATGCCGTCCATCTCTCCGAACAGACCTTCCGGGGCCCCAATGGCACGTTGCCCGTCCAGATCTGGCCCGCCGCAGACCTGGCCAATCTGTTGAGCAAGGCCGGCATCTCGAACAAGGATTCTGTGCTGGTGTATTCCGACGGCAACAATGTGCTCGGCTCCACCCTGGTGGCCTACATCCTCGAGAAGAGTGGTGTTGCCAACGTTGCCATCCTCGATGGTGGCTTCAGTGGCTACAAGGCCTCTGGCGCTCCCACCACCAAGGTGTTCCCCAGCTATTCCCTCTCCAGCTTCAAGCCCACATCTGTTCCTGGTCTGGCGATCTCGCTCAAGGAGCTGCTCCCCTTGGTGGGCAAGCCTGGTGTGGTGATCGTCGACCCCCGGCCCAAGGCCCAGTACGAAGGCACGGATCAAACCTTCATTCGTAACGGCCACATCCCCGGTGCCATCAACATCCCCTGGCAGGCGGCCACCGAGGCCAATAATTCCGACGAAGCCCTCAAGAATCCCCACAAGTTCAAGTCTGTGGAGGCCCTGCGCGCGTTGTTTGAGAGTCGTGGTGTCACCCCCGACAAGACTGTGATCATCTCCTGCAGCACCGGCCGGGAAGCCACGCTTCAATATCTTGTGCTCAAGCACCTGTTGGGCTACCCCAACGTGCGCATTTACGAGGGCTCCTGGACGGAGTACAGCGCCACCCAGAATCCGGTTCAGACCGGTCCCGATCCCTCGCTTAAGAACTGAACGGCCACAACCAACCCCCTGCTGGCGCACTGCCGGCAGGGGCCTCAGTTCAAGAACTCCTTCACATCCTGCAGGCTGGTGTTGGCCAGCTCATGGCGCCAGCGCTGTTCAATGGCCTGCAGCCAGGTCTCGGCGCTGGCTGGCTTCTGATCGCTGGTCTGTTGGGGATTTTGGTCGCCATCGGCGTCGGCTGAGCCCGCCAGCCCTTGATGCACCCCCAGCAGGTTGATCTCTGTGGCCGCCCTGGCCAGCTGGTAGCCACCATGGCGACCCTGCTGGCTGGTGATCAGGCCCATCCGGCGCAGCTGGCTCAGCACATTGGCCAGGTAGCGCCCGGAGATCCCGTGGCGCTCGGCGATCTCGCTCACCTTCACCCCCTGGTCGGCTGACGCAATCTCGAGCAGGCCGATCAAGGCGTAGCGGAATGTGGCGGAGAACAACCCCAGTGCAGCAGCCGTCGCCTCGACCCTATGTCCTAAACCCGATCGGAGATGTGTTCTAGGAGCTTGCGTCCGGTTCTAGATGCTGTAGTCGGGCACGAAGGAGCGGGCTTCGCGGCTGCGGATGTGCAGGTGGCTGCCCGGTTGCAGGCTCTCGTAGCGCAATTGCTCCCGGGGGATCTGGGCCATCACCACCTGGCCATCCCCCAGGACCAGCTCGGCCTGGAGGTCGCGCCCCATGTGGCTGATCCGCCGCAGCTTCACCGGCACGGTGCCCTGTTCGGCCTGGAGGAACACCTCCACATCGTGGGGGCGCACGAACAGCTGAGCGTCGGCCGGGGGGGTGGCATCGCCGGCCACCTGGATGGCCCCCTGGGGCAGCACGTTCACCGCGCCGATGAAGCTCATCACAAAGGGGGACGCCGGTTGGTCGTAGATCTCCGCCGGAGTGCCGATCTGCTCCACCCTGCCGTGGTTCATCACCACGATCCTGTCGGCCACCTCCATGGCCTCTTCCTGGTCGTGGGTCACGATCACGGTGGTGACGTGCATCTCATCGTGGAGGTTGCGCAGCCAGGCCCGCAGCTCCTTGCGCACCTTGGCGTCGAGGGCGCTGAAGGGTTCATCCAGCAGCAGCACCCGGGGCTGCACCGCCAGCGCGCGGGCCAGGGCAACCCGCTGGCGCTGGCCGCCGGAGAGCTGGGAGGGGTAGCGGTGGCCGAAGCCCTGCAGTTGCACCAGATCGAGCAGCTCGTCCACCCGGCGCTTGATCGCCTCCCTTTTCCACTTGCGCAATTCCAGGCCGAAGGCCACGTTCTGGCGCACGGTGCGGTGCTTGAACAGGGCGAAGTGCTGGAACACGAAGCCCACCTGGCGATCCTGCACCGAGCGTTCCGTGGCTTCTTCGCCAGTGATCCAGATGCGGCCGGCGTCGATCTCCTCCAGGCCGGCGATCAGGCGCAGCAGGGTGCTCTTGCCGGAGCCCGAGGGACCCAGCAGGGCCACCAGGGATCCGCTCTCCACATCCACGCTCACGTTGTCCACGGCGCGGAAGTCGCCGAACTGCTTGCTCACGTTGGCGACGCGGATGCCCATGGCTGCTGATCGTTTCCGCCATTTTGATCAGGCGAGGCCACAGGTCTGCCGCCGGCGGTGCCATGGCCTGCAAGTGCCCCACGCCACCCCAGGACCGGTGAGTGGCATGTTAAGACCGCTATACACACCGGTCTTGCGTTATTTGCGCCGGCTGGAGGTGTTACGTTCGGCTCACGGCTCCCCTTGGTTCCATGACAGTGTCTCTGCCGCGCCTGAGGCGTTTGCCGTGGTTCAAGCTCCCGAGCTGGCCCTGGCGCATCACCTGGGTCTACCTGAGCCTGGTGCTGTTCCTGCCCCTGGCTGGCATGTTGATCAAGGCCGGCGGGGTGGGCTGGGCTGGCTTCTTGGAGGCCGCCAGCAGCCCGGAGGCCGTGGCCAGCTACAAGATCAGCTTCGGCCTTTCGCTGGTGGCCAGCCTGATCAACGGCGTGTTCGGCGTGGTGATCGCCTGGGCCTTGATCCGCTGCAAGTTCCCGGGCCAGAAGCTGCTCGACAGCTTGATCGACCTGCCGTTCGCCCTGCCCACAGCCGTGGCCGGCCTCACCCTCTCGTTTGTGTACAGCGAGGACGGCTGGCTGGGCAAGCCCCTTTACGACTGGTTCGGTCTGAAGGTGTCGTTCACGGCCACCGGCGTGGCCGTGGCCATGGTGTTCATCTCACTGCCCTTTGTGGTGCGCACCGTTGAGCCGGTGCTGCGCTCCCTGGAAAAGGAGCAGGAAGAGGCCTCCTGGTGCCTGGGCGCCAATCAGCGGCAGACGTTTTTCCTGGTGGTGCTGCCCCAGCTGCTGCCGGCGATTCTCTCCGGGGTGGCCCAGGGCTTCAGCCGGGCGGTGGGTGAGTACGGCTCGGTGGTGATGATTTCGAGCAACGTTCCCTTCAAGGATCTGATCACTCCCACCCTGATCATCCAGAAGCTTGAGGAATACGACTTTGGCAGCGCCACCGTGATCGGAGCCGTGATGCTGATCTTCTCCCTGCTCAGCCTTCTGGTGATCAACGGCATCCAGGTGTGGGGCCAGCGTTATCAAGGCAATGCAGCCAAGGCTTGAACTCTGATCTCCAGTCCCTACCCCCCAAGCAGCCATGAGCATTGTTGTTCCCACCCTTGAGCTGAACGAGCCCACCACGGTGGATCCGATCCCCCCAAAACAAAAACGCCGCCGGGCGTCCTGGTCGTGGTCGGCCCTGGTGGTGCCCCTGGTGGCCTCCGTCTACGTGGGCCTGGTGATTCTTCTGCCCGCGCTGGCTGTGGTGGCTCAGGCCTTCGCCAAGGGTCTGGGGGTGTTCCTCGAGAATTTCAAGTCCCCTGAACTGCTGTCCTCCCTGCAGCTCACGTTGATCGCCTCTGCCATTGCGGTGCCGGCCAACGCCATCTTCGGCCTTGCGGCCGCCACCGCCATTGCCCGCAAGCAGTTCCGCGGCAAGGCCCTGCTGCTCAGCGTCATCGATCTCCCCTTCTCCATCTCCCCGGTGGTGGTGGGCCTGATGCTGGTGCTGCTCTACAGCCCCAGCCATGGCCTGTTGGCCCCTCTGGTGAACAGCCTGGGCTGGAAGATCATTTTCTCCTGGCCCGGCATCGTGCTGGCCACCATCATCGTGACCTTCCCGTTCATGGCCAGGGAGGTGATTCCCCTGCTGGAAGAGGAGGGCTGGGAGCAGGAGGAAGCCGCCAAAACCCTTGGAGCCAACGATTGGCAGGTGTTCTGGAAGGTCACGCTTCCCTCCGTGCGCTGGGCCGCCCTGTATGGCCTGATCCTCACCACTGCCCGCGCTCTCGGTGAGTTCGGTGCCGTGTCTGTGGTGAGCGGCAACATCCGCGGCGAAACCCAGACGCTGCCCTTGTTCGTGGAAGACGCCTACAAGCAGTACCACACTGAAATGGCCTTCGGCGCCGCCATGGTGCTGGGGGGTGTGGCGATTGTGTCTCTGCTGCTGAAGATGCTGGTGGAGCGGCTGTTGGAGCACGACCGCAAGCTCACCCGCGTGGCTCCTGAGGAGTGATCCTTCCGGCCAGGCTCAGCGGCCCCGCTGGCGATCGGCCTTCAGCAGGGATTTGAAGTCGAAGCGGGCAACCGCATCATTCCCCATCACCAGCGGTAAGTGGCCGTTCCACTTCTCGATGGCCTGATGTTCCAGCACCTCGGGCGTGAGCCCCGCCTGAAGCAGCTGCTGAGCCTGGGCTTCTCCCCTGGCCTGGAACACTCGGGCTTCCGCCATTCGCTGAGCTTTCACTGCCTCAAATTCCGCCCGTTTCGCCTCCTGTTCGGCCACCTGCTTTGCTTCCACGGCCTCGCGGAAGCGCTGGGAGAAATCCACCTGGAGTAGATCCACATCGTCGAGCACCAGGTCGTAGTTGTGCAGCCGTGCACTGAGCACCGTTTCCAGGGCGGCTTTCACCTCGGCGCGCTCGGTGACCAGCTGCTCGGCCGTGAAGCTGGCCAACACGGCCTTGATGCCGTCTTCGATAGCGGGCTGGATCACGCTGCGGGCGATCTGGCTGCTATCACCCAGGCGTTGGTAGAGGCGATTCACGCGATCCGGTTCGATGTGCCAGTTCACGGCCAGCTCCGCACCCACATCCTGTAGATCGCGGGAGGCGGCCTCCGTTTGCATGGTGAGCGTCTGCACGCGCACGCTCATGGTTTTCACGGAGTAGATCAGGGGCAGGAGTGGATGGATTCCCTCCTGCAGGATGCGCTCCTCCACGGCACCGAAGTGCATCAGCACACCCCGCTCCCCTGCCGGCACCACCACAAAGAATCGGCTCAGTAGCGCCAGGCTGAGCATCACCACAAACAGCCGCAGGGCGGAGAGGGCATTGCGGGCCCGCGCGTTGCTGGTCTGCTGGTTGCTGGTCTGAGGTGGCAGCGCTGGAGGGGTGGGGGCTGTTTCTGGATTGAGAATGCCTTGCATCAGTGCTGCCGGAGACGCTCAGGCCTCGACCTTAAGGCGATTCCTGGGTGCTGCCCTGGCTGGACTCGGTTGTATTGATCACTGGCCGTGATCGGTATGAGAACACATCGCAGTTGCTTTGATTCACCGCACCTGCATAGGTTGTGACCAGTTCCAGATCTCCGCTGGCTTGCCGATGAACCTGTTGACCTTGCCGATGTTGCCGCTGCCGGAACTGCAATCGGCTCTGGGTACATCGGTTTCGGCTTTTTGTGCCAGTAATCTCGACGACATCGTGTTGTTGCTGCTTTTCTTTTCCAGCACTGGTCAGCAGCACCGGCCTGTTCACGTGGTGGCCGGCCAATATCTTGGTTTCGCCGTGCTGGTTCTGGCCAGCTTGGTGGGTTTTGTTGGCGGCCAGGTTCTGCCGACACCCTGGATCGGTCTGCTGGGGTTGTTGCCGATCAGTCTCGGTGTATCCCGGATGATCGACAGCCTCGATCCAACTGCCCACGATGGTGAGCCTGAGGCCTCCGCTTCTTCGGCTCTGACTCACCCATCCCCTCGCTCCTGGCTGGGCCGCTGGCGGCTTCCCTGGCCCCAGGTGTTTGCCATTGCCGCGGTCACAGTGGCCAATGGTGGCGACAACGTTGGCCTCTACATGCCTCTGTTTGCCCACTGCACCCCAGGGCAGCTGCTGATCACACTGGCGGTGTTCTTCGTGATGGTGGGCCTCTGGTGCGCGCTTGCCTGGCAGCTCGTGCAAACTCCAGGCCTGGCCCAGCTGTTCACGCAATACGGCCAGCAGTTGGTTCCCTTCGTGTTGATCGGTCTTGGCGCTCTGATTCTCATCGACAGCCACACCTTGCAGAACCGCGGTCTGGCAACCCTCGCGCTCACCGGCATCGGTGTGATGGCCCTATCGCTGATGCGCCAGTTGCAACAGCAGCTGGATCCACTGCCCCTGATCTCCCGCTCCCGCTCGTGATGACGCTCTTGCCTTGGATGCAGCAACGCTCGCCACCTGGTCAGGCCCCTGTTGCTCTCGTTGGATCCACGTTCACACCGCTCTGATTCCGATGTCTGCCCTGCTCAGGGGCCTGCGCCGCACACTGCAGGTTCCCTTCACCCTGATCGCCGTACTGCTGATCGGCCTGATCGGCCTTGCTGGCCCCGCCCCCGCCCATGCGAGCGGTGATCGTTCCCAGATCAACAACGCCTCCACCCACAACGTGGGTGTGTTTGCCCGCTACAAAAAAGACCTCCCCAGCCAGCCCGTCAGCTTCTATGTGCTGGGCCCCGGCCATGAGACCGACGACGATTTCGAGATCGTGGGCCTCTACGTGCCGGCCAACGTGCGCCTGGCCTGGGGGGAATCCGATGGCGCTGCCGCCACCGCTGCCCCACGGGTGGCCCATGTGCTCGAAGGCGAGCAACTGGCTGTAGCCGATCTGGTGGACGACAGCCAGCCCGACGCCGTGGCCTATCAACTGAGCCTGCCCGCCTCCGCGGTGGACACCACGCTGGCCTCGGTGGATGCGCTGCCCAGCTTCAGCCAGGCCCAGCTGGACCTCGAGCTGGAAACCGCCCCCCTGGACTGACACCACGCCATGTCCAGCACTGAGCCTGGCCCCCTCCCCATCGCACCGGTGGCGGGCCGGCGCACCCACCTGAATCCCAACCGCATCCGCGATCACCTCGCCAATGAGCGCACCTATCTCTCCTGGATGCGCAGCGGCATCTCCCTGCTGGGCTTCGGGGTGCTGATCGTGCGGATCCGCATGCTGCGGCCGCCCCTGGCCCCCCAGGGGCCAGGCAACGGCTGGAAGCTCGGGTTGGCCTTCGCCGTGGTGGGGCTGCTGAGCGTGGCGCTTTCCAGCTGGCACTACTTCGCTGTTCGCAACGACATCGAGAACGACACCTACGAGCCCTCCGATCGCTGGGTGCTGCTCTCGAGCCTGATCCTCACGGCTCTAGGGGCCTGCGTTGTCGCCTACGTGTTCAACGTTCCCTTTGACGCCTTCAACGCCGTTCTCGTGGAGTAGGCCATGGCTGATCCTGTTGCCCTGGATCCATCCAGCTGGATTCACATCGGCGGCACCCTGGCCGCCCTGGCCCTGCTGGAGGCGGTGCTCTCGGCCGACAATGCCGTGGCCATCGCTGCACTGGTGCGGGATCTGGAGCCAGCCCAGCTGCGCACCAGGGCCCTCAATGGGGGGCTGGTGGCGGCCTTCGGACTGCGGCTGCTGGTGATCATCCTGGCCAGCTGGGTGTTGCGTTATCCGCAGATGCAGCTGCTGGGAGGGTGCTACCTGCTCTGGCTGGCCATCCGCCATTTCCAGGACCAGTTCGCCTCAGAGGCGGAGGCGGAGGCCGAAGACGCCCGTGGATCCCTCCGCTTGTTCACGGTGATCGGCATGGTGGCCCTCACCGACCTGGCCTTCTCCCTCGACAGCGTGACGGCCGCCATGGCCGTGACCGATCAGGTGTGGCTGGTGGTGTTGGGCGGCGCCATGGGCGTGGCCATGCTGAGATTCCTCGCCGCCTGGGTCATGGTGTGGATGGAGCGGTTTGTGAATCTGCAGAACGCGGCCTATCTCACCGTTCTGGCCGTGGGTGTTCGCCTGGTGGCCCGGGTGTTGGTGCCCAGCCTGGCTCCGCCGGAGTCGGTGTTGCTGGTGATGATGCTGGCGTTCTTCCTCTGGGGGTTCAGCCAGCGCCGTGACCCTGTGGCGCCGGTTCAGGAGAGTTCGAGCTCCGCCATCGGGGTGTGTATGACCCCGAAGTGCACCAGCGCAAACACCACCGCGGTGTAAACCGTGGAGGTGAGCAACCCCCACAGCAGCTCCTGCTGGAGGCTGGAGGGCTTCTCGGGATCCTGGAACACCTCCATGGCGCTGGTCTGCATCAGCACGATGCCCAGCACGTTGCTCAGCCAGTAGCCAGCGATCAGCCCGGCGCTGAACCATTCCGGTCGCCAGTGCTTCACCAGCACACCCACGCCGTAGGCGAGGGGCAGGTTGATCACCAGGTCGTTCCACCAGCACAGCGGCGAGAGCAGCCAGCCCACCCCCAGCAGCAGCAGCACCCGCACCTGCCGCAACGGATTCCCGGAGCCCACAAACAGTTTCAGGCGCTGCACCAGATCCGCCAGACCCTGGCCGCGGTGAGGGGGGCTCGGGAGCTGCATGACCACGCCGACACCGGATTCGCTGTCCTCGCAATCTAGCCCCTAAACCACGCAAGTCCGATCGGGCTTTTCGATTACCGTGCCGCCCTGGCTTCTCTCGCCATGCATTCCCCGTGTTGACGCCCCTCCCGCTTGAGCTGCTGGCCCTTGGGGTGGTGCTCCTGGCCGTGCTGATGGGCTGGCTCACCCCAGGGCAGGCGCTGGAGGGGTTCAGCAATGCCGCCACCCTCACCGTGGTGGCCATGTTCGTGATCAGCGCAGCCGTGGTGCGCACCGGAGCCCTGGCTCCCGTGCAGGAGTTTCTGGAGCGCCATGGCGGCAGCTCCCTGCCCCGCCAGTTGCTGTTGCTGGGGGCCGTGGTGGGCCCGCTCAGCGCCGTGATCAGCAACACCGCCGTGGTGGCGATCTTCATTCCCGTGGTGGAGCGCTGGTGCGGCCGCCTCGGGGTGTCGCCGGCGCGGATGCTGATGCCCCTCTCCTTCATGACGGTGATGGCCGGGGTGGTGACCCTGCTGGGCACCTCCACCAACCTGGTGGCCAGCAGCCTTTCCGAGCAGCTCGGCTACGGCAGTTTCAGGCTGCTGCAGTTCACGCCGATGGCCCTGCTCACCTACGGCTGTGGCATGGCCCTGCTGGTGCTCCTGGCCCCGCTGCTGTTGCCCAGGCAGCCGGTGGCCGAGCGCGCCAAGGCCCTGGAGAGTGGCTACGCCATCAACGACTACCTGAGCGAGCTGCAGGTGGCGCCCAGTTCTCCCCTGGTGGGCAGCCGCATCAACGACACCCTGCTGCAGCACAGCTTCGATGTGCGCATCCTGGCCCTGATCCGCGAGGGGGTGCGCTACTCCCTCCCCCTCGGCAATCAGGTGCTGCAGGCCGGCGATCGGCTGGTGGTGAAGGGGCGGCAGGAGCAGCTTGTGGCCCTGCACGATCGCGAGGGCCTGGAGCCGCTGGAGGAGCCTGATGGTGCGCCGGCTCGCGATCGCGATCTGGATGCGGTGGTGGAGGTGTTGGTGCCGGCCGGATCACGGCTGATCGGCCAGAGCCTGCGGGAGATCCGCTTCTCCCAGCGCTTCAACAGCACCGTGCTGGCGATCCGCAGGGGCGAGGAGTTGCTGCGGGATCGGCTCGGACAGGTGACGCTGCGGCTGGGGGACGCCCTGCTGCTGCAGACCCCGCGCGCCACGGTGCCGGGGTTGCAGGTGAGCCGGGATCTGTTGCTGCTCGATGAGGCGCAGGTGCTCGACGACCGGCGCGACCGCATGCCCTGGGCCCTGGGTCTCACCGGCGGGATGCTGCTGCTGGCGCTGTGGCGCAGCGATCTGCTGGTGGTGTGGGCGCTGCTGGTGGTGGTGGCGATGGTGGCCACCCGGGTGCTGACGCCCCAGGAGGTGTATGCCTCGATCCGCTGGGATGTGGTGGTGCTGCTGGCGTCGCTGCTGCCCCTGGCGCGCCTGCTCAGCCAGAGCGGTGCCGACCAGTGGCTGGTGGAACACCTGGTGGGGCAGGTGGGGCAGTGGCCGCCCTACGCGCTGCTCACCGTGCTCTACCTGGCCACCTCGCTCGTCACCGAGGTGCTCTCGAACCAGGCGGCCGTGACCCTGATGCTGCCCCTCGGCCTCTCCCTCACCCATGGCCTTGGGGTGAACCCCCTGGCGGCCATGGGCGTGATGGTGTTCGCGGCCTCCAACAGCTTTCTCACCCCCATCGGCTACCAGACCAACACCATGGTGTATGCCGTTGGGGGCTACAGCTTCCGCGACTTCTTCAGGCTGGGCCTGCCCCTCACCCTGCTGCTGGCGCTCATTACTCCAGCGCTGGCCCTGCACCTGGCATTTCAAACTACATAACGCCGATTGGGAATTGGCGCATAATGCAGCTGCATTGATGCCTGGCGATGTCTCGCGCGGTGATCACGGCCCATGCCGACCTCTCGCTGGCACTCGCGGAAGCCGAAGTGCTCGACTGGCTGGAGGACCTCGGCCTGGAGGTGGCCTTCGGGGAGGGGTCCCATCTGCTGGCCTTCGCCGACGGCGATGCCGCCGCTGCTGCTGAGGGGTTGATCGCCGAGGTGGATTTCTATCCCCTGGATGGCGGGGTGGCCACCCAGGTGCGCTGGCGGCTGCGCCAGGAGGGTGAGCCTCCGCTGGATGACCTGCTGCTGCAGCTGCGGCGGTTCATGGCCCAATCGCCGCACTGGACGGTGGATGGTGCCCTGGCTGAGCAGCCGCTGCCAGGGGGGGCATGAACCTCGATCAGCTCAATGTGTTCCTGGTGGTGTCGCGCCACCTGCATTTCAGCCGCGCCGCCGACGAGCTCTACATCACCCAGCCGGCCGTGAGCGCCGCGGTGGCCAAGCTGGAAGCCGAGTTCGGCGTGAAGCTGTTTCACCGCATCGGCCGCCGGGTGGAACTCACCGATGCCGGTCGTTTTCTGGTGCGCGAGGGGGAGCGCCTCAGCGACCAGGTGCACCAGCTCGAGCGGCGTTTGCTGGAGTTCAACGCGCTCAAGCGCGGGGTGCTCACCATCGGCGCCAGTTTCACGGTGGGCAATTACTGGCTGCCGGCGGCCCTCAAGGCCTTCCACGAGGCGCACCCGGCCATTGAGGTGAACTGCGGCCTGGGCAATGCCGAGCGGGTGCTCGACGGCACCGCCAAGGGCCAGTTCGACCTGGGCTTCATCAGTGGCTCAGCCGATCACCCCTTGCCCGATCACCTGATGGCGGAGCCCGTTGGCCAGGAGCGGCTGCAGGTTGTGGTGGCGCAGGGTCATCCCTGGTTCGGCCGGGATCGGCTCTCGGCCCAGGAGCTCCAGCAGAGCTCCTGGATCCTGCGGGAGCGCGGATCCGGAGCCCGGCAGATGTTCGAGCAGGGCCTGGACGCGATTGGGGTGGCCCTCGACTCCCTGCCGGTGGCCCTGGTGCTCAACAGCAGTGAGATGGTGAAATCGATCGTGCTCCAGGGCGCCGGCGCGGCCGCCCTGCCGGAATCGATGCTGCGCCACGACATCGCCCTGGACCTGCTCTGGCCGGTGGCCGTGGAGGGCCTGGCGATGGAGCAATCGATCCTGATGATTCGCCACCAGCAGCGCTACCAATCGCAGCTGCTCACCGCCTTTGAGCGGGCCGTGCGGTGAGCGGCTGCCTGGGGATCAGAACTGGTGGGTGGTGCGGGCCCGCAGGTGCACGCGCTCGCCGTTCCTGAGGCTGTTCGACCTCACCAGTTCCCGCGGCAGCTGGGCGCTCACCTTCTGGCCGTTGTCGAGCAACAGCTCGGCGTAGAGGTCCTTGCCCAGGTGGGTGATCCGGCGCAGCACGGCTGGAATGCTGCTGTCCTGGGGTTCCTCCAGCAGCTCCAGGTCGTGGGGCCGCACGAACACGTCGCCACTGGCGCCGGTGCCCGGCTGCTGCGGCAGCACATTCACCTCGCCCACGAAGTTCATCACGAAGGGGGAGGCTGGATGGTCGTAGATCTCGGCGGCGCTGCCCACCTGCTCGATCTGCCCCCGGTTGATCACCACGATCTTGTCGGCCACCTCCATGGCTTCCTCCTGGTCGTGGGTCACGATCACGGTGGTGACGCGCATCTCCTCGTGGAGGTTGCGCAGCCAGGTGCGCAGCTCCTTGCGCACCTTGGCATCGAGGGCGCTGAAGGGCTCATCCAGCAGCAGCACGTCGGGTTTCACGGCCAGAGCCCGGGCCAGGGAGACCCGCTGCCGCTGGCCTCCCGAGAGCTGGGAGGGATAGCGGTTGCCGTAATCCTGCAACTGCACCAGCTGCAGCAGCTCGTCGACGCGGCGGCGGATGGCTTCGGGCTTCCAGCGCTGCAGTTCCAGGCCAAAGGCCACGTTCTGGCGCACGGTGCGGTGCTTGAACAGGGCGAAGTGCTGGAACACGAAGCCCACATGGCGCTCCTGCACGGAGCGGTGGGTGGCCTCCTGGCCATTGATGAAGATGCGGCCCTGGTCGGGCTGATCGAGGCCGGCGATCATGCGCAGCAGGGTGCTCTTGCCGCAGCCGGAGGGTCCCAGCAGGGCCACCAGCGAGCCGGTTTCCACGTCGAGATTGAGGTTGTCAACGGCCTTCACACCGCTGAAGCTCTTGCTGACACCGTTGACGCGGATACCCATGGCCTTACCTCAGGTCGTCTTGGGAGCAACCTAACCCCGCAAAGGCCGGTGAGGCTATCGGCTTACCGCTGAATAGGCTGAGGTGATCGTTCGCCGGGCTGTTGGGCTGTTCGATGATGGAGCCCCGTGGCGGGCCTACAGGTAGAAGCCCACGGTGGTGACCACCCGGGTCCCCTGGGCCCGCAGGGCGCTGCGCAGGGCGATGGTGCTCTGGTTGTGGAGCAGGTTCTCCCAGCGATGCCGGGTCACGAACACCGGCAGCACCACCGTGCAGAACTTGTCGCGGTCTTTGCGGTGTTCGATCTCGAACTGGCGCACGAAGTCGAGCACCGGATCGATCAGGGAGCGGTAGGGCGAGTCCAGCACCACCAGGGGGATCTCCGGCAGTTGCCGCTGCCACTGCTCCCGAAAGGCGTCGGCCTTGCCAAGTCCAAGGTCCACATGCACCGCCACCAGCTCCTTGGCGATGCTGCGGGCATAGCGCACCGCCTCAAAGCTGCCGCGGTGCAGCTGGCCCACCAGCACCACCACGGGGGCCCCGCCCTGGGCCGGTGCGGGGGGCAGGCTGAGCTTCTTGTCGACGGCCAGCCGCAGCCGCTTGGCCACATGGCGGTAGTGCCCCTTGATGGTGAGAAACAGGCTCACCAGCAGTGGGATCGCCAGCACCACCAGCCAGGCCCCCTGGGTGAACTTGCTGTACAGCAGAACTCCGGTCACCACGGCGGTCACCGCCGCACCGAAGCCATTCACCAGGGCCTTGCCCAGCCAGTCGCGGCCTTGATCCTTCCACCAGTGCATCACCATCCCCGCCTGGGAGAGGCTGAAGCTGAGAAACACCCCTACCGCATACAGGGGGATCAGTCGGGTCACGCTGCCGCCGAAGGCCACCAGCAGCAGGCCGGCAAAGCCGCTCAGCGCCAGGATGCCGTTGCTGAACACCAGACGATCCCCCAGGGAGGTGAGCTGGCGCGGGAGGTAGCCGTCCTGGGCCAGGAAATTGGCCAGCCGGGGGAAGTCGGCATAGGCGGTGTTGGCCGCCAGCAGCAGGATCAGCAGGGTGGAGAGCTGCAGCACCAGCAGCAGCGGGCCGTTGCCGAACACCTGCTGGCCGAGCTGGTAGAGCAGGGTTGGCCCGTTCTCCTGGTACACCGTTCCCAGGTGGTGGGTCAGCAGGCTGATGCCGCCGAACATCGAGGCCAGCAGCACCACCATCACCGTGAGTACCCGCCGAGCGTTCTTCCACTCGGTGGGTTTGAAGGCCATCACCGAATCGCTGATGGCCTCGATGCCGGTGAGTGCCGCGCAGCCGGAGCTGAAGGCCCGCATCAGCAGCACGCCGCCGATGGCCATCAGCTGGCCACCGTGCTCCTCGCCCATCAGCAGGTTCTGTTCCGCCGGCGTCACGGGCGTGAGCTCGCCGGCCATCACCTTCACGCCGCCGGCCACCAGCAGGGTGAACACCGCCGCCATGAACACGTAGGTGGGGGCACTGAGGATCTGGGCGCTGGAGCGCACCCCCCGCAGGTTGGCCACCATCAGCACCAGCACCGCCGCCAGGCAGAGCGGCACCCGGATCGGGTCCAGGGCCGGGAAGTAGGAGGTGAGGGCCGCGATGCCCGCCGCGGTGCTCACCGCCACGGTGAGTACGTAATCAATGGAGAGGGAGGCACCGGCGATCAGGCCGGGAATGTCGCCCAGGTTCTCGTGACTCACCCGGTAGGAGCCGCCGCCGTGGGGATAGGCCTTGATCGTCTGCCGATAGCTGATGGCCACGATCACCATCAAGGCCGCGATCAGGCCGGTGATCGGCAGGGTGAAGGCCAGGCCCGCGGCGCCGGCCATGCCCAGCACCAGCACGATTTCCTGGGTGGCGTACGCCACCGACGACAGGGCATCGGAGCTGAGGATGGCCAGGGCTTCGCCGTTGCTCAGCCGTTCTTCGGCGTGGGCGCTGGTGGGCAGAGGGGCCCCCACCAGGGCTGCCTTGAGCCGGTCGAGACGCAATCGGGGCATGCGGCAGCGGCTGTTCCGCCGGGGGTTGAACGGAAAGCCTAGATCTGGAGTAGGCGATGGATCAGCCAACCCGCCTGATGCTGACTAGCGTCTGAGCACACCGGCTCGGCCCAGGTCGTGCTCCTCTCCGCCTCCCGGCCCATCGCCGGGCTCACCGTTGCTGAAGCGCTGGCGGCGCTGCAGAGCGAGCCCACCGGCCTCTCCGGCCCAGAAGCCGACCAGCGCCTGCAGCGGTTTGGGGCCAATCGTCTGCCGGCCCTGCGGCGCCGGCCGCTGATCCTGCGGTTCGTGGATCAGTTGCGCCACTTCATGGCGCTGCTGCTCTGGGCCGCTGGTGGCATGGCCTTCCTGGCCGGTACGCCCGAGCTGGGCTGGGCGATCTGGAGCGTGGTGCTGATCAATGCCATCTTCAGCTTCTGGCAGGAGTTTCAGGCCGAGCGCACCCTGGCGGCCCTCAATCAGGTGCTACCGCGCCAGGTGCGGGTGCTGCGGGATGGCCAGCTGCAGGTGCTGCCGGTCGAGGCGTTGGTGCCCGGAGACGTGATCGAGCTGGAGCAGGGCGATCACGTGCCTGCCGACTGCCGGCTGCTGCAGGCGGCAGGCCTCTATCTGGATGTGGCGGTGCTCAGCGGCGAATCCCTGCCGGTGGCCCGGACTCCTGAGCCCCTGCGGCAGCGGGTGAAAACCTCCGAGGCCGCCAACCTCCTGCCGGCCGGCACCACCGTGGCCGCCGGCCGGGGCCAGGGGCTCGTGTACGCCACCGGCTCGGAAACCGAGTTCGGCCAGGTGGCTCACCTCACCGCCAGCACCCAGCGCTCCCCCAGCACCCTGGAGCTGCAGGTGGGCCGCATCGTGCGCACCATCACCACCATTGCCCTGTCGATGGGGGCGCTCACCTTCCTGGGCAGCCTGCTGTTCGTGGGCATGGGGCCCCTGGAGAGCCTGGTGTTCGCCATCGGCATCATCGTGGCCAACGTGCCGGAGGGGTTGCTGCCCACGGTGACCCTGGCCCTGGCCCTGGCCGTTCAGCGCATGGCTCGGGAGAAGGCCCTGGTGCGGCGCCTCTCGGCGGTGGAAACCCTGGGCTCGGTGAGTGTGATCTGCACCGATAAAACCGGCACCCTCACCGCCAACCGCATGGCGGTGCAGGACACCTGGACCAGTGATGCCCCCCTGCTGTTGCTGGGCCTGGCCCTCTGCTCCAACGCCACGGAGAACGCCACGCAGGCCGTTGGCGATCCCACGGAGACGGCTCTGCTGCAGGCGGCACGACGGGCGGGTCTGGACCTGGGCGTGGAGGGCCGGCGGCTGCCGCGCCGCCAGGAGCTGCCCTTTGATTCCGAGCGGCGGATGATGTCGGTGCTGGTGGCCTGGCAGGGCGATCAGCGCTGGAGCCAGTCCACGCCCTGGATGGGGTTCACCAAGGGGGCCCCGCTGGAGGTGCTGGAGCGCTGCGACCGCTGGCTCAAGGCCGGCAAGGCCACCCCCATCAGCGACGCCGATCGCGCCGTGGTGGTGTCGGCCAACGATGTGATGGCCCGCCAGGGCTATCGGGTGCTGGCCCTCGCCTGCTCGCCCGTGGGCGGACCGCAGCTGGAGGAGCAGAACCTGGTGTTCGTGGGGCTGGTGGGTCTCTACGACCCGCCGCGCCAGGGGGTGCCCCAGGCCATCGCCGCCTGCCATCGCGCCGGCATCAAGGTCACGATGGTGACGGGCGACTACGGCCTCACGGCCCAGGCCATCGCCCGCCAGATCGGTCTGCTGGATGGGCCCGCCCATGGCGGCGCCGATCCGGTTCGCGTGATCAACGGCGACGACCTGGATCGCCTCAGCGATGTGCAGCTGCGCCAGGTGATCAAGTTCCGCTCGCGGCTGGTGTTCGCCCGCATGGCGCCGGAGCAGAAGCTGCGGCTGGTGCAGGCCTACAAGGCCCTGGGCGAGGTGGTGGCCGTCACCGGTGATGGCGTCAACGACGCCCCGGCGCTGCGGGCGGCCGATGTGGGGGTGGCCATGGGCTGCAACGGCACCGATGTGGCCCGCGAGGCGGCCGACATCGTGCTGGTGGACGACAACTTCGCCACGATCGTGAGTGCGGTGCGCCACGGCCGTGCCGTGTACCAGAACATCCGCAAATTCATCACCTACATCCTGGCCTCGAACGTGCCGGAGGTGATGCCGTTTCTGGCCATGGCGGTGTTCCGGATCCCGGCGGCCCTGAGCGTGTTGCAGATCCTGGCGGTGGATCTGGGCACCGATCTGCTGCCGGCGCTGGGGCTGGGGGCTGAGCCGCCCCAGCCCGATGCCATGGCCGAGCCGCCCCGGCGCCGGGGTGAGGCGCTGCTCAACCGGCCGTTGATGCTGCGGGCCTACCTGTTTCTTGGGTTGCTGGAGGCCCTGCTGGCCATGGCGGGCTACCTGCTCACCTGGCGCAGCCATGGGGTGAACCTGGAGGGCCTGCGGGCGCTGGCACCGCAGCTGCTCCACCACACCGCTTCCGCCTCGGTGAGGGCGATCCAGCATCAGGCTTCAGCGGTGACCCTCGGCGCGATCGTGTTCGGCCAGATCGGCACCCTGCTGGCCTGCCGCTCCGACTGGCGCAGCATCCTGCAGTTGCCGGCGCAGCTGAACTCCTTGATGTGGCTGGGCATCGGCAGTGAACTGCTGGCCTACGCGGCCCTGCTGTTCGTGCCGGCCCTGGCCACCACCTTCCAACTGGCGCCGATTCCGCCCAACCTGTGGTGGTGGCTGCTGATCTGCACGCCGGTGCTGCTGCTGGCCGATGAGCTGCGCAAACTGTGGGTGCGGACCAGAAGGAGGTTGGCCGGATGAGGCAGATGGCTCCGCTGTGGCGGGATCGCCAGCAGGCTGGCCGCGACCTGGCCGAGCGTCTGCAGGCCTGGCGCGGCGATCCCCGTGCCCTGGTGATCGGACTCCCCCGCGGAGGTGTTCCGGTGGCCGCGGAAGTGGCGGAGCGCCTGCAGCTGCCGCTGGCCAGCTGGGCCGTGCGCAAGCTGGCCCACCCCTCGGCTCCGGAGGTGGCCGTGGGGGCGATCGCTCCCGGCGGCGTGTTGATCTGGGATGAGCCCTACCTGCGCCAGCTGCATCTGGAGCCGGCGCTGCGGCGTCGACTTGTGGCCGAGCAGGACGATGAACTGCGTCGTCGCCAACGGCTGTTCGCCGATCCAGCGGCATCGGCACTGCGGGGTCGCGATTTGATCGTGGTCGACGACGGCGTGGCCACGGGGCTCACGGTGCGGGCGGCCCTGGAGTCGCTGCGCCAGTGTGGACCGGCCCGCCTGGTGCTGGCGGTGCCCGTGATCGAACGCGGTGTGGCCGCGCGCCTGCGCCCGCTGGTGGACGCGCTGGTGGCCCTGGCGGAGGTGGAGGGCCTGATGGCCGTAGGCGCCTGGTACGAGCGGTTTGACCAGCTCTCCGACGACCAGGTGATCGCCCTGCTGGAGCGGGGCCTCAGGGACTGTGATAGGCCGGATCCACCCAGCAGCGGGGCAGGGCTTCATCCGAGGGGAACAGCAGGTCGACCTTGAGGAGGGCCTCGCTCTCCTGCAGCTCCTCACCGGCATGCAACCGGCCCTGCACGGTGGTGGCGAAGGGATCGAACAGCTGTTGGAGGTTGAGCACTTCCACCAGGGAGCCGTCCTGGCGGGTTTTGAGGAACATGGCGGCAACCTTGAGAGGGGTGCTCTCGTTCTAGGCATGCCGCCCCGTGTTGGAGAACAGCCCGGCCGGATGCTGCCATCCATTTCCTAGAACGGATCTCCACTCCTGTCCGCTGCGATGGTTGCCGCCACTGCCCTACCGCTGAGTTGGCAGGAGTTGGAGCAGGAGCTGCCGCCGGTAGAGGATCTCGAGGGCCAGCGCATCAACGGCCCCACCAACGCCCAGGCCAATCTGCGCCTGTTCGGCCGCAGCGAGAGCGAGGTTCGCGTGACCCTCTACCGCGACCACCACGCCTGGTGCCCCTACTGCCAGAAGGTGTGGCTGTGGCTGGAGGAAAAGCGGATCCCGTACCGGATCCGCAAGGTCACGATGTTCTGCTACGGCGAGAAGGAGCGCTGGTTCAAGCAGCTGGTGCCCTCGGGCATGTTGCCGGCGCTGGAGCTGGATGGCCGGCTGATCACCGAGAGCGATCTGATCCTGGCGGAACTGGAGCAGGCCTTCGGCCCCCTGCAGCAGGGCCTCAGCGATCCCGAGGTGTTTCCGTTGCGTCAGCTGGAGCGACGCCTGTTCCGCGCCTGGTGCCAGTGGCTCTGCTACTGCGAGGGGCAGGGGCCCCACACGGCGGCGGCGGAGCAGCACTTTGCGCGTATGGCGACGCTGGTGGAGCAGGCCCTGGAGGCCACACCCGGGCCGTTCTTCCTGGAGGAGTTCGGCAGCGCCGATGTGATCTTCGTGCCCTATCTGGAGCGGATGAATGCCTCGCTCAGCTACTACAAGGGCTACGGCCTGCGCCACCGGCATCCCGCCATCGATCGCTGGTTCACGGCCCTGGAGCAGCGCAGCACCTACCTGGGCACCCAGAGCGATGTGCACACCCACGCCCACGACCTGCCACCCCAGATGGGCTG
>Ga0315899_10000057_pt1 | contig 146913 bp, 135 predicted proteins | sample LakEriMetagenome_2_FD_203518 | JGI IMG/M metagenome (GOLD analysis project Ga0315899, IMG submission 203518) | Freshwater fungal communities from buoy surface, Lake Erie, Ohio, United States - Buoy 4 MA112 | ecosystem: Environmental > Aquatic > Freshwater > Lake | place: USA: Lake Erie, Ohio... | reverse complement strand
CCAGCACGATCTCCGCTTCACGCAGCTTGCCGATGATGTCTTCCGGCTTGTGCTTCCTTGCCATTCCATTCCTCCTTCGTGGCCATTCCTAAAATAGAAATTGGGCCACTCAGAAGGGGGCAGATCAGTTGAGGCAACTCTTGCCCTGGCCTTGGCACGCGCTGACCTTGCCGCAGATGTGCGCAAATCGGCCACAGAGCTGCTCAGCCCGGCATGATGTAAACAGGCGGGCCAGATCAACAGTTGAACCGCACCCCAAAGCAGGGCATCTGCGGGCCATGTCTCGCCTCTTCATCTTTGGCCTTGGCTATAGTGCCAGCCATATTGCGCAGGCCGCCCAAGCGCGCGGGTGGGAAGTCATTTCCACTGGCACGCAGGGCAGCATCCGCTTTGACGATGCGGCCTCGGTGCGCATGGGGCTGGATGGGGCGACGCATATTTTGTCGTCCGTCCCACCCATGGCGGATGGCGATCCCGTGCTGGAAACCTATGGGGCCGAGCTGAACGCTGGGGTCAAGCGCGGACTGTGGCTTGGCTATTTGTCCTCCACAGGCGTTTATGGCGATGTGGGCGGGGCCTGGGTGGATGAAAGCGCGCCAGTAAAAGGCCGCCGCGCCAACCGCAACGAGGCGGACTTGGCCTGGCAAGATTTGGGTGCACGCGTCTTTCGCTTGCCGGGCATTTACGGCCCGGGCCGATCTGCGCTCGACCGCATTGCAGAAGGGCGGGCGCACCGCATTGATGTGGCAGACCAAGTGTTTAGCCGCATCCATGTGGCTGATATTGTTTCCGGCGTCCTCGCTGGCTTTGCCGGGCCGGCAGGGGTTTATAATCTGGCGGATGATCTGCCGTGCGGGCAAAATGCAGTTATTGAATATGGCTGCGATCTGCTGGGCCGGGCCTATCCACCGCTGCAATCCATGGATGCAGCCGGCCTTTCCCCCATGGCACGCGCCTTTTATGCCGAAAATCGTCGGGTCGCCAATGGCAAGGCCAAGCGGCTCTTGGGATGGCAGCCCCGTTATGCGGATTATCGCTTGGGGCTGGCCGCCTGTTACGCCGAGGCCTGACGGGCTGGCGCCAGCGCGATCACCATACCAATCATCACAATCACACCGCCTGCCATGGTCAGCGGCACCCAGCGATAGCCCTCAAACAGCGTCGAAATGGCCATTGCCACCACGGGGATGAGCACGTTGGAAAATCCGGCCTTGCCTGGCCCAATGATGCGCACCAAACCGAAATAGAGCGTGAAGGTGACAGCACTGGCCGCAATCGCCAAATACCCTAGCCCCAGATAAAAGCCGAGGCTGGTCCCCAAAACAGGCGGGCCAAGCGTGATCCATGACCACAGGGCGTTCATGGAAGTTCCAAAAAGCATGGAATAGCCAATCAGGCTCATCATCGGCAGGCGGCGGGCCCGTTCTGTCGCTTGCATCACATTGGCAACAGAGGCTGTCAGAACGGCAGCAATTGTCAGGCCAACGCCCAACAGAGTTTGGCTGGCACTGGCAGGGTCTGCCCGCACTTCATGCACAAACAAAAGCGCCACGCCGACCATTGCCAGCGCCGACCCCAAGACAAAGCGGTGGCTGAACTTATCACCCAAGAAGATGCGGCCCAAAATGGCATTGGGCACCACCAACAGCGCAAAAACAACAGCCACCAAACCCGAGGTGATATGATGCTCTGCCTCATAGACAAGATTGAAATTCATCGTGAATTGCAGGGCGCCAATAAAGGCCGCAAAGCCCAATTCTGCGCGGGTAAAGCGCACGCGCTGGCCGCTAATCGCCGCCGCCACCAGCATCGCCAGCCCCCCAAGTAAAAAGCGATAGGTGACAGACCAGCTGGGCGGAACTTCGGCAATTTGGCCGCGAATGACAAACCAAGTGGAGCCCCAGATCAACGTAATGATCGTAAAGGGGATCAGAACCTTGGGGTTCAAAAAGCTGGGTTGCGCGTGCCGATCCGTCACAAGGCAGCAATCGCATTAGCAAAAGCTGAAATTTCGGCCTCCGGTTGATCCCAACTCACAACAAAGCGCACTTCACCTTCGGCCCAATCATAAAAATCAAAGCCCTGAGCACGCAGCTTGGCCGCTTCATCAGGCGTCATGCGAGCAAAGACTTCGTTGGCCTCAACAGGATGGAGCAATCGGCCCGCACAGGCCTTGGCAAGCGCCTGTGCCCCTGCATTCGCGGCACGCGCGTTGTCCAGCCAGACGTCGTTTTCAATCAAGCCCACAATTTGCGCGGCCAGATAGCGCCCCTTGGACAATAAATGCCCAGCGCGCTTGCGCCGTTCCACCACGCCAGCCGCTTTTGCTTTGTCAAAATAGACAAGGCATTCGGCTGACATGCCGCCGTTCTTGGTAAAGCCAAAGGACAGCACATCCACGCCCGCCCGCCATGTCACATCGGCAGGCGTGCAGCCCAGCGTCACCATGGCATTGGCAAAGCGGGCGCCATCCATGTGAAAGCCAAGGCGATGCGCTTTGGCAAGTTCGCCCAGTGCAGCCACCTCATCAGGCGTATAGACCCGGCCATATTCCGTGGCATTGGTGATCGACAGCGCGTGCGGCTGTGCCCAATGAACACCGCCCGGCGTGGTCGCCAACTTTTGCCGCAGCGCCTCTGCCGTGACTTTGGCACCCTCGCCCTCAATCAACGCCAGCTTGGCGCCATGAGTGTAAAATTCTGGCGCGCCACATTCATCATTCTGGATATGCGCGTCCTTATGGCACAGCACGCTGCCATAAGGCGGGCAGAGGCTAGCAAGGGCAATAGAATTGGCGGCAGTGCCCGTCGCAATCCAAACCGCTGTCACGTCCTTTTCAAAGACGTGCGACAACAGAGGTTCAAGCGACTGGCTAATGGCATCCCCATCATAAGCCGTATCGACATGATTGGCCCGAGCCATGGCCTCAAGCACAGCAGGATGCACACTGGCGGCATTGTCAGAAAAAAAGCGCATGGCCAGCCTCTTGGCGGCAGCTTTCCCAGCGGTCAACAGAGACGAAAGGGCGATGGTGCTGCTGGCGAGGATTGAACTCGCGGCCTCTCCCTTACCAAGGGAGTGCTCTACCACTGAGCTACAGCAGCGTGACCATGCAAAATGCGATCAGGCCTTTGGCCAACCGCAATGACGCGCGCCTATGGACAAAAGCTATGGACGGGTCAAGCACATCACGCCAAATGGAGACGAAATGAGCAAGAATAATCCTGACCGCGCCCAGCGCCTTGCCGAAGCTCTGCGGGCAAATTTGCGCAAACGCAAAGCCCCAAAGGATGAGGTCGCAGCGTCAGCACCCGCCTCTGCCGCGCCGCAGACAGGCGAGTCCCAAACTTAATTGAGCGGCTGGCAGGCCTGTTGCAGCCAGTTGAGCGCCTCGCCCTCCAGTTGCGGGCCAACACTGTCCAGCACCCGGGCGTGATACTCATCCCACCAGCGCAGTTCATCGCGCGTCATTAAGCTGGTATCCAGCAACGCCCGATCAATTGGCGCAAAGGTGAGCGTCTCAAAGCCCAGATAGCGGCCTTCCGCGCCGGCAATTTCGCGCTCTTCCACCAGAATCAGATTCTCGGTGCGAATGCCAAAGCCATCCGTTTTATAATAGCCGGGCTCGTTCGACAGAATCATGCCAGGCAGCAGAACTTCTTCTGTGCCCGCTTGTCCGCCCGCACTTTTTGCAATGCGTTGCGGCCCCTCATGGACTGAGAGGAAGGCCCCTACGCCATGGCCTGTGCCATGCGCATAATCAACGCCCGCTTCCCATAAGTGCATCCGTGCAAGTGTATCCAACTGGCTGCCCCGCGTGCCGAGCGGAAACACCGCGCGCGCCAAGGCAATATGGCCCTTCAGCACACGCGTGAAGCGGTCCTTCATTTCTGCTGTAGGTTCGCCCGGGCCAACCCAGATGGTGCGTGTCACATCCGTTGTGCCGTCCAGATATTGCCCACCCGAATCAACCAGATAGATGCTGTTCGGTTCAATTGCCCGGTTGCTCTTTTCATCGACCTTATAATGGCAGAGCGCAGCATTGGGGCCTGCCCCTGAAATCGTATCGAACGACAAATCCACCAGCTTGCCTGTCGCTTTCCGAAATTCTTCCAACTGCGCGGCAGCCGACAACTCGGTCAGCGCGCCTTTAGGCGCTTCCACCGACATCCAGTGGAGAAACCGGCTCAGGGCGGCACCATCGCGCTTTTGCGCGGCGCGGTGGCCCGCTTGTTCAACAGGATTCTTAATTGCCTTGGGCAAAATGGTCGGGTCGCGCGCTTCGATGATGTGCGCGCCCCCTTCGGCCAGCCGCGCAAAAATGGCCGCCACAGCGCGCTCTGGATCAACGGCAATGCGCTTTCCCGACATGGCAGATAAGGCTGGGGTAAAGACTGCTCGATCATGCACACGCACCGCATTGCCAAGGTGCTGGGCAACAGCCTCGTCCATTTTCGCAGGATCAACATAAAGATCCGCCGTGCCATCGCGATTGAGCACAGCGAAGGAGAGAGCAACTGGCGTCCGCTCCACATCACTGCCGCGCACATTGAAGGTCCATGCCACAGAATCGAGTGCGCTGATAATTGCAGCATCCAGATTTTGGCTGGCCAGCCAATCGGCCACAGCCTGCCGCTTTTCCGCAGAACTCCGGCCCGTATATTGGTCGTCCAGCACTTTCAGCTTGGCGTCGGACGGCGCGGGCTGATCATCCCACACGGCATCAATGGGGTTGCGCTCCACCGCCACCAATTCCGCGCCCTTAGCGGCCAGCGCCTTCGTCGCAGCATCAACCCAGGCCTTGGTGTGGAGCCATGGATCATAGCCAATCCGCGCGCCTGCTGGCGCATGAGCGCCCAGCCATTCCGACACGCTGGTTTCCAGTGTGGATTGATAGGACCAGATGGACCCATCCACCTGTTCCCGCACCTGAATGGTATAACGGCCATCGACAAAAATCGCAGCTTCTTGCGGCAGCACAACAGCCGACCCGGCCGATCCGCCAAAGCCCGTCAGCCACGCCAGACGTTGGGCATAGGCCCCCACATATTCTGACATATGCTCATCACAAATGGGCACCACAAAGCCATCCAAACGGTCATACTTTAGCTGCACGCGAAGGGCAGACAGGCGGGCTTCATAAGTGGACATGGACAGTCTTTCCGTCAGGCAAAATTTGTTGAGCTTGGATATAGGCTTTGAGGCGAAGGGCGCAATGCCCTGCCCTAGCCAATTGAGGCATTCAGCCGATCTACAGCTGCCGCATAATCCCCCATAAAGTCTTGCACGACTGAGCGGGCCGACACGATATTTTCGACCAGCCCCACACCCTGTCCGACAAAATAGGTCACTAGGGGCACGGCCTGCGCATTGCCGCCTTCGGCCGATTTGGTGGCCTTATGGATTGCGGGTTCTGCAATCAGCGACTGCATGGGCATGGGAAGTGCGCCGGGGCTGTCTGGCCCTTCCCAGGCCTCAGTCCAGGCTGACACCAATTGGCGCGAATATTTGCCCGTCCGCCCCTTGGAGCGCACCGTATCACGCGAGCGCGCCGACACCATTTTCTCGCGGAAGATTTGCGAACATTCACTTTCCGTTGTCGCCAGCCAGACCGAGCCAGTCCACGCGCCTGCCGCCCCCATGGCCATGCACGCCGCCATTTGCGCGCCCGTCATGATGCCCCCTGCCGCCAGCACGGGCACGTCATGGCCTGCAGCTTCCAGCGCGCGCACAACTTCGGGAATCAAAACAATCGTCGAGACTTCGCCACAATGGCCGCCCGCTTCGCCGCCTTGGGCCACAATGACATCACAGCCGGCCTCTGCGAGCCGCAGGGCGTGTTCTTTGGCCCCGGCCAAGGCGCCGACCGGCACATTATGTGCGCGGCCCATTTCAATCATTTCCTTAGGCGGCACGCCCAGCGCATTCACAATCATGCGAATGGGGTGGTTAAACGCGACACGCAGCAATTCCATTGCTTCTTCGGGCCAAAAGGGCGGCGGCGCATCCTCGGTGCGCGCCCGGGCATGATCGCCTGCGGGGTCCACCCCGTGCGATTTCAGGAGGTTATCAACAAACTCCTTATGTTGTTGCGGGATACGCTCCGCCAACTTTTTGGAGGTGAGGTCTTTTTCATGCCTCACGCTGAGATTTTCAGGGATCAGCACGTCAATGCCATAGGGCTTGCCATCGACATGCGCATCAATCCATTGCAGCTCCACCTCCAGCTCTTGCGGGTTGAAAGCGGTCGCCCCCAACACGCCAAAGCCCCCGGCTTTGGACACCGCCGCCACCACATCGCGGCAATGGCTGAAGGCGAATAGTGGAAATTCGATGCCCAAACGGGCGCACAACGCATTGGTCATATTTGCCTCTCCTTATGAGGCGTGTATCACCGCGCTGAACTGGGAAAACAAGCATGTCCAAAGCAACAATCATTCTTCTGGCCCTTATCATGGGCCTCGGCCTCGGCATTGTGCTCGACACGCGCGTGCATATGCTGACTGAGATTGCCGATATTGTCGGCACGCTCTGGCTCAATGGCCTGAGGATGACAGTTGTGCCGCTGGTCGTGGCGCTGCTGGTAACCGGCATTGCCCAAACCGCTGCCGCTGCGCGTGCCGGTCGGCTGGCCCTGCGCGCAGTGGTAACAATGATGGTGATCCTATGGGCTTCTGCCACCATGGCCGCCTTTGTGACGCCCGCTTTGCTGGCCAGCTTCCCCATGCCGGCAGAGGCAGGAAATGCGCTTAAATCAGCCCTGTCGACAGCGCCAGCAACGGGCGAGGTAAAGCCCTTTGCCGATTTTGTACGTGCCATTGTCCCCACCAATCCAATTAGCGCGGCCGCCAATGACGCGATCCTCCCGCTGATTGTCTTCACCATGGCGTTCGCCTTTGCGATCCTCCGCCTGCCCGAGGAGAAGCGCACCTTGATTGGCGGCGTGTTTGAAGCCTTGGGGGATGCGATGCTGATCGTCATCAACTGGGTGCTGGCTATTGCACCCATTGGTGTTTTTGCTCTGGCTTATGTCGTTGGGGCCAAGGCAGGCGCTGCGGCCTTGGGCGCACTGGCGCATTATGTGGTGATTGTGTCTGCCACTGGCAGTGTGGTCTGGATGTCAGCTTTTGGGCTGGCTGTTTTGGGCGCACGGCGCAGCCCGCTGACGTTCTTTCGCGCGGCCATTCCGGCACAGGCCGTTGCAATTTCCACGCAATCCTCGCTGGTTTCACTGCCCGCTATGTTGCGCGGGGTGGCCAGCCTTGGCGTGCCTGCAGCAACAGCAGACCTTGTTCTACCCGTTGCCGTTGCCATTTTCCGCGCCACAGGCCCGGCGATGAACATGGCTGTTGCGATTTATGTCGCGCATTGGATGGGGGTTGAGCTTAGCCCCTGGGCACTGGCCGCTGGTGTCGCTGCAGCTGCCACGACCACGCTGGGCGCAGTCAGCCTGCCCGGCACAGTCAGCTTTGTGACATCCATTGCGCCCATCTCGCTCGCCATGGGCGTGCCTGTTGAGCCCTTGGCGCTGCTGATCGCGGTAGAAACCTTCCCTGATATTATGCGCACTCTGGGCAATGTCACAATGGATATGGCTGTAACGGCCACCATCTCCGAACGGGCCGGCGACGCAGCTGAAGACAGCCCGTCGCCAGAGCCCGCAAAATCAGCGCCTTAAAGCCAGCGCCAGAGGCCCGCCACTGGTGCCCCCAGCATCGGGTGGACATAGCTGATGCCCAGCCAAACAACGATGCCAGCCAGCACCAAGGTGAGGCCCGGCCACGCCGTTTTCCAAGCGGCTTTGCCAGTGAGCTGCGCCCCAAAGGGCATGAAGTGCGTGCGTGATGACCAATCTGCCCATGCTGCGCCCATCAACACTGCCTTTTTCCGATCCTGCCCGGCAGACCCGCCAAGGGCGAGGATAAGCATCCCGCCTGTCAACGCCAAGCTGGCCGCATAAGGCGCCACCAGCGCATGGACGATGGCCCAAAGTGCAAAGCCCCACATCATCGGGTGGCGGGTAATATGAAACACGCCATGGACAGGTTTTTTGGCAGCAGCCTCTGCCCCCGGTGCAGGCATGGCGGGATTGCCAATAAGCGACCCGACAAACAAAATGGCCCCCAGCAGCATCAGCCCACTGGCAATGCCCCAAATGACATCATCTGGCATCCACAAATACGCGCCCCGTGGGGCCGCGCGAAACGCCATAACAACCCAAGCAAACGTGGCCAGCGAGACCAGCGAATACACGCCGCGAAAGGCATTTTCACCAAGCCGCGCAACCATAGGCGCGCGCAGCGGGTGCGACATTAAGAAATGGCTGCCCACAAAGGCAATTAAGGCCAGAATAAGTGACTGCATAAGGCTCTCCTCTTCCCTATGCAGCCAAGTCTGCCGTGAGAATGGCCTACTGGCTAGAAGATTTTGCGGAAGCTCACTTCAATGCGACGGCCAATGGGGTCTAAATAGCCCGGCTGATAGCGCAGCGGCACAACGCCCTTTTGATCGCGCACATCCTGAATATCATTCAGCAGATTATCGACGCGCAACACCAATCGAGCGCCCTTCAGCCACGGCATGGCCTGCACCAAATTCCGCTTCTGATCAAAGCTGATAAAGGCCCGTACATTGAGCAAGGCAAGATCCGAGAAATGCAGGCTCGACGCTGGGCCAGCTGTGCGCACATCTGTGCCTGTTTGATAGCTGCCATTCACGCGGAAGCCGATGCCCTTGTTAAACCAGCCGCCTTCCAATTCCATGCTGTGGCGCGGTGACCCGCCGGTTTGGCCCGTGGCATCCCCACCCAAGAGGTCGAGCGTGGGGGCATTGGCTGCAAGATCAACTTCATCCAAGAATTTGACCGTGTGATACACAGCAACAGACCAACGTCCGCCTTGGCCACCAAAGGCCCCAAAGCCGCCCATGGGCCGCCCAGAGGCTTGCGGGGGGCGCCCACCGCCCATTGCTGCCATGCCGGGCCCACGCCCACCACCGGCGCCTGCTTGGCCGAATTGCTTTTGGTAGCTGAGGCCCCAGCGCAATTGTTCACTGCGCGCCGCCAGAAAGTTAATCGCGCGTTGGTCAACCGCCGTCAACACCCCAGCTGTGGAGCGCGTCAAACGATCTGGAAAGGCACTGGCGACAATAGCTGTCAACGCGGGGAAGTTCGCGACCGGATCGCTGCTGCGGTTGCGGAAATAATTGGCCGTCAGCGTCAGCCCCTCAACCCATTGCGGGACATATGTGAGGCCCAGCTTTACGTCACGCCGCTGTTCTGCGCGCAGCAACGGATTGCCGCCGGTTGTCAGCGTGACCAGTGCCGTTTCCCCCCGCGCATAATCATAGACAAGCGCATTGGGCGTCACCAACAACGGATCCCCCAATTGCGAAGCCGTGGGCGCTGCATCAGCAGCAGCATAGCTGCCCGTGAGCGTAATGCCTCGCAGCGGTGACCAGGTGAGGCCATAGCCATAGGCCGTAACCGACTTAAAGTCCGACAAATGGGAATAGCCCCCATTGAGATTGATCGACAAATCTCCCAATGCGGGCAGAATAGCGCGGCGACGGCTGGCCAGTGGAATATCAATATTGGCGCGGCCATCTGCCTGCTGGCGGGAGACATTGCCACGGCCAGCCACACCAGCGCGCAGCGTTTCACTGTCCACATCGCGCGTTTCGCCACCCACTGTTAGGTTGAGCGTAACGGGACCTGCGGGAAGTTCAGCCGCCGGGCCCGTCAGCGAGACGGCGCCTGTGCCGACCGTCAGGCCAGAGCGTGTTTCATCCCGCGCGCTGGGCGTTGCGACATTCTGGTCCGTCAGCGTCAAAACATTTGTCCGCTCACCACTGGCTGTCGCCGTCCAGTTAAAGCGTGATACGCGGCCATCTAACGTCAATCCGCCTGTCCAAGACCGGGTTTGCGCATCGCGCACCAGCGCCGCATTTTGCGCGCCCGCCTTTGGCAGACCCAGAAGCGACTGATTATCCGCACGATTATGTTGCAGGTTCAGCGTGATCCCAAAGCTGGGCGAAAAGCTGCGGTTCCAAACGCTGTTGAGCTTTAGCGATTCATTGGATGGGGCAAGCGTCCGATAGGCCGATTGGTCCGTGCCTTGCGACACAATGCCTCGGTCTTTCTCTAAAATCGCATCATAGCGGTTATATTCCGCATCAATATTCAACCGGCCATTTTTCTGAATGCGGACAAGGCCAATCTCAGTCTCATATTCGGTCCGCCCGCCAGCCGTTGGGCCGCCCAGCTCTCCTTCCAGCGTAATGGCGTTAAAGCCTGGACGCAGAAGGAAGTTAATCACGCGTTGATCCGCCGTATAGCCATAGCGCAGGGCCACTTCTTCGGGCAGAATTTCAACGCGCAATATGGCCTCTGTCGGCAGATCGCGAATTTCGGCAAAACCGGAGATACGCTTGCCATTCAACAGCACGACAGGTCGGCCTTCACCCCGGCCACGGGCCGAGCGCGTTTGCGCGGACAGGGCCGTCAACAAATCACTAACGCTTGAGGCGCCATAGCTTTGGACGGCCGCACTATCGAGGACAACATCTGCCGGCACGGGCCCGACAACTGAGCCTTCGAGGCGGGGCGCCGTGACAACAATATCTTCGCCATGTTCGTCAACACGCGGCTCGGGTGGCGCGGCAAGCGCCTGTTGCGCTGCCAACAGAGGCAGGGCGGTGCCAAGAAAGAGGGTTCGCGCATAAAGCGCAGCATAGGTGGGGAGGGTTTTCATAGTTTTTTTCATAATGTTGGCTTCGTTACGAAGCAGAGCTTGCTGGGGGATGAACGCAGAGGCGCATCGCCCGCCTAAGGCCTGCCGAACGCCGTCCGGCAGGCCCTTTTTCGATTAACGGTCGTAGGCGTTCGGCAAATTGCCTTCTGCAGGATCGAGATAGCGATCGCGCAGGCGCGTTTGCCGTGACGACAAAGGCTGCTTCACTCCATCAATCCAGACGTCAGTCACGCCCGTTGCGCCTTCCAGCGGATCACCATCCCACAAGACGATATCCGCACGGCGACCGGCTTTGAGGGAGCCAAGATCAGCCCCCAGCCCGGCAATTGCGGCTGGCACCGAGCTGATCGCGGCAAAAGCCTTGTCCCAGCTGAGGCCGGTTGCGCCGGGCACTTTGGTCAGCGCGACCAAATTGCCCGCATATTGCATGCTGAGCTGTGCCTGACGGGCTTCATTATCGTTGATCATGCCAATGCCCACTTGGACACCGGCTGCAACCATCCGCCCAACATTGGACTGTGTGGCCGCCAGCTGTTCAAAGGATTCTGGCAGATCATTCAAGGCAGAGGCCAGAACAGGCACCTTGGCTGCCGCAATTTGCGGTGCCACGCGCCACCCCTCAGTTGCGCCCACAAGCACAATGTTGAGGGCCGGATAGTCTTTCTTCAGCGCGAGAACCGACAAAATGTCAGGCGCGCCTTCAACATGGATGAACAGCTTCATCGTGCCATTGAGGACGGGCACAAGCGCCAAGGCATCCTGCCGCTTTAAAAGACCATCGTCATGGAACACGCCCTTGGCGGCATCTGCCGCTTCCGACAAAGCCGTGCGGAAAGCCGCAATCAATGCCGGGCGTGACCCGCCAGCAATGCGGGCACCCGTTTCACCAAATTCCACAAATTGGAACAGCTTAGACTTGGTGACGGCATTCATGTCATTACCCGTGTCAATCACCACGCCCTGACCGCCAAAAATAGCATTGCCCGCATCAGGCGAGACAATGGCGCGCGTGACGCCAGCGGCCCGATTGACAGCAATGGCCGCGACATCCGGGTTGATGGCAGGCGCAATATCGAGCGAGGCATTAAAGGGCGATGTCCGTGCCTCAGTATCATTGCTGGGGCGGACACCATCGACACCAACCAAGCCCATGCGGGTAAAGCCCGCAACAATGCCGGGCGTAACCCACTTGCCCTTGGCATCGACGCGCTTGGCACCAGCGGGAATGGTGACATTTGCCCCCGCCGCGACAATGCGGCCATCAGTGACGAGCACCGTGCCATTGTCAATTGGGGCAGAGCCATCACCAATCACAACACGGCCACCCGTGATTGCAACAGTTTCAGCCGACACAGGAGCGGCAATGAGCGCGGCACACGCCAGAAGAATGTGCTTCACTTCACGTCTCCTTCACCAGGCTGGCCCAGTTCAAAATCAGCCACAGGCCGTTTTTTGGGATCAGCTGAATCATACATCAATGCGCCATCAATCCAGACTTTGTCGGGGCGCGAATAAACTGACAGCGGATTGCCATTCCAAAGCACGATATCCGCCATTTTGCCGGGCTTTAGGCTGCCTGTTTTGTCGGCAATGCCCAAGGCCTTGGCCGGATTATAGCTGAGCCATGTCCACGCCACTTCATCCGGCACATTAATGCCAACGCGGCGGCCATCGCCCAGCGCCTTGGCAGCTTCTTGGTTCAACCGCTGAATGCCATTGGCATCATCCGAATGGACAATCGCGCAGGCCCCAGCCTTGTGAACCAACGGGATGTTTTCATTAATGGCGTCATAAGACTCCATCTTAAAACCCCACCAATCCGCCCACATGGCTGAACAAATGCCCTGCTTGGCCAGCAGATCAGCGATTTTGTAGCTTTCTACCGCGTGGTGGAAGGTCGAGACTTTATAGCCAAATTCCTTGGCCATATCCATGACAAGGCTCATCTCATCCGCGCGATAGCAATGATTGTGGACGAGGATTTCGCCCGACAATACGCCGGCCAGCGTTTCCATGCCCAAATCGCGATTGACTGATTCACCCTTATCCAGCTTGCGCTTATATTCGACAGCGCGGGCCCAAGTTTGGCGGTTCACAGCCATATTGCCCATGCGCGTCTGCGGCATTTGCCCGCGCGAGCCATAGACACGCTTTGGGTTTTCTCCGCAGGCCATTTTCAGACCATAAGGCGCGCCGGGGAACTTCATGCCCTGCACATTGCGGGCATAGACATTCTTCAGCGTGACGGAGCGGCCACCAAAAAGATTGGCCGAGCCAGGCAGAATTTGCAGGGCTGTTACCCCGCCGTTGGCCAGCGCGCGGGAAAACCCGGGATCTTGCGGCCAAACGCTATGTTCTGCCCAGACTTCGGGACGGGCGGGCCCAGTTGCCTCATTGCCATCTGAATGTGCATCAACCGCGGGGGTTGGATAATCCCCAAGGTGCGAGTGGATATCAATAATGCCCGGGGTCACCCATTTGCCCGTGCCATCAATGACAGTGTAGCCATCCTTGACGGCACCACCGGTTTCAACGCCTTCCACTTTGCCATCGCGGAAATAGACCGTGGCGTTGACGAACTTTGCGCCTTCGCCATCATAAACCGTGACATTGGTTACAGCGGTTGGGACACCGGGATAGGCCCGATAGGTGGAAGGGTAAGGATCTTTATTGAAGGGCGCGGGCTTCGCCGCTGCCGCTTCGTCTTTATCCTTTTTGCGGGCGATAGCTGGCGTCGCAAGCGATGCCAGAACCATCGCCGATCCTGTGAGCAGAGCTGTCAGGCGCATCAGTGTGTGTTTCCTTCCAGTTTATCTTTAAGCGTATCGAGATGCATCCAGCGCTTCACGATCCGCGAAACGAGGAGAACACCAATACCAATTGCAATGGTGATCCAACCAATCTGCGAATAGATGGCAATTGTACCCTCTTTGGTCATTTCGCCATCATGGCCGCCCGTTGCTTCCCCAATCTTGCCCGCGACGAAATTGCCGCCGGCTGTGGCAAAGAACCAAGCGCCCATGATGAGGCTGGCCATTTGGGCTGGAGCAAGGCGGTTCATGGCCGACAAGCCAACGGGTGAAAGGCACAATTCCCCAGTCGTCTGGAACAGATAGATTAGGAAAATGAAGATGACGGGCGTCATATTCTCCATGCCCACGGTTGTTGCGCCCCAGACGAGGATGAGGAACGAAAAGCCAATTTGCAGCAAGGCCAAACCAAATTTGGCTGGGGTCGATGGCTCCCACCCGCGCTTGCCAAGCCAGGTCCAGAGCCATGCAAAGACGGGGCCGAAGAGCACAATATAGGCCGGATTAATCGATTGGAAAATTGAGGCCGGCACGCCGGCACGATCCACATAGCGATCGGTAAAGAGGTTGAGCGATCCGCCCGCCTGCTCAAACAAACCCCAGAAAATGGGCTGCAGCGCAATAAGGAAGATGATTGCAAAAATCCGATCCCGATCTTCGCGTTCCATGCGGAAGGCGCTGACCAGAATGTAAAGCAGCAAGGCCGCGCCCGAGGCCAGAAGCAAGCTGCCAATCAGATTTTGGTACTGGATCAGCACCCAGATGACAGCAATCGACGCCAAACTCAGGCCATAGAGCAGCCACTCAAACGAAATGCCGCCAACGCGCTTGGTCAAGGCAGCAGGATTGGGGCTTTCGCCTTTGCCCATGAGGAGCGGCTTGCCCCACATAAAGACCAACAGACCCAGCAACATGCCAATGCCAGCCGCGCCAAAGCCATAGGACCAGCCATAGGTTTCCCCCAAATAGCCCGCAACCAGCGTGCCAATGAAGGCGCCGACATTAATGCCCATGTAGAAAATCGTGTAGGCGCCATCACGGCGCACATCAGTGCGCGGATACAGCTGGCCAACAATCACGGAGATATTGGCCTTCAAAAAGCCAGACCCAACAATGATGAAGGCCAAGGCGGCCCAAAACACGTTGAGCGCCGCACTATTCTGCCCGCCATCGCCTTCTACGGCCATCAGCAAATGGCCAAGCGTCAGCAAGATAGCGCCGAAAAGCACGGCCTTGCGCTGGCCGAGATATTTATCTGCCAGATAGCCGCCCAAAACCGGCGTAATATAGACGAGGCTGGTATAAGCCCCGTAGATGAGGTTTGCTTGACCATCTGAGAAAAGCCAATGCTTTGTCAGATAGAAAATCAGCAGGGCGCGCATCCCATAATAAGAAAAGCGCTCCCACATTTCTGCGAAAAATAGAACAAACAGGCCACGCGGGTGGCCCAGAATGGTTTTCTCGTCAAACGCGTTGACGGGCGGTGCGGATGCCATGGCGGCGAAGCTCCCCTGATTTTGATGGTCTGGCCTGTCTCCGGCCACAATAGCGCCAAAGACTAGCGTCCAAATTTCCCCTGTGAAGAGAATATTGACCCACCATTGAGACCATATCCATTTATTGCCCATAGTTAGGGCGTGCGCTTGGGCTGCTGGATGACCGACCAACAGCGCAAATCCTTCGATAAATGACATATGACATTGCAGCCAAGGCGCGACCCTTGAAAATGCCCCTCGCTGGGCCCCATATCGGCTGCATGAGTGATCCAATTAAATGGCACGGCACCACCATTGTGTCTGTGCGCAAATCCGGCAAAGTGGTGATTGCAGGCGATGGGCAAGTCTCCATGGGCCAAACTGTGATGAAGCCCAATGCCCGCAAGGTCCGCCCCTTGGGCGATGGCACCGTGATTGCTGGCTTTGCCGGCGCAACTGCCGATGCTTTTAGCTTATTTGACCGGCTAGAGAAAAAGCTGGAGCAATATCACGGCCAATTGCTCCGCGCGGCTGTGGAGCTGGCAAAGGATTGGCGAACAGATAAGTTCTTGCGCAATTTGGAAGCCATGATGATTGTGGCCGACAAGGATGTGACGCTGATCCTGACGGGCAATGGCGATGTGCTTGAACCTGTCGATGGCATTGCCGCCATTGGGTCGGGCGGCAATTTTGCGCTCGCGGCGGCCCGCGCGCTCAAAGAATATGAGCCTGATGCCGAGACACTGGCACGCAAGGCGATGGCCGTGGCGGCTGATATTTGCGTTTATACCAATGACCAGCTGACCGTTGAGACGCTGGAAAGCTCGTCTTAACACCTCCGCTAGGGGTGGGGAAAACCCGCCCCCTAAGCCCTTTCGACCCCACCCCAACCCCTCCCCTAAAGGGGAAGGGCTAAAGGCCAAAAATATGACCAGAACCCTGACTCCCAAAGCCATTGTTGCTGCACTCGACAACCACATCATCGGCCAGACCGAGGCGAAGCGCGCGGTGGCGGTTGCGCTGCGCAACCGCTGGCGGCGCCAGCAATTGCCCGGTGAGCTGCGCGATGAAGTCACGCCCAAAAACATCTTGATGATTGGCCCCACGGGCTGCGGCAAAACCGAAATTAGCCGTCGCCTCGCCAAGCTGGCGGACGCCCCCTTTGTGAAGGTTGAGGCGACCAAGTTTACCGAAGTGGGCTATGTGGGCCGTGATGTAGAGCAAATTGCGCGCGATTTGGTCGAAGAAGCGATCCGGCTGGAAAAAGAGCGCCGCCGCGCGGCCGTAAAAGGCAAGGCTGAAGAGGCAGCCATGAACCGGCTGCTCGATGCGCTCACAGGCAAAGACAGCAGCACCGCTACGCGCGATTCCTTCCGCCAGCGGTTTCAGGACGGGCATCTCGACGCGACTGAAATTGAGATTGAAGTCGAAAACGCGCCCTCCATGCCCTTTGAAATTCCTGGTGCGCCCAATATCGGCATGATTAATTTGAGCGATATGATGGGCAAGGCCTTGGGTGGTGCACCCAAAAAGCGCCGCAAAATGACAGTGCCAGCGGCATGGGCCAAGCTGGTTGAAGAAGAAGCTGACGCCCGGCTTGATCAGGATGATGTGGCGCGTGTGGCCCTGATGGATGCCGAAGCCAATGGGATCGTGTTTTTGGACGAGATTGACAAAATCGCCGTGTCCGATGTGCGGGGCGGGTCTGTCAGTCGCGAAGGCGTGCAGCGCGATTTGCTGCCGCTGATTGAAGGGACAACAGTTGCGACCAAATATGGCCCGATGAAGACAGATCATATCCTCTTCATTGCCTCGGGCGCATTCCATGTCGCGAAACCCAGCGATTTATTGCCTGAATTGCAGGGCCGCCTGCCCATTCGCGTGGAACTAAAGGCGCTGAGCGAGGAAGATTTTGTTCAAATTCTATCCGACACGCGCGCCAGCCTAACGACCCAATATAGCGCCCTGCTGGGCACAGAGAATGTGACATTGACCTTTACCAATGATGGCATTCGCGCAATTGCGCGCATTGCCGCAGAAGTGAACCAATCCGTTGAAAATATCGGCGCACGTCGCCTGTCGACTGTGCTGGAAAAGCTGTTGGAAGATGTCAGTTTCGATGCGGAAGACCGCAGCGGCGCAACAGTGACTATTGATGCCGCTTATGTGGACGCGCAGTTGGCAGACGTCGCCAAGAATGTCGATTTGAGCAAATATGTTCTCTGATATCCACGGTTTCGGCTAACCTGCCGAGACCAGTGGATGACAGGCCAAAGCGGCTGTGCAATCTAGGGCTGCTTTGACTAGTGAACCGGACATTCGCGCGCGCGAAATAACCAGCCATGATGTCGCGCGCAGCGCAGGCACGACGCTGCTCGCCCGGCTGGGCGCCATTATCGAAGTCATTGCGCAGCCCATTTATGTCTGGCTTTTTGGGCTTGCCAGCTATGGGATTTACACAGCGCTTTGGGCCGCCGTAACTCTCGTTGAGACTGTTGCTGATCTTGGCATGACATCTGCCTTGCAGCGGACTGTGCCGCAAGCCAAGTCCGAGCGGGAGGCTGTTGCGGCCTTGCGTGCAGCCCTAATCTTGGGTGTCACGCCACCGCTCATTTTGGCGCTGCTGGCGTCGCTGGGGGCACCCCTGATTGCCCATGCATTTAACGCAGCGGATGCAGATGCCGCAAAATTGGTAGATTTCATTCGGCTCTTTGCTTGGTCGCTGCCGCTATGGGCCTTTATTGAAGTATCCACATCGGCCCTTCGGGCGCGGCGGGTTTTTGGCGCAGAAATCCGCCTGCGGCTGTTCTGGGAGCAAGTCGTTCGCCTGATTGTCGCGTCTGGCTTTTGGTTGGCGGGTTTTGGCACGCTTTCGCTTTTTTACGGCCATTTGGTGTCGCTGCTGGTCATCTGCGCTTTGTGTATCCAGCTATTGCGCCGACATTTTGACCTTAGCTTGCTGCGCAGTGGCCCATCGGCCGAGCCTGTTTGGCGCAAAAGCTGGCTTGCGGGCATTTCCGTCATGCCGGCCAATCTTGTCGCCCGGTTTTTCAGCGATGCTCCTACACTGGCGCTAAACGCGCTTTTGCCGGGGGCCGCAGGGGCAATTGCAGGCGCACAATTTGCGCTGGCCCGCAAGATCAGCTCGATTGTGCAGACCATCCGGCTCACATTCACCTATGTTCTCTCGCCGCTGGCGTCTGCCGCACTCGGCGATGGCAATGAGGTGGTGGGCCGCATCTACAGCTATGCCACACGCATTTCTCTGGTGGTCGCCTTGCCAGTGTGCTGCGTGCTGATCGGCGGCAGCGCAACGCTGCTCAAAACCATTGGCGGCGGCATGGAAACTGCAGTCTGGGCGCTGGCGGTGCTGCTGCTTGCACGGTTGGCCGAGGCTGTGACTGGGACAGCCGCCCCCATTCAACAAGTGCTCTCGCGCTATTCCAGCCAATATATTGGCAGCGTCATGGGCGTCTTTTTATCAACCTTATTGGCCGCTTTTCTTCTGCCGGAAGGCGGGCTGATGGGGATGACGCTGGCCGTGGCGCTGGGGCTGGTGGTCACAGCGGCCATCCCCGTCGTGCAACTGCATCGGCAAGATGGTCTGCAGCCTTATGACGCGCCCTTTGGCCGGGTTTTTGCGCGGGCGATGGCTGTGGGTCTGGCCTGCCTCGTCTTAGGCTTTGGCCTGAATTATCTGCCGCTTGCCATTGGTGTGGCGCTGCTGCTGCCACTTGCCCTGGCGGGTCTATGGGCCAGCTGCCGATTTGCCTTGCCCCTAGAGGACCGGACGTCGCTAGGCCGTGTGGCCGAAGTCCTACGCCTGGTCTGACCGACGCGCCAAAATGGTTTCAGCAAGCAAATGATCAGCGGGCTTATCCACATCAATGGCAGCTTCAGCCATGGGCATGGCAATCAAGCGCGCCGAAAGCCCCAGCCGCTGCCCCGCGCGCGCCAAGGCATCCGCCAAACCAATGGTGCGCGTCAGCGCCCGCACGGCGAGCATGGGCCCAAAATGCAAGAAAAGCTTCCAAGCTTTTTTCCGATCCTGCTCCGCCGCCGACCAGAGAGTGAGCGCGGCCTGCGCCCGCTGTGTCTGCAGCGCAAAAAGATTGGCACCCGACCAATGGCCATCGCGAAAGCGCAACCAGGTACGCCGGGTGTCGGGATACTCAGCCAGCATGACCTGTTTTTCAACCATGGCAACCGAGACATCAGCGCCCGCACGGCCAGCCTGTGCCAAGAAAGTCTGAACCATAGCGGGCGTCAGCAACGGATGATCCGCCGTTGTAACAAGCACGGGCCAAGGCGCGTAATCTGCACCGGCATGGGCCAAGATACTGGTCGAAATGCCAGTGCCGCTGGGCAAGACGTGCACCTTTTCAGCCCCGGCAAGTGCTGGCGCGAGCACCGATGGATCCTGCCCCAGCACCAGGATTTTCCCAATGTCCGGCACGGCATTCAGCGTGCGGACAACGCGCGTCAGCATCGCCTCTCCTGCAATGGGGACCAAGGCCTTCCAGCTTTGGCCGAAATGCGCGGCCAAGGGGTCAATCCCCGGCCGCTGTCCAGCCAAAATGATGGCCGTCCAGACGACTGGCTGATCTTTCGCATTAAATTCGGTCACGTTTTTGCCTCAAAGCAGACATAGGGGGGCCTTATGGCTGTAGCGATTTTTGATCTCGACCGCACGTTGACGAAATATGCGACCTACACGCCCTTTTTAATTTTTGCAGCCTTTCATCGTGCGCCGTGGCGGCTTTTGCTGCTGCCCGTGTGGCTTGTGTCCATGATTGGCTATGTTCTGCGCGTCTTCAGCCGCAAACGGTTGAAGGAAATTGGCTTTCTGCTGCTGGTAGGGCGCCAAATTCCAACTGACAAAATGGACAAATTGGCCGCAGATTTTGCTGACCTGATGGTCACTTATAATATCTTCCCCGCCGCGCAGGCCCGCTTGGCACATGAGCGGGCGGACGGAGCCAAATTGATCCTCGCAACAGCATCGCCCGATTTTTATGCGCATGAAATTGCCGCCCGCCTTGGTTTTGATGAGGTTATTGCCACGCGCCAAGACCGGCCCATCCCCGGCCTTCTCAGCCACCGCATATCAGGCGAGAATTGCTATGGCGCGGCCAAGCTGGATATGGTTCGCACGGCCCTGGCCAAAGGCTCCGCCGCCACAGAGACGCGGTTTTACAGCGATAGTGCGTCCGACGCGCCCCTGCTGGACTGGGTCGATACGGCCTATGCCGTAAATCCTGACAAGGCCTTGCGCCGCCTTGCCCGGCAGAAGGGCTGGTCTGTGTTGGATTTCGCATGACAGGCCGGGTCTGCTTCCTCTTCAATCATGAAGATGTGCACCAAATTGCGCATACGTTGCCTGTTGCGCAGGCGCTGGCGGCGGCAGACCCAAAGCTATTGGTCACCATCGCTGTGTCGTCCGATGCACAACACGCAACTGTGGTATCGATGCTCGGCCGCCCGCCTTCAAATTTGACGCTGACCCAATTGACGCTCAACCCCGCAATGGAAGGGCTGACAAATGCCCTGAGCCGGATTGCGCCAGTGCGCCGTTTGGCCATTTTGCACGCGCATCGTGCCTATTTCCAAAGTTTTGATGCGTTGGTTGTGCCCGAGTTCACAACCACGCAATTGCGATCCCGCTGGGGGCTCATCCACCCCAAGCTGATTTGCATCCCGCATGGCGGGGGAGATCGGTCCGTTGGGTTTACGGATGAGCTGCGCTTATTTGACCTTATTCTCGTCGCGGGGGAAAAGACTCGCCAGCGCATGCTGGACCGGCACCCCATGCTGGCCGACCAGATCAAAGTCTGTGGCTATCCCAAATTCGACGCCATGGATCTGAACCGGCGGCCCCGGCTATTTGATAATGACAAGCCCGTGGTGGTCTATAACCCGCATTTTGATCCTAAACTCTCGTCTTGGTACCGCTTTGGCCCTGCCATCCTTGACTATTTTGCCAAGCAAGACCGGTTTAACTTTGTTTTTGCGCCGCATGTTATGCTGTTTCGCAAATGGCTACATGGCTCGTTAGAGCACCGCCATATCCGCTTGCGTGGGGATGTGCCCGCACAGTGCCTAGGCCTGCCGCATATGTTAGTCGACACCGGCAGCCCAAGGTCTGTCGACATGACCTATACGCTGGCGGGAGACATTTATCTGGGTGATGTCAGCAGCCAAATTTATGAATGGATCATTCGCCCGCGCCCGGCGATTTTCATGAACAGCCATGGCGCGCACTGGCAGGATGATCCCAATTATGCGCATTGGCATTTGGGGCCTGTTCTAAGCGATGTCGCAGATTTGCCAGCTGTATTGGACATGGCTGTCGCGGCACCCGGCCAATTTGCCGCGGCTCAAAAAGCAGCACGTGACTATACATTTTCCATCACGCAAGAGCCTGCAGCCGCGCGTTGCGCACGCGCCATTCTGGACCTGCTGCCCCAAAGCCCCTAGCAAGACCCAAAGGGCTGAGGAAAAGGGCCAGATATGGCAAATGAAGCATCGCGGCTGACCGCCGCCAAATGGCGTCTGAGGCTGGAAGACTGCAATAATGTGTCTGACTTTCGAGAGCTGGCCCGCCGCCGCCTGCCCGGCCCGGTCTTTCACTATATTGACGGCGCGGCTGATGATGAGGTGACGCGGCGGCGCAACACTGACGCCTATGAAGCCTGTGATCTGGTGCCCAACGTGCTGGCCGGCGTTGCCGATATTGATATGCGCACGACTGTGATGGGGCGCGACATTGCCCTGCCGCTGTTTCTCTCTCCCACAGCTTTGCAGCGTGTCTTTCATTGGCAAGGCGAACGTGCTGTCGCGCGCGCCGCCGAAAAATTTGGCACCTTTTTTGGCATTTCCAGCCTTGCCACTGTGTCGATTGAAGAAATCGGCCAGACAATTGCCAGCCCCAAGCTGTTCCAGCTTTATATTCACAAGGACAAGGGCCTGAACCACGCAATGGTTGAGGCGTGTAAAGCCGCGAAATTTGATGCCATTGCGCTCACGGTAGACACAATTGTGAGTGGCAATCGCGAACGCTGTATGCAGACGGGCTTTACCTCGCCGCCGCGGCTCACGCCTTCGTCTGCACTTGATTTTGCCATGCACCCGCGCTGGACGCTCAACTATTTACTGCGCGAGAAATTTGAACTGTCGAACCTCAAAAACCATGTGCGTGAGGGATCCGACACGGCAATTTCGATCCAAGATTATTTCAACACCATGCTCGATACGTCGATGGATTGGGCAACAGCCGAAAAGGTGCGCGCCGATTGGGGCGGCCAGTTTTGCCTAAAGGGCATTATGTCCGTGGAAGACGCAAAGCGCGCTGTCGACATTGGCGCGACTGCCATCATGGTTTCAAACCATGGCGGGCGGCAATTAGATGGCAGCCGCGCCCCTTTTGACCAATTGGCAGAAATCGTCGATGCCGTGGGTGATAAACTTGATGTCATCTGCGATGGGGGCATTACGCGCGGCAGCCATGTGCTCAAAGCCTTGTCCGTAGGCGCGAAAGCCTGTTCAGGCGGGCGGCTTTATCTCTATGCGCTGGCAGCAGCAGGCCAGCCAGGCGTGGAGCGTGTGCTGGGCAAGCTGCAGGATGAAATTGCACGCGGGATGCGGTTGATGGGGGCCAAATCTGTGCGTGACCTCAGCCGCGCCAATTTGCGCTGGCGCTAAGCCGCGTCTTCAAAGCGCACCAGACGGTCGCCCGCGGGCACATGAATAGCCACAATCCGGCCTAAAGGCGCGCGAATCGCCTCATGCGTGGCGGGCATCCCGCCCGTCAGCGCACCAAAGGCAGGCAGAATAAGCTTGCTTGGCCCTTCAACAAAACAGGGCCGCGTCACTGTGCGGCCCCGCGCCATGCTTTTATGCTTGGGGTGGAAATGGCCGGACAATTCTGGCCGGGCATCTGCCGGGTCTGCCTCATGGCGCAGCATTAGCCCCTCCAGTTCAGCTTCGGGGCGAATTTTGCCCCCTATGTCAACGGCCAGAGCAGCATCATGATTACCGGTAATCCATGTCCAGCTGGTCATGCGGGTCAATGCGCCAAGATGCTGGCGCGCGGCATCTGGCAGGCGCGCAGGACCTTGGGAATCATGGAAGTTATCGCCCAGGCACCAGATTTCCTCTGCGCCTGTTTCCTGCACCAATGTGGCAAGCGCCTCTAATGTCGCCAGGCTATCATGCGGCGGCAGCAGCTGCCCGCGCACGGCGAACCAACTTGCTTTTTCGAGGTGCAAGTCTGCAACAATCAGCGCTTTACGAGCCGGCCAATACAAGGCCTTGCCGCCCGCAACGCGAAACTCATGCCCCCCAAAGGGAAGCGGTGGCATCAGCTCTCAGCAGCGCCGTCTTCCGCGGCCTGTTCAAACCAAGCTTCCACTGGGCCCGTCAACTTGAGGAGGAGCGGCTTGCCGTGGCGATCAACGGTCTTGCCCGCTTGCACGCGGACCCAGCCTTCAGACATGCAATATTCTTCCACATCGCGGCGTTCGACACCGCGAAAGCGGATGCCTACGCCCCGGCGCAGCACATCTACATTGAAATGCGGGCTCGAGGGATCAATCGACAAGCGGTCAGGAGGCGTATCAGTCATGCCGGGCGCCATGCCCCAAAGCGGCCTTGGGTGCAATCCCGTTGCGTTTTCCAATCACGCGACATAGCTTTGCAAAAACATATTGTGGGGGAGAATGACGATGGGGTTTCGCATCTATCTGATCCTGAGCTGGATCGTGCTGGTGGTCTATACGGCAGTTGTCATTGCCGATCATGGTATGGGCCTGCTGTCCGTCTTTTTTGGCGACATTGGCCGCATGGGGTGGCCCGGCCAGTTTAATCTCGACTTCATGCTGATGCTCAGCCTCTCCGCCTTATGGACGGCCTGGCGCAATGGCTTTTCAGCTTTGGGGCTGGGGCTGGGGCTCATCGCCTTTTTCGGCGGGGCGGGGTTCTTGCTGCCCTATCTCGTCTTTCTGAGCATCCGTTGCCGGGGCGATATTGGGCTTATCCTCACGGGGCGCAGCTAAGGGGTCGGGCAGGAGCGGCGTTGTCTTGCGTCCGCGCAGGGCATCAATTTCTGCCTGACGCCGGTTGAGATAATAAGCGCGCAGCGCGGCATAAGGATCGTTCGTTTCGGTCCGCAGGCGCTGCAGTTCATCATCAAACTCAGCTCGATCATCCAGCGAGCTGAGAATGCCAGCAGGCACCGCATAAAAGATATTGTTGAACGGCGCCCCAATGGTGAAGGGCAGCAGGCTCAAATCCATTAACCGGCCCGTCACATCGCGCAGCGTGGTCGGGCCGATAAAGGGCAGATACAGATATGGCCCTGATTTTATGCCATAAAAGCCCATGGTATAAGCAAAGCCGTTGACGCGGTGTGGCAGATAAAAGGGCTTCTTCTTCGCTACATCAAATAGGCCTGCGACACCCAGAGTAGAGTTGATGCCAAATCGCCCAACTGTTTCTGCAGCCTTGCCAATTTTCAGCTGCAGAACAAAGTTCACAAAGGCAATTGGCTCACCAATATTCGACAAGAAGTTTCGCACACCCTTGCGCATGGGCCCGGGAATCTTCTCCCGATAGGCAATAGCAACTGGCCCAACAAAAGCCTTGTCGACAGATTGGATGACCTCAAAGCTGGTTTCGTTAAAATTTTCGAGTGGGTCAGCGGCAATCGCCCGACGCTTGGCCGTGACAACAATTTCCTCTGGCGCATCTTCTGGCGTGGCGACGGAGGGCGGCGTTGTTGGCAAACTGTCCAGCGTGGGGACATTGGCCGGTTCCGGGGTCGACACAGGTGTCGATGGCGCAGGCGCATTTGAGGATTGTGCAACGTCTTGGGCCGTTTGCGCAGGCAATGTTGCCAGAGCAACAGCAAGAACAGCGGCTAAAACGCCCAAGATATCGTCCTTTCAGGGTTGGTGACCCGTTGGTTTTAGGCCCCTGCGCCAAGCGATATGAGGACCGCTCGAGTCTGCTAGGCTATACGGAAAGCCGCATAGCCGCGGCAAAGCATTTCGGCCATGAATTTATGATGAATATGCGTTCTCATGACCAATTTGACACTCCTCTGGCGACACGCGCGGCAGGGTTAGAGCGATTGCAGGCCTTTCTTCCCAAGGCTGGCGCAAATTATGCGCATTGGCGCAATCATGATTTTGGACCGGGCAGACATGACCATGTGTCTGGCCTGTCCCCCTATATTCGGCACCGCCTCATCACTGAGGAAGAGGTGATCCGAGCCGTGCTGACGCACCACAGCGCACAGGCGGCTGAGAAGTTTATTCAAGAAGTTTATTGGCGCACCTATTGGAAGGGCTGGCTGGAGCTAAGGCCCGCCATTTGGGACGATTATCTGGCAGATCTCGAACGATTAGGCCCGCCTGATGGCGATGCACTGGATGCGATGAAGGGACAAACGGGCATCGCCTGTTTTGACCATTGGGCGCAGGAATTGGTGACGACCGGCTATCTCCATAACCATGCGCGTATGTGGTTTGCCAGCATTTGGATTTTTACGCTCGGCTTGCCATGGCAACAGGGGGCTGATTTCTTTTTGCAGCATTTGCTGGATGGAGACCCGGCCTCCAACACATTGTCGTGGCGCTGGGTGGCGGGGCTGCAAACGCCGGGCAAAACCTATCTCGCAACGCCCGAGAATATTGCCGCCTTTACCGGTGGTCGCTTTACACCAAAACCACTGCCCCATGGCCCTGCTCCAGCATTAGAGCCCATTCCAGCCCCAAGGTTGCTGCCGCCCGCGTTCAATGCGCCAGAGGCCCCATTTCTGCTACTGGTGACTGAAGAAGATCTGCAGACTGAAAGCCTGCCCCTCAAGCCAGGCCATGTCGCTGCGATAGCGGGGCTAGCGCCCAGAACGGCCAATATCTCCCCACGGGTTGCGACATTTCGCTCAGCAGCCTTGGCGGATGGCATGGCTCGGGCGGCCACGCATTTTGGACATGTGGGTGCGGTGATGGAAGCGAACGCGCTGGTGGATCAGGCCAAAGGCCTTGGCCTCAACCACATTGTCACCGCCTATGCCCCTATTGGCCCCACCGCCACGCAATTGGGCACTCTGGCACAGGCCTGCGCAGCACAGGGGGTGGAACTGCACCTCATCCGCCGGGCGTGGGACAGTGCGGCTTGGCCGCTTGCAACGAAGGGCTTCTTCCCCTTCCGCCAACACATCCCCAATTTGTTGCCACGATGAGCCTGCAAGTCCTTTGGTTCAAACGCGATTTGCGGCTGGCCGATCATGAGGCGCTGTGTGCGGCAGCCGCCGCCGGGCCAGTTTTGCCCATTTTCATTGTTGAGCCTGACTATTGGCAACTGCCCGACACCTCCTACCGGCAGTGGGAGTTTTGGGGCGGCTGTGTGGCCGATCTGGCTACAGCAATCCGCGCGCAAGGCGGGACGCTCCATATTGCCCAAGGAGATGCGGTGGCCGTGCTGGAAACTCTGCGCCAGCGCCATGGCCCCTTCACTCTGTGGGCACATGAAGAAACGGGCAATGGCTGGACTTATGCTCGCGACAAACGCGTGAAGCGCTGGGCCCGCACACAGGGTGTGGACTGGCAAGAGCGGCGGCAATTTGGCGTGCTGCGCGGGCAGGGCCTCAACCGCGATATCTGGGCAGGGCAATGGGAGGCGCTGATGCGCCAGCCAGTCCGCCCCCTACCTCAAGTGCAATGGGCCGCGTGTACGACAGGCCCGGTCCCAACCAGCGCCGAACTGGGCCTTGCGCCGGATGGCATTGCCCATTTGCAACCACCGGGGCGTGACGCCGGCATTGCCTTGCTCACCAGCTTTTTGCACGCCCGTGGCCAGCATTATACGCGCGAAATGTCATCCCCCATCACCGCAGAACAGGCTTGTTCCCGCCTATCCCCCTATCTCACCTATGGCGCACTTTCGATGCGCGAGGTGTTTCAAGCCGCGGAACGCCGCCTGACCAGTCTGCACCTCTCAACCGACAAAGGCCGCGCGGCATGGGCGCAAGCCATGCGGTCCTTCATCGCGCGGCTCCACTGGCATTGCCATTTCATTCAAAAGCTGGAGAGCGAACCGGAGATTGAGCATCTGCCCTTTGCCCGCCTGTATCAAGGCATGCGCCCGCGCCCGGCCGATCCAGACAAGCTGGCAGCCTGGGCCGAGGGGCGGACAGGCTATCCCTTTATTGATGCGGCGATGCGCTATTTGACGGCGCATGGCTGGATCAACTTTCGTATGCGCGCGATGTTAATGTCCTTCGCGACTTATGATCTCTGGCTGCCGTGGCAGGAGGCCGGCCTGGTGCTGGCCCGCAAATTCGTGGATTTTGAGCCTGGCATTCACTGGTCGCAATGTCAGATGCAGTCAGGCGAAACGGGCATTAACACAGTGCGCGTCTATTCGCCTGTCAAACAGGGGCATGATCAAGACCCTAAGGGCGATTTCATCCGCCAGTGGCTGCCCGAATTGGCAAAAGTGAAAGGCGCGTTGGTGCATGAGCCATGGCGGCTAGAGCGCGAGGCAGCACCTGATTATCCGCCGCCAATTGTCGACCATAAATCTGCAACGGCCTTTGCCAAAGACCAGATTTTTCAGCGCCGCAAACAAGCTGAGGCACGTGCCGAAGCAGATGCCGTGTTCCGCCGCCATGGATCTCGCGCCAGCCCAAGGGCCCGGCGCGGGGCGACTGCCCGATCCGCCTCCCCCTCTGGCCGAACCGCGCAACTCAGTCTGGATCTCTAGCAGTTGATCCGCTCGCTCTTGGCAGGACGCCGCCAAGGACCACCCCCTAGGCCGCACGCTTCAGCTGTGGACAGCGCAAGAAAAAAGCCAGCCGGTAAGGGCTGGCTGTTTTTTTCGCATCCTGGGAAGGATGGTGGAGCCTAGGGGAGTCGAACCCCTGACCTCTACACTGCCAGTGTAGCGCTCTACCAGCTGAGCTAAGGCCCCGTATCGGAGGCGCGCCTTTATGCCAGCCGCGCCTCGGTTGCAACCCTTAGGTTACAAAGTTTTGAATCAATTTTCGTCGTTGGCTTCGCCAGTATCGACGCCCAGATCGTCATCGCCACCCAGATCGACATCATCGTCAGCTGAAGGCTCAGCTGCATCCACGTCGAGATCCAGATCCGCACCCAGATCCGCATCCGCCTCGCCCACAACTGCCCCTGCAGCAGGCGACGCTTCTTCAAAGGGAAGCGGCTGCTTTGATTTCAGCACGGGCTCCGGCAGCCACGCATGGCCGCACGAAATGCACGTGACGGGATCTTCCTTGGTCAGATCATAAAAACGCGTCGCGCATTTCGGGCACGTACGCTTGGTACCCCATTCAGGCTTCACCATGAGCCTTTAAGCCTTTCAACTAGCAGAATCGCTGTCCACCGGCAGACACCGGCTGAATCGGCGGGCGCCTTGCCATAGCCGAGCGCCGCTGTCAAAGACGCGGGTGAAATGACACATTCTGCTTCCCCCTCTCCAATGTCCTTTGGCAAGAGCGGCCCTTTGGTTGGCCGCGTGCGCGTGCCGGGCGATAAATCCATCTCGCACCGCTCTTTGATGCTCTCGGCCCTTGCCGTGGGCGAGAGCCGGATTGAAGGCCTTTTGGAAGGCGAAGATGTGCTGGCAACCGCCGCTGCAATGCGGGCGATGGGCGCAGACATTGTGCGCGAAGCTGATGGCACATGGCGTGTGCACGGGGTCGGCGTGGGCGGCTTGCTTCAGCCCGAAACCGCGCTCGATATGGGCAATAGCGGCACCTCCACCCGGCTGTTGATGGGCCTTGTGGCCAGCCACAACATCACCGCAACATTCACCGGCGATGCCTCCCTGTCAAAACGCCCCATGGGCCGCGTGACCGAGCCTTTGGGAACAATGGGCGCGGACTTCACCTGCTCACCCGGCACCAAAGGCCGCCAATATTTACCAATCATGGTGCGTGGCGCCTGCCCGGCGGTGCCGATCACCTATCGTCTGCCCATGGCCTCGGCGCAGGTAAAATCTGCGATCCTGCTGGCCGGTCTCAATACACCGGGCATCACCACTGTGATTGAGCCTGTGCCAACGCGCGACCATAGCGAACGCATGTTGGCGGGCTTTGGGGCGAAGCTGGACATTTCCACTGATGCCGATGGTGCGCGCGTCATTTCCATTCATGGCGAGGCCGAGCTGAAGCCGCAGCAGGTGGTGGTGCCGGGCGATCCATCGTCTGCCGCCTTCCCCATGGTTGCGGCCTGCCTTGTGCCCGGGTCTGAGGTGCGGATTGAGAATGTCGGAATTAATCCTACGCGGGCTGGGCTGATCCATGTTCTGAAATCGATGGGCGCAGATATCCAGCTGGTCGATGAACGCACAGTGGGTGGCGAGCCTGTCGCTGACCTGATTGTGCGGCATGGCCCGCTCAAGGGCGTGGAAACGCCGCCTGACATTGTGCCCGCTGTGGTTGATGAATTCCCCATCCTATTCGTTGCCGCCGCGCTGGCCCAAGGCACAAGCCGCTTTAGGGGCTTGGAAGAATTGCGCGTGAAAGAATCTGACCGGATCAGCGTGATGGCCAAGGGGCTGACGGCCATTGGTGCACATGTCGAGGAACTGGAAGACGGGCTGATCGTGCATGGCACAGGTGGCGCACCGCTGGCGGGCGGAGCGACCATTGCCGCTGAACTCGACCACCGGATTGCGATGAGCTTTGCAATTGCTGGTTTGGTCTCGGCAGCGCCTGTCACCATTGATGATATGAGCCCGGTGGCGACGAGCTTTCCGACCTTTGTCGATATGCTGACGGGCCTTGGTGCCAGATGATTATTGCCGTTGATGGGCCAGCGGCCTCAGGCAAGGGCACCATCGCCCGCGCGCTGGCTGCCCATTATCACCTTCCCCATCTCGACACCGGCCTGCTCTATCGCGCTGTGGGTGTGACGACGGTGCGCGCGGGGCTGAACCCGGATGACGAGGCGGACGCTGCCCGCTGCACGCAGATAACGCCGGAACTTTTGGCCGATCCCGCATTGCGCAGTGAAAGTGCGGGCAGCCTTGCGTCACGCGTCTCGCGCCATCCAGCGGTGCGCGACGCCCTATTTGCCTATCAGCAAGATTTTGCCCGACAACCGGGCGGAGCGGTGCTGGACGGGCGCGACATTGGCACTGTGATTGCGCCTGAGGCCGATGCCAAACTGTTCATCACTGCCTCTGCGCAAGTGCGGGCGCGGCGGCGGCACATGGAAGATAGCCATGCCGATTACGCCGCCATCCTCGCCGATATTCAGGCGCGCGATGCGCGCGATGCGGGCCGAAGTGCCGCGCCGTTGCGACAGGCGGACGACGCAGACTTGCTAGATACAAGCGATCTCACTATAGCCGCGGCCGTCCAGCGGGCGATTGCGCTCGTGGAGGCCCGGATTCGGCGCTGAGCCGCGCACAACGCGCTCCCCCTATTTCGCTCCCCCACGCTCTCAGCCGTTCAATGGATGCTGCAGTCACATGGGGTGGCTGGGGCAGTCTGGCCAAAAGACCTCTGGAACCAACCAGATGGCCGGAAAACACATATGATTGGAAACCTCTAACCATGGCATCATCCGCCAACCCGACCCGCGACGATTTCGCGGCTCTCCTCACAGAATCGCTCGGCAACGCTGAAAGCCTCGACGGCCGCGTTGTGAAGGGCACTGTGACCGCAATTGAAAACGACATGGCCGTCATTGACGTTGGCCTGAAGTCGGAAGGCCGTGTGGCGCTGCGCGAATTTGCGGCTCCTGGCCAAAAGGCTGACCTGAAGGTTGGCGACGAAGTTGAAGTTTATGTCGACCGCGTTGAAAACGCTCAGGGCGAAGCTGTCCTGTCGCGTGACCGCGCCCGCCGTGAAGCGGCTTGGGATGCGCTGGAAGCGCAGTTCGGCGAATCAACCCGCGTTGATGGTGTCATCTTTGGCCGCGTCAAAGGCGGCTTCACGGTTGACCTTGGCGGCGCTGTGGCCTTCTTGCCCGGCTCGCAAGTTGATATCCGCCCGGTGCGTGATGTCACCCCGCTGATGGACATCGCTCAGCCCTTCCAGATCCTGAAGATGGACCGCAAGCGTGGCAACATCGTGGTGTCGCGTCGTGCGATCCTCGAAGAAAGCCGTGCGGAAGCCCGTTCGGGCCTGATCCAGAACTTGGCTGAAGGTCAGGTGATTGACGGTGTTGTGAAGAACATCACTGATTATGGTGCCTTCGTCGATCTGGGCGGCATTGATGGCCTGCTGCACGTCACGGACATCAGCTACAAGCGCGTCAACCACCCGTCGGAAGTCATCAACATTGGTGACACGGTGAAGGTGCAGATCATCCGCATCAACAAGGACACACAGCGCATCTCGCTGGGCATGAAGCAGCTGGAAAGCGATCCGTGGGAAGCTGTTGCTGCTAAGTATCCGGTGGGTGCAAAGCTTTCGGGCCGCGTCACCAACATCACCGAATATGGTGCCTTTGTTGAACTCGAAGCCGGCATTGAAGGCTTGGTCCACGTTTCTGAAATGAGCTGGACGAAGAAGAACGTTCACCCAGGCAAGATCGTATCGACCAGCCAAGAAGTTGATGTTGTCGTTCTCGAAGTCGATGAAGAAAAGCGTCGTATTTCGCTGGGCCTCAAGCAGGCTGCCTCGAACCCGTGGGAAGCCTTTAGTGCGGCGCACCCGGTTGGCACCATTGTCGAAGGCGAAGTTAAGAACGCGACCGAATTCGGTCTGTTCGTTGGCCTTGATGGCGATGTGGACGGCATGGTCCATATGTCCGACATCGCATGGGGCGTGTCGGGTGAAGAAGCCCTGGCGCTGCACAATAAGGGCGATACGGTTAAGGCCGTTGTCCTTGACGTGGACGTCGAAAAGGAGCGTATCTCGCTGGGCATCAAGCAAGTCGAAAAGGGTGGCGCTGGCGCTGCCGCGTCGACTGGCGGTTCGGGCAGCATTGCCAAGAACACTGTCACCACAGTGACCGTGATTGCCATCAAGGATGGCGGCCTCGACGTGCAGGCTGGCGAAGATGGCCCGATTGGCTTCATCAAGCGCGCCGACCTTGGCCGCGACCGCGACGAACAGCGTCCGGACCGCTTCCAAGTTGGTCAGAAGTTCGATGCCATGGTCATCGGCTTTGACCGCTCGAAGAACCCGAACTTCTCGGTCAAGGCGATGCAGATTGCTGAAGAGAAGCAGGCTGTGGCGCAATATGGTTCGTCCGACTCGGGCGCATCACTGGGCGACATTCTTGGCGAAGCGCTGAAGGCGCGCGACACCAAGAAGTAAAACGAGCCTAATCAACAGCTTTTCGGCCCGCCTGCCCCGTGCATGGCGGGCCGATTTGTTTTGTGACACTGGAAATTCCAACAATTTCATGCATTTAGTGACGTGCGCTGAAATCATTGCGCGGTTTCGACAGAAATAGTTGCAAACCATGCCAATTTGGCATTATTTGACAGCGGATCTGTCGCCTGCCCGTGGTGTTGCCTTTTAGGGGATATCGGCGTTGGGCAGGGCCCGTCCGACACTATCGGGCAGGCCCCAGTAGCTGCGGCAGCCATGGGAGAATGCATATGATACGGTCTGAGCTGGTCTTCAAACTGGCTGAAGAAAATCCTGAACTGTCCGCCCGTGAAGTGGACATGATTGTCACCATCTTTTTTGATGAAATTGTTGATCAGCTCATGTCAGGTGGCCGCGTTGAATTGCGCGGCTTTGGCGCATTTTCGACGCGCGGGCGCGAAGCTCGCGTAGGGCGAAACCCGCGCACGGGCCAATCTGTCAACATTCCATCCAAAAAGGTGCCCTATTTCAAACCGGGCAAGGAAATGCGGCAGCGGCTGAACGTCTCTTAAAACAAAGGTGTAGGATCAGCAGCTTTACGCTTGACGGGGGCGGCGGAGTCCACGATGCCGCACGCATGCGGACGTGGCGAAACCGGTAGACGCAGCAGACTTAAAATCTGCTTTCCTCTGGAAGTGCGGGTTCGAGTCCCGCCGTCCGCACCATTTTTTGTTGTGGAGCCCGGTACCGGGCCCCCGTGACGGCGGGCAATAAGCACGCTATCCATAAGCCATGCGTTACTCCGCCCTTGCTCTGATTGCGCTCTTAACTGGGCTTTCGGGTTGTTCCCGTGATCCGGGCGGTGCTGTAACTGTTAGCGTCATTGGTTCAGAGGCGCGCGTTGGCAACCCCAATGGCCGACCATTAGACGCGCCGGCCATGGTCATGACGGGGGCCTTGATGCAGGGCCTTGTCCAATTTGATGCCGCTGGCGAAATTGAACCCGCCTTGGCCGAGCGTTGGATGGTCACGGATGATGGGCTAAGCTACATCTTCCGCATCCGCCGCAGCCTTTGGTCTGACGGGCGGCCCGTGACCGCCGCACAAGTCGCCCAAAGCCTTCGGACCTCGCTTGCCCCCGGCAGCCGCAACCCGCTCCGGCCATTATTAGGCCAAGTGGAGCAAATTCTGCCCATGACCGAGACGGTGCTGGAAATCCGCTTGAAAGAGCCGCAACCCGGGCTTTTGGCGTTGCTGGCAGATCCGCGCATGGCGATTACCCGCAAGGGCCGCGGCACAGGCCCCTATTTTCTGTACCGCAGCTATCCCAGTGCCAAAATCCTTCGTCCAGTCGCAAGTTTGGTTGCAGCAGACAGTGATGAAGAGACGCTGAAACAGGCCGAACGTCGTGTCCGTGGGGAAGCGGCGGCGCTGGCTGTTGCCCGCTATGCCGAACGCAATGCAGCCTTGGTTTTGGGGGGCGATTTTGCGAGCTACCCGCTTGTCACAGCGGCGGCGATTCCTGCCCGCGATGTCCGCATAGATCCTGTGCCGGGCTTATTTGGGCTGGTGCCGGCGCGCACTTCTGGCCCTGCGCAAAACCGTGTCCTGCGCCAAGCCTTGGCCATGGCAGTGGACAGGGCAATGCTGGTGCAGCGTTTTGGCGTCCGCAATTGGGCGGCGAGCGAAACATTAATGCCCGGTCCAATTGATCAATATGTCGCTGCACAAGCAGACTGGGCCAACCTGACTTTACCTGACCGGAAGGCCCGGGCCCGCGCGCTCGTCGCCCAGAATTTTGGTGATCGTGTCACGCTTCGGCTGGCTCTGCCCAAGGGCGCAGGCGCGCGGCTATTGGGGGCGCATCTGGCCAGTGACTGGCGCCCCATTGGTGTTGATCTTCAGCTTGTCGCGACCAGCGCCCAGGCAGATTTGCGGCTGATTGATAGCGTTGCACCCACAGCCAATGCGCTGTGGTATCTTCAACCTTTTGCCTGTGGCGCGGCGCCGCTGTGCAGTGCCGCCACGCGCGATGCCCTCTCTATTGCCAAGCGTGCCAATAAGGCAGAGCGGGCCCGGCTCTATGCTGAAGCAGACCGAGCAATTATGGCCGAGCAACTCTATATTCCCCTCGCCCGCCCGCTGCGCTGGTCATTGGTGGCGCCACAATTAACTGGCTTTGCCACCAATGAGACCGGCCACCACCCCCTCAACACTCTGGCCAGCGCCCGCAATTAACGTCGCCAGATGCGCAAGAGCCGCTGGTCTGGCTTGCCCGGTTCTCCCATAGGGCAAGGCCGGGGGCGCACATCCCGGCCAAGGCACAGGCGCACCTCCTTCAGCCAGCCAGACTGATCAACCATCACGCGCAGCATATCGGGCTGCAACCCAGGATTGCCACGGGCAAATGCGGCGGCAAAACTGGCTTTACTGTGCGTCTGGCGCGAAAGGACGCGCATATTGGGAAAGCGCAGCCTGCGATATAATTGGGCGCCCGTTTCAAAATATGTGGCGGGATCATCTGTCATGCAGGTGCCGTGCTTGGCCCATTCATGCTGGAGCAGCGCCGCCGAAGGCGTCATGCAAAAATGCTGGCGCATCAACTGCGGCGGGAGAGGCTTGGCTGGGGCACACCAAGCCGGATCGTGCTGAGCCTCCCCTTCAGGCCAAAGGCCATGCAACACAAAGCCAAACCGCGCCTGAGGGCCGCACTGTCCCGCATCCTGCGCCGCGCCTTGCCGCCCCCGACAATATTGGGGAGACCAGCTCAATGCCAGCAAATAGCCTTGCACTGGCACATGCTTCACTTCTGCTGCTGGGGCAGTTTCAACGGGGAGTGGCGTCAAAACATCGGGCACGGCACAGGCCATAGGCTGGGCGTAAGCCGTTGAGGACAGGAAGAAGGCGGATAGCAGGACAGAGCGGATCATTGGCCAAGATTAGGCACTGGCCCGACTAAACCCAAGCGAACAATTGAGACGCTGGATCAAGTCGCGTAATTTTATTACAATGCGTTGTTATGAATATCGACTCACGTCGCACGAACATTCCACCGCTGGCGCTCCATATTCCGGAGCCACCCACGCGTCCGGGCGAAGAGGCAGATTTTTCGGATATTCAAGTCACGCCAGCTGGGGAAACACGCCGACCCGATAGCTGGGCTGACGCGCATAGCCTGCAAGACATGGCTTATGGCTTGGTGCGCGTGCTGGATGATGAGGGCAATGCCATTGGCCCATGGGATCCGCGCCTCTTGCCCGACACACTGCGCACCATGCTGCGCGATATGGCGCTGACGCGTGCCTTTGATGATCGGATGTTTCGTGCTCAGCGGCAGGGCAAAACCAGCTTTTACATGAAGTGCACCGGCGAAGAAGCAGTGGCCGTGGCCCAAAGCCATGCGCTGGATTTTGAGGATATGTGCTTCCCCTCATACCGACAGCAGGGCATCCTCATCACCCGCGGCTATCCGCTGGTTGAGATGATCAACCAGATTTATTCCAACACAGGCGATGCGCTGAAAGGTCGGCAATTGCCGATTATGTATTCCGCGCCCGACCACGGCTTTTTCACTGTTTCCGGCAACTTGGCCACTCAATTGCCGCAAGCTGTGGGCTGGGCGATGGCCAGCGCCTCGCGCGGGGACACCCGCATTGCGGCCGCCTGGTGTGGCGAAGGATCAACCGCGGAGGGGGATTTTCACGCCGCGATGACCTTTGCGACGGTGTATCGTGCGCCAGTCATCATCAACGTCGTCAACAACCAATGGGCCATTAGTTCCTTTGTGGGTTTTGCCGGCGGCGAAGCAACCACTTTTGCCGCACGCGCCATTGGCTATGGCGTGGCGGGGCTGCGTGTCGATGGCAATGATCCGCTGGCGGTTTATGCCGCCACGGCTTGGGCGGCCGAGCGCGCACGGACCAATAATGGCCCAACCCTAATTGAGCATTTCACCTATCGCGCAGAAGGGCACAGCACGTCTGACGACCCCAGTGCCTATCGCTCTGCCGATGAGCGGGCAAAATGGCCCTTGGGAGACCCAATTGCGCGGCTAAAAACCCATCTCATCGCGCTTGGCGAATGGGATGAAGAGCGCCATACCGCTATGGATTTGGAGTGCGCCGAAGCCGTTAAGGCCGCGCAAAAAGAGGCCGAAAAAAACGGCATTCTGGGCCATGGCCTGCACCAACCGCTTGAGACAATGTTTGAGGATGTGTTTGAAACACTGCCGCCCCATCTGAAGGAACAGCAGGCGCAGATGCTGGCTGAACGGATGCGCAAATGGCCTGATCAAGGTGGCGGAGACGCCGAATGACCAGCCGCCGCATGAACATGATCGAAGCGATCAACAGCGCAATGGATGTGGCGATGGGCCGCGATGACCGCGTGGTCGTTTTTGGCGAAGATGTGGGCTATTTTGGCGGCGTGTTTCGCGCAACTGCTGGGTTGCAGGCGAAATATGGCGCCACCCGCAGCTTTGACACGCCGATTACAGAATGTGGCATTGTGGGCGTTGCCGTGGGCATGGCCGCTTATGGCTTGCGGCCCGTGCCGGAAATTCAGTTTGCGGATTATATCTACCCAGCACTCGACCAATTGGTGTCCGAGGCGGCACGCATCCGTTATCGCTCTGCCGGGCAATGGGCGATGCCAATCACGGTGCGCTCTCCCTTTGGCGGCGGGATTTTTGGCGGGCAGACGCACAGCCAATCCCCCGAAGGCATTTTCACCCATGTCGCCGGGCTGAAAACCGTAATCCCTTCCACGCCTTATGATGCCAAGGGCCTATTGCTGGCAGCCATTGAAGATAATGATCCCGTGATCTTCTTTGAGCCAAAGCGCATTTATAATGGCCCCTTTGACGGCCATTATGATCGCCCCGTGCAGCCTTGGTCTAAGCACCCGGCAAGCGATGTGCCAGAAGGGCATTACACCATCCCCTTGGGCAAAGCGGCAATGGTGCGCGAGGGCCAAGACCTGACGGTGCTGGCCTATGGCACGATGGTCCATGTCGCGCTGGCCGCGATTGAGGAATTGGGCGTAGATGCCGATGTCATTGATTTGCGCACATTGATGCCGCTCGACATTGAGACAATTGAGGCCTCCGTCAAAAAGACGGGCCGGTGCCTGATTGTGCATGAAGCCACGCGCACTTCAGGCTTTGGTGCGGAACTCGCCGCCCAAGTGCAGGAACGCTGCTTCTATCATCTTGAAGCGCCAATTGAGCGCGTCACTGGCTTTGACACACCCTACCCCCACAGCCTCGAATGGGCCTATTTCCCGGGACCAATCCGGATTGGCATGGCCATCGAGAAAGTGATGGCCGAATGAACGGGAACAAGATTGTGCCTCCCGATCATAGCATGATGGGGAGGTGGCATCGCGCAGCGATGACGGAGGGGCATTGGGCATGCAGCCTACCCCTCCACCGTCCCGCGGACGGTCCCCCTCCCCATCGCACCGCGATAGGGAGGAATTGGAAAGAGGAACTGACACATGGCGCGCTTTGAATTCCGCCTGCCTGATATTGGCGAAGGCATTGCCGAAGCCGAAGTGGTGGCGTGGCATGTCCGCCCCGGTGACCACGTGGCCGAAGACCAGCCTGTTGCCGATATGATGACGGATAAGGCGACTGTAGAAATGGAATCCCCCGTCGCTGGCAAAGTCATCGAAATTGCGGGCGAAGTGGGCGGTAAGATTGCCATTGGATCGACATTGTTGGTGATTGAGACAGAGGCAGCGCAAGCAAACGCATCGGCGCCCAGCGAGCCCCCAGTTGCGGCACCCGAGCCGCTAACAGCGCCAGCTCCCACGCCCGCGCCATATGTCCCGGCTCCGCACCCCGAAGCGACCGAAATTGCGGTGCCGCACCCTTCAGCACAGGCACTGGCCTCGCCTGCTGTGCGGGCACGCGCGCGCGATTTGGGCATTGATCTGGCACAGGTGAAGGCGCGCGATGGTGGCCGCATCCGCCATGCGGATCTGGATGCCTATCTCACCTATCACGGCCATCAGGGTTATGCCGCCACGGCACCGGTGCGCGCGGATGAAGAGGTGCGTGTGGTGGGCCTGCGCCGCCGTATTGCGGAAAATATGGCGGCATCAAAGCGCCACATTCCGCATTTCAGCTATGTCGAAGAAATTGACGTGACCGCGCTCGAAGCCATGCGGGCCGATTTGAACGCGCATCGTGGAGCACGTCCAAAGCTGACTCTGTTGCCGCTGCTGATTGTTGCGATTTGCAAGGCGCTGCCCGAATTTCCAATGCTCAATGCGCGCTATGACGATGAGACAGGCGTGGTGACGTGGTTTGGCGCGGTGCATCTTGGCATGGCAACGCAAACGGACGCGGGGCTGATGGTGCCTGTTATTCGCAATGCGCAGGCGAAGAATATCTGGCAATTGGCAGATGAGATTACCCGGCTGGCAGAGGCGGCGCGCAGTGGCAAAGCCAGCTCTGCTGACTTGAGCGGATCAACGCTCACGCTCACCTCACTAGGCCCCTTGGGCGGGGTGGCCACCACACCTGTTATCAACCGACCCGAAGTCGCGATTATTGGCCCCAACCGGATTATCGAACGCCCAATGTTCCGCGGCGATGAGATTGTTCGTGCCAAGCTGATGAACCTATCCATCAGCTGCGACCACCGCGTGGTGGACGGCTGGGATGCCGCCAGCTTTGTGCAAGCCGTGAAAAAGCTGCTGGAAACGCCGGTGCTGTTGTTTGCGGATTAAGACACCAAAGCCAAACGTGGGCTGTCCGCGGCGGAGAGGGTGACGGCTTCAATCCCCTCCATGGCTTCAATCCGCGCGGCCAATTCCGCATCCAGCGCGAAATTGCGGCCGAGGCGGATCGTGGCGGTCTGGCCGCCGTCCAACGGCGCGTCGAGGATGACTTCGCCGCGCCCGTTGCCTGCGGCTTCAAGCAATTGGGCAAGGTTCATCAGCGCCTTTATATCTGATGTGCGGACCACCGCCTTCAACCGGGCATTGGCCTGCAAGCCTTCCATCGGCTGAATGCGTTTCACGGTAATGCGCGGGGTTTCCTCGCCAGGCTGACGATCCAGTTCCACCGTCAACAGGCCGCAGCTATTGTCCTTCGCCGCCTCTTCCAAGTCCTTGGCTGTCAGCTCATCAAAGCAACTGGCAATGAATTGGCCGGTCGCGTCCGACATGGCACAATTGGCATAACGGCGGCCGCGCGCCGAGGTGCGCCAACGGACATCTTCCACCAGCACGGCCATGACCGCACCTGTGCGCCCGCCATCCGCCGGGGCAGGCTGGGCACACAGGGCTGCATAGGTCCGCGCGCCGTGCGCGGCGGCGACATGGCGATAGCGATCAATGGGGTGGGCCGAGAAATAAAAGCCAAAGGCTTCGCGCTCTTGCGCCATCCGGTCAGCAAGGGACCAATGCGCATTGGCAGGCAGCTTAATGGCTTCCACCTTATGTTCTTCCCCACCGAACAGGCCGCCCTGCCCGCTGGTGCGTTGGGCATCTGCCGAGGCGGCAACGGCCAGCAACGTTTCTGCCATGGTATGCACACCCGCGCGATTGGGCTCGATGCTGTCAAACGCCCCTGCGGCGGCAAGGCTTTCAATCTGACGCCGATTGAGCAGGCGCGGGTTGATGCGATCGGCCAAATCATCCAGCGATTTGAACGGGCCCTTGGTCACCCGTTCGGCAACGACCTGTTCCATCGCGCCTTCACCAACGCCTTTGAGCGCACCCAAAGCATAGCGCACAGCAAGCGTGTCTTCCTCAACGGGCTCCACCTCAAAGTCGGCGCCACTATGGTTGATGCACGTCGCAAGACTGGGCACGCCCAAACGGCGCATATCATCCATGAAGATGGAGAGCTTTTCGGTGTTTGAAATATCAAAGCTCATCGACGCAGCAAAGAAATCTGCCGGATAATGCGCTTTCAGCCACGCTGTCTGATAGGCGAGCAAGGCATAAGCGGCGGCGTGCGATTTGTTGAAGCCATAGCCTGCAAATTTATCAATTAAGTCGAACAGCTCATTGGCCTTGGCAGCCTCAATTTTATTATGCTCGGCACAGCCGCTCACAAAAATGGCGCGCTGTTCGTCCATTTCTGATTTGATCTTTTTGCCCATGGCACGGCGGAGCATATCGGCGCCGCCCAAGGTGTAGCCCGCCAAAATCTGTGCGGCCTGCATCACCTGTTCTTGATAGACGAAAATGCCGTAAGTTTCGGACAAAATGCCTTCGAGCAGCGGGTGCGGATATTCAATTGGCACGCGGCCATTTTTACGATCGCCAAAGAGCGGGATGTTATCCATCGGGCCAGGCCGATAGAGCGAGACGAGCGCAATGATGTCGCCAAAATTGGATGGGCGGACAGCTGCAAGCGTGCGGCGCATCCCTTCCGATTCCAGCTGGAATACGCCCACCGTATCGCCCTTTTGCAGAAGCGCATACACAGCCGGATCATCCCAGCTGAGTGTATCCAGATCAGGCCGCGTGGCCGTACGGCGTTCAATTAATTCCAGCGCACGTTGAATGACCGAGAGCGTTTTGAGACCCAGAAAGTCAAACTTTACCAGCCCCGCGCCTTCGACATATTTCATGTCAAATTGCGTGACCGGCATGTCCGAGCGCGGATCGCGATAGAGCGGCACCAACTGATCCAGCGGGCGATCCCCAATCACTACACCCGCTGCGTGCGTGGAGCTGTGACGCGGCAGGCCTTCCAGCTTCATCGCCAAGTCCAGCAACTGGCGGACCTGATATTCCCCCTTATACTCAGCGGCCAATTCCGGCACGCCATTCAGCGCACGATCCAGCGTCCAAGGATCAGTGGGATGGTTGGGGATCAGCTTTGCCAGCCGGTCAACCTGCCCATAGCTCATTTGCAGCACGCGGCCTGTGTCCTTGAGCACGGCCCGCGCCTTCATTGTCCCGAACGTGATGATCTGCGCCACATGGTCCGCGCCATATTTTTGCTGGACATAGCGGATGACTTCGCCGCGCCGCGTTTCGCAGAAATCGATATCAAAGTCGGGCATGGAGACGCGTTCGGGGTTCAAAAAACGTTCGAACAGCAAGCCAAGCTTAATCGGGTCGAGATCGGTAATTGTTAGCGCCCACGCAACAACTGAGCCTGCGCCTGAACCACGGCCCGGCCCAACTGCAATGCCCTGGTCCTTCGCCCATTTGATAAAGTCTGCAACGATGAGGAAATAGGCAGGAAAGCCCATTTGGATGATGACATCCAGCTCAAAGTCCAGCCGCGCGAAATAGGCCTCTCGATCTGCATCGGGAATTAAGTCCAGCCGCTTTTCCAATCCCGCACGGGCATCCATGCGCAGCTGGTCTGCCTCGCCTGCTTTATCCCCCACAGTTGGCAAAATTGGCGCGCGCTTGGGTGCCATGACGGCGCAGCGCTGCGCCACAACCAGCGTGTTTGCCAGCGCCTCCGGCAGATCCTCGAATAGGCGCTGCATTTCCTTTGCAGGCTTCATCCACGCATCAGGAGAGCTTTTGGTCCGGTCGGGGCTGTCAATATAGGCACTTGCGGAAATGCACAGCATGGCATCATGCGCGGGATGGAAATCTGCCTCGGCATAGCAAGCCGGGTTGGTCGCCACGAGAGGCAAGTCTAGCTGATAGGCAAGATCCAACAGGGCTTCTTCTGATGCCCCTTCCACGGGGTCCAACCGGCGCGAAATTTCAACATAGAGCCGATTGGGAAAGAGCCCAGCCAAGGCCTGGGCATAGCTGTGTGCTGCTGCTGGCTGGTCTTCCGCCAAAAGGCGGCACAGGGCACCTTCGCCGCCCGCCGTCAGCGCAATCAGGCTGTCTTTATGTTGGGCCAACTTATCCCATGTCACATGGGGCGGCTCTTCCACGGGACGCGCCAGATGCGCGGCAGAAACGAGCGCACACAGATTATTATAGCCCGCTTCATCCTGAGCGTAGAGCGCCAGCCAATCATAAACAGGCGTTGTGCCTTCGGGCCGTCCGGGACGCAAAATGCACAATAATGTCCCAATAATCGGCTGCACACCCGCGCTTTTGCAGGCGTCAGAGATTTGCGGTGCCGCATATAATCCATTGCGATCGCACAAGGCGACGGCGGGAAAGCCCAATTCCTTCGCTCGCTTGGCAATGTCTTTAGGGCTAATCGCGCCCTCCAGCATCGTGAAAGCTGAAAAAACACGCAAAGGGACGAAGGGCGAAAAGGGCATGCGTCGACCTTAAGCACAGCCCATGAAGATGTTAACAGATTCGGCTTAAGGACTTGGGGATAACATCATCGCTGGCCTTGATAGACGCCCGCCACTGGCACTTTCCAACCTCTCCACAGCCAAAAACGATGCAAAATGGCAGCGTTTTTGGTTCTTATCATTCTGATTCGGTTGTAGTTTGTTCCACAAGCGGTCATGCCGCGTGGGCTCGGCCAAGCCCGATGGTCTGTTGGACATCGAGGATTGTGCCGACTTGGTGGGGTAGAATTGCGCATCATGTTGGAAGGAAACATACAGTCCGCCCAGCGCATGGCGCTATATGTCCTGCTGGTGGACAACGACCGCGCAGCCCTGATGGAGCAGGCCGAAGCGGTTCAATCCATGGGTCACTACTGCCTTTCAGCGACGTCGAGCGATGAGGCTGTCCAGCTGTTTTCAAGCCGCCCTGAGATTAACTTGGTCATTTGCGACGCCACATTATCCGGGGAAACAGGGCTGGATTTGGTTGGAAAGCTCGGAGAAAGCTGCCAAAATGGTCGTAGTTTTCTGTCCATCCTTTTGACGGCCAGCCCCTCAGTTGAATTGGCCGTTCAGGCCATGCAACATGGCGTTATCGATTTTCTCAGCAAGCCAATTGCGCGCGATAAATTTAGCGCAGCAATTGAGCGGGCAGCACTACGCCTCGTTGCCAGCGGGCCAAGCGGGGCGACAGCACGGGTGGAAGAGTCCATCGCGCACATCCAAACCTCGCTGAGCGCATTGATGGAAAAGCTGGGCGTTAGCCAGCGGGATGAAACAGACTCAGATGAAGATGTGGCCGCCGCCATGGCCAATCCCAACGCTATCCACCCTTCCGTCCTAAAAGCCATTATTAAGGCGCGCCGCAACCGGCAGAAATATTTTGAGGGCGATCTCTTTTCTGACCCCTCATGGGATATTTTGCTGGAATTGACAGCCGCCCATATTGAGAACCGGCAAGAATCCGTGACGAGCGTGGCCATTGCCGCCTCTGTGCCGGCATCCACTGCCATCCGCAAAATCCGGGAACTGGCGGACCGGGGCTTAGTGCGTCGCTGGACAGACCCGGCAGACGCGCGCCGAATTTTCGTGGCGCTTACCGATGATGCGACCCGACGGATGCTAGCAATGCTCGGCAGCGTTGAGAACGCCCCAATCATTTAACGCCCTCGTTTTCATCCTCCCTTGCCGCGCACGCTGCGCAGTAAAGCCTCATGGCGGAGCAGCTGGCCCGCCACGCGCCGATGCCCCCCCGCTTGCCAAGCCCCACGCCTTGAGCAAAACAGACGGAAATGAAGGAGGCGCACGGCCATGACCAGCCAGGCTTATGAAACCCTGATGATTGAAAAGCGCGGCGATGTGGATTGGCTGACGCTGAACCGGCCCGAGGCCCTCAACGCCATCAACCTCCAAATGGTGCATGATCTGACTGACTATTTTGGGCGGCTATATAATGACGCCCAAGTCCGCATTGTCGTCATGCGCGGAGCAGGACGCGCCTTTTGCGCGGGGCTCGACATTAAGGAATTTGCCGGCGGCAGGCCTGACGACATTCCCTTTGGTGGCGGCTTTGGCTTTCAGGGCTATTTGGCGGATGTCTACGTGAAAATGCGCCGCTGCCCCCAGCCAATTATTGCCGCTGTGCAGGGTGCAGCGTCTGGCGGGGGATTTGCCTTTGCGCTGGCCTCCGACGTGCGGATTGCAGCCGAGACGGCACGGATGAATGCCGCCTTCATTAAGCTCGGCCTGTCCGCCTGCGATATGGGAGTCAGCTATTTCCTGCCGCGTGCAGTGGGCAGCAGCGTGGCCGCAGAATTGATGCTGACGGGCAAATTCATCCATGCCCCGCGCGCGCTGGCAACGGGCCTTGTGTCGGATGTTGTGCCGGAAGATCAGCTTGAGGCCACAGCAGAAGCACTGGCGCAGGACATGCTGTCCGCCTCACCCAAAGGCTTGCGGATGACCAAAGAAGGGTTGTCGCTTTCCATTGATGCGCCCAGCCTTGAAGCAGCAATGGCAATTGAAAACCGCAATCAGTTGATGACCAGCGCCAGCCCGAATGTGGCGGAAGGGATGCGCGCCTTTATGGAAAAGCGCGCGCCCAATTACATCCGCGATTAAACCGCTGTGCCGCCCAGCCCCGCACATGCGAGGCTGAGAATGGGCGGGAACATGACGGACTCGGTCAGGCGCGCTGTAGTGGGCGATACCGCCATGAGGCGCGTCCCCCGCTCTATCTGCCATCTTCGAGAACCGACAAAGCGGCGAAGACGCCTGTAGGAGAGGGCTGTGGCCGGCGCCGCCAAATCCATTGATCGGCTAAATCAATCACAGTCTCCAAATAAATCGGTTTCACAATTAACTATCCGCGCGGGCATGGATGGTGACATCCTTGGTATAAGCAGGAGAGTTTTATGACGAAGAGACTGGTTTCGCTGATGGCACTGGCAGTGGCCGTTGCCTCCCCGGCGATGGCATCGCCCCCGATGCAAATGGCCCCCAAGCCCATGACCAATAAGACATGGTGGCCCGACCGGCTTGACCTGTCCCCCCTGCGTCAGCACGCAGCCGCCTCCAACCCCCTGGGGGCCGACTATAATTATGCCGAAGAGTTTAAGAAGCTCGATCTGGCAGCTGTGAAGGCCGATATCCAAAAGGTGCTGACCACCTCGCAAGATTGGTGGCCGGCCGATTATGGCAATTATGGCCCCTTCTTCATTCGTCTCGCCTGGCATAGCGCGGGCACCTACCGCACGCTGGATGGCCGTGGCGGGTCTGACGGCGGCCAAATCCGCTTTGAGCCGCTTAATAGCTGGCCGGATAACGTCAACCTCGACAAGGCCCGGCGTCTGTTGTGGCCAATCAAGCAAAAATATGGCCGCCAGATCAGCTGGGCTGACCTGATGATCCTGACGGGCAATGTCGCTTTGGAATCGATGGGCTTTAAGACCTATGGCTTTGCCGGTGGTCGCGTTGATGACTGGGAAGGCGATGAGCTTTACTGGGGCCCGGAAACCAAGTTCTTGGATGACAAGCGCTATTCTGGCGACCGCCAGCTCCAGCGTCCGCTGGCCGCGGTGCAAATGGGGCTGATTTACGTCAACCCGGAAGGGCCGAACGGCAATCCAGATCCGCTGCTAGCCGCAAAGGACATTCGTGAAACCTTTGGTCGCATGGCCATGAATGACGAAGAAACTGTGGCACTGATCGCGGGCGGCCACACCTTTGGCAAGGCGCATGGCGCGCGCGATGCGGCCAAGTGCGTGGGTGCTGAGCCTGCGGCGGCTGGCTTGGAAGAGCAAGGCTTTGGCTGGAAGAATAAGTGCGGCAAGGGCAATGCTGAAGACACGACCACCAGCGGCTTGGAAGGCGCATGGACCTCTGCCCCGACGCAATGGACCACGCAATATCTGGACAATCTCTTTGCCTTTAACTGGGTGAAGACCAAGAGCCCCAATGGTGCGACCCAGTGGATCCCCGATGATGCAGCCGCTGCCAATATGGTGCCCGATGCGCATGACCCGAATAAGCGCCACGCGCCCGTCATGTTCACGACTGATCTCGCGCTGAAGTTTGATCCGGCCTATCGCAAGATTTCCGAGCGCTTCCGCAAAAAGCCGCAGGACTTTGAATTGGCCTTTGCGAAAGCCTGGTTCAAGCTGACGCACCGCGACCTTGGTCCGCGCACCCGCTATCTCGGTACGGAAGCGCCAAAGGATGTGCTGTTGTGGCAAGATGCCGTGCCAGCGGCTGACTATGCCATGATTGATACAGCCGATATCGCCCAGCTGAAGACCAAGGTTCTTGCCTCGGGCCTGAGCGTGCCAGAACTGGTGCGGACGGCATGGGCGGCTGCCTCTAGCTTCCGCGCATCGGACATGCGTGGTGGGGCCAATGGCGCCCGCTTGCGCCTTGACCCGCAAAAGAACTGGGCTGTGAACAATCCAGCTGAAATCGCCAAGACAGTGGCGGCACTGGAAGCCATTCAGAAGGACTTTAACAAGGGCCGTAAGGATGGAAAGAAAGTCTCGCTGGCCGATCTGATCGTGCTGGGCGGCAATGCAGCTGTGGAGCAGGCTGCAAAGCAGGCTGGGCATGAGCTGACCCTGCCCTTCGCCCCAGGCCGGACCGATGCAACACAAGCCCAGACGGACGCTGCATCTTTTGCAGCGCTGGAACCAACAGCAGATGGCTTCCGCAATTATTACAGCGCAGGCGCCTATATGTCGCCAGCTGAAATGCTTGTGGATCGCGCCAATCAGCTGAAGCTGACGGCACCCGAAATGACAGTATTGGTCGGCGGTCTGCGCACGCTGAATGCCAATACCGGCGGTGCCGCGCATGGCGTGTTCACGGATCGTCCGGGCCAGCTGACGAATGACTTCTTCGTCAATCTCGTCAACATGTCGACCAAATGGTCAAAGTCGAGCACCAACGAAGGCCTGTATGAAGGCGCCGATCGCGCCACAGGCAAGGTCAAGTGGACGGCAACGCCGGTCGATTTGATCTTCGGCTCGAATTCCGAGCTGCGGGCCATTTCTGAAGTCTATGCCGCCAATGATGGCAAAGAAAAGTTCGTACGGGACTTTGCCAAGGCATGGACCAAGGTGATGAACCTCGATCGCTTCTGATCGATCAAAATCCGGGCGGGGGTGGCACCACCCTCGCCCGTTTTTGCACCCTCCCCTTCGCTTTAATTGAGGCCTTATGCCGAACCACATCACAAAATTGGCACTGGTCCTATTGGCAACAGCCCAAACTGCGCCTGCACTGGCGCAATCGTCATCTCCCGCAGATGCAGGGCGCCGCGTGTTTCAACGCTGTGCTGCCTGCCACAGCGTCGAGGCCGGTGCCCCGAACCGCTTTGGCCCCAATTTGCGCGGCGTAGTGGGCCGCCGGGCAGCAAGCCTGCCAGGCTATAATTATTCCGCCGCTCTGAAGGCGCAGAAATTCACTTGGACTGAGACGCAATTGGACAAATGGCTCAAAGGCCCCCGAGCACTCGTGCCCGGCACCAATATGCCATTTACGGGTTTATCCGACGCAGGCGAGCGCCGGGCCGTGATTGCGTATCTGAAAAGCCAGACGCCTTAAGGGCGCGCTAGGGGCGACACACCAGAACGGCAAATCCATCTTGCTGCAAGAAATATGGTGGACAGGGCTGGATTCGAACCAGCGTACGCTTGCGCGGGCAGATTTACAGTCTGCTGCCTTTAACCACTCGGCCACCTGTCCCCAGGCGTCGCAGCCGGGCGCTTCGCCCGACGCGAGACGCGCCCAATGGCGAAGCGACGCGGCGCTGTCAATGCGTCAGTCGTGTAAGACCAACCATTCTTCTGCTGGTGCCCGTTTGGCACGCAGGCTGTTGGCGAGATTTGCCGGGTCTTTGTAGCCAATCGACATGCCCGTCCACAAAATGCGATTATCCGGCAGATGAAGGAAATCACCCAAGGTTTTGGGGTAGATGGACCAGCATTCTTGCGGGCAGCTATCGAGACCCGCCTCACACAGCAGGAGCATGATTGAATTCAGCAAGGCCCCGGCATCGGCCCATTGCGGCTGTTCCATCTGCCGATCGAGCGAAACAAAAAGACCTACGGGCGCTCCGAAAAACTGAAAGTTATTGAAGAACCATTTCCCGCGACCGGCCTTATCTTCGCGCGGAATGCCAATCGCGCCGTACAGCATTTCACCCACTTCGGCGCGCCGTGTGGCATAGGGATCCTTCAGCTCAGGCGGATAAACATTATATTCGCTCTGTTCCATCTGGCCGCCCGCGGCGAGCTTTTCTGCCATGATAGCTTTCAGCTTGGCCATCGACTCGCCATGCACAATATCCACATGCCAAGGCTGGAGATTGCCGCCGCTGGCCGCGCGTGAGGCACGAATCACAATGTCTTTCACCAAAGCGATATCGACCGGCTTATCCAGAAAGCCGCGCACCGAGCGCCGATAGTCAATGGCTTCTGAAACGTTCATCACAACTCCCCATATCTTGTGGCTTTACAAACGTAAGTTTCCCTTGCCGTAAACGTCAATTTAGGCAAGGGATTTCGCCATTGAGCCCTTTTTGGAGAGGAATCACATCATGGCTACAGCCTATATTGTTGATGCCGTTCGCACCGCGGGCGGACGCCGCGGCGGAAAGCTTGCTGGTTGGCATCCGGTTGATCTTGCAGCTGCCACACTGGATGCGCTGGTCGCGCGTTCGGGCATTGATGGCGCCAAGGTGGATGACGTTGTGATGGGCTGCGTGACGCAAGCTGGCCAACAGGCGATGCAAGTGGGCCGCAATGCCGTGCTCGCGGCCAAGAATTTGCCTGATAGCGTCCCGGCCGTGACGATTGACCGCCAGTGCGGATCATCACAACAGGCGATGCAATTTGCGGCTCAAGCCGTGATGTCGGGCACGATGGATGTGGTGATTGCCGCAGGCGTCGAATCCATGACACGTGTGCCAATGGGCTCCAACGCCATGTTCCACATGAAGGAAGGCTTGGGCCATTATAAATCGCCGCGCCTGGATGAGAAATATCCCGGCATCATGTTCAGCCAGTTCATGGGCGCGGAAATGATCGTGAAGAAGCATGGCTTTACCAAGGATCAGCTCGATCAATTTGCCCTGACTAGCCACCAGCGGGCCATTGCGGCAACCAATGCTGGCTTGTTTGACCATGAAATCGTGGCGCTTGAGGTGGAGACGCCTGAAGGCACTATCGTCCACAAGACGGATGAAGGCATTCGCTTTGATGCGACGCTGGAAAGCATTGCGGGCGTGAAGCTGTTGCAAGAAGGTGGGTCGCTGACGGCGGCCACATCGTCGCAAATTTGCGATGGCGCCTCAGCAGTCATGATCGTGTCGGAAAAGGCTCTGAAAGAACATGGCCTGACACCGATTGCGCGCATCCACAATCTGACCGTCACGGCGGGCGACCCAGTCATCATGCTGGAAGAGCCGCTGTTCGCCACGGATCGTGCTTTGCAGCGTGCAGGCATGAAGATCAGCGATATTGATGCCTATGAAGTCAACGAAGCCTTTGCTTCGGTGCCAATGGCGTGGCTGAAGCACACCGGGGCTGATCCTGAGCGTCTGAACATGCATGGCGGCGCGATTGCGCTGGGCCACCCGCTGGGCGCTTCGGGCACCAAGCTGATGGCGACATTGCTCAATGTGCTGAAGGCCAAGGGCGGCAAATATGGTTTGCAGACGATGTGCGAAGGCGGCGGCGTTGCCAATGTCACGATCGTTGAACGGCTTTAAACGAACCAAATAAAGGAGACACTTTACATGAAACTCGATTCTTCGATTTCCGCCGTCATCACGGGTGGCGCTTCGGGTCTTGGTGCGGCCACCGCGCGTGCGCTGGCTGCAAAGGGCGTGAAGGTTGCGCTGTTCGACCTGCAAGTTGAAAAGGGCGAGGCGCTGGCCAAGGAACTGGGCGGCGTGTTCTGCGAAGTCAATGTGACGGACGACGCCTCGGTGGACGCTGGCTTTGAAAAGGCACGCGCCGCGATCGGCCAAGAGCGCATCTTGGTGAACTGCGCCGGCACGGGCAACGCCATGAAGACCGCCAGCCGCTCGAAAGAAGATGGCTCGATCAAGCACTTCCCGCTCGATGCGTTTAACTGGATTGTCCAGATCAACCTGGTCGGCACCTTCCGCTGCATCGCCAAATCTGCCGCTGGCATGATGACGCTGCCAGTTCTGGAAGATGGCGATCGTGGTGCCATCGTCAACACGGCATCCGTTGCGGCTGAAGACGGCCAGATGGGCCAAGCCGCTTATTCCGCCTCCAAGGGTGGCGTGGTTGGCATGACTCTGCCGATCGCACGTGACCTGGCCAGCGAGAACATCCGCGTCAACACGATCCTGCCCGGCATTTTTGATACGCCGCTGCTCGCGGGTGCGCCGCAAAATGTGCGCGATGCACTGGGGGCCTCGGTGCTCAACCCCAAGCGCCTCGGCAATCCGGCGGAATATGCCAATCTTGCCATGTGCATGATTGAAAATGGCTATTTCAACGGCGAAGATGTCCGCCTTGATGGCGGCATCCGCATGACGCCACGTTGATCTAACTCTTTAAGGAGAGGCCCCTTTGCCAATAGGTGAAGGGGCCTTTTTTATCTATGCCGAAGCCGCTGCCCCAACGCCTTGATCCGGCCATTTATCCCGTCCACCAGATCGCGCAGACGCGCTTTCAGGACATGGATATTAACGGTCACCTGAACAACGTGGCCTTTGCCGCGCTGTTTGAAAATGCACGGGTGCAGTTGAACCGCAATGTCCGCCCCTGGGCTGATCGTCCCGCCAATGAGCGGACGATGGTCGCCGCAGTGGAAATCAACTATTTGCGCGAGGGCAACTTCCCTGATGACGTAACTGTTTGTTCAGGCATTGGCCGCATTGGCACCTCAAGCTGGACAATCGAACAGGCCATGTTCCAAAACGGCCAGTGCATTGCGACCTGTGATACCGTAGTCGTCTGCCGCACCGACAATCAGGCCAAGCCGCTACGGGCAGAAATTGTAGAAGGCCTGAAAGCACAAATGGTGCGCCAGAGCTAAATCGTCATGCCGGCCGCCTCTTAATCCTGAAAATTCGGCTTTCGCTTCTGCATTTCCGCCATCACTGCCTCCATCTGGTTCGGCGTGCGGATGACTTTCAATTGCTCATCACTCTCTGCCTGCAACAGCTCTGCATCGCTGGCATCGCCCATTAAGTTGCAGAGCCGCTTTGCCCCGCGCATCGCGTGCGGGTTCTTATTGGCGATGACGCGCGCGAGTTCCATCGCCTTGGCGTGTGGATCATCCGCGACATGAGTGGCAAAGCCCATGTCCTTGGCCTCCACCCCGTTAAATTCGCGGTTGGTGTAAATCATTTCACGCAGCACATCGTCGCGCACTTGGGTGCGCCAAAGTAGCATGCCGGCGACATCGGGCACCAAGCCCCATTTCATTTCCATAATCGCAATGCGCGTTTCGGGGTGGACGATCCGAATATCGGCTGCTGCCATAATCTGGCTGCCCGCACCAAAAGCAACGCCATGCACCGCCGCAATCACGGGGACAGGCAACTCCCGCCAGCCCCAAGCGGCATATTGCGCATTATTGGCAATGCCATGCGTGCGGTCCGCCAGCGAACCACCCGCGCTGCTCGCACCCGGATCGCGGTCACCCTGCATGCTCGCCAAATCCAGCCCAGCGCAAAAGGCGCGGCCTTCGCCCGAAAGCACGACGACCCGAAGCCCCGGCATCGCCTTCAGCGTCTCCACCGCCTCGACCAAGGCCGCCCATTGAGTCGCATCGAGCGCATTCATTTTATCGACACGCGTCATGCGGACATCAGCAATGCCGTCTTCCAGCATCGTAATTTTTACGCGGTCGTTCATCGCCCTTTTCCCTTCAATGCAAACTCAACCAGCGGCAATTGATCATTGCCAAAATACATATCGGTCCCATCCACAAATATCGTGGGTGATCCATAGCCGCCGCGCGCAATCAGCTCATCCGTATTGGCGCGAAGCTTCAGCTTATTGGCATCCGTCACAGCAGCTTGCGCAATAGCAAGCCCATCTAGCCCCGCCGAATTGGCTGCCGCAATTAGTACCTCGGGATCATCCAGATTTTGCTGATCGCCAAAATAGCTTTCAAAGGCCGCCTCAACAAAGGCGCGGAGCGCTGGCTGATCCGCCTCCAGCGCGCACGCCATGCGCATGGCATTCACGCTTTTGGCGGGGTGATAGACCGAGGGGAAATTCATCCGCACGCCCGCCAAGGCGGCCCAATCGGCCAGCACCTTCCAGCTATGCTGAAGCCGCCGGCTGCCCGCATCTTCGCGTGCGCCATAGATAGCGGGGTTCACAGCATTAAAGACGCCGCCCACCAAAATCGGGCGCAGCACTGCCTGATCGCCTGTCCGCTCCAGCAACGGCCAGAGATTGGCAAAGGCAATCCGTGTCCAGGGGCTGGACAGATCAAAAAAGAAGTCGACGCGCGGGCCGCTCACTTCTTTGCCTTTTCCCAATATTGGTCGCGCAGCAGGCGTTTATAGAGCTTGCCGGTGTCATGACGCGGCAATTCTGCCAAGAAATCAATCCGCCGTGGGATTTTCACACCCGACAATTTCTCGCGCGCAAAATCCGTCAACTCCGCGCGGAATGCGTCCGTGGCATGGGCCATATCAATCGGCTGGATGACGGCAATCACCTCTTCGCCCATTTCCTCATGCGGGCCGCCAATGACAGCGACGTCCTGCACCTTGGGGTGCGTCACCAGATGGTTCTCAATTTCCTGCGGGTAGATGTTCACGCCGCCTGAAATGATCATGAAGCTCTTGCGATCAGTGAGGAAGAGATAGCCATCCTCATCCATCCAACCCACATCACCCAGTGTTGACCAGCCTTTGGAATTGCGGCTGGACTTCGTCTTTTCCGCATCGCCATGATATTCGAACACGCTGTCGCTTTCGAAAAAGACAGTGCCTTCCTGACGACGCGGCAATTCCGTCTCATTATCTTCGGCCATGATATGGGCAATGCCCGTCACAGCTTTACCAACAGAGCCTGCGCCTTCCTTATCTGCCAAGCGCAGCCAATCAGCCGAGCCGATATAAGTAAAGCCATTGCCTTCAGAACCCGCATAATATTCTTCCAACACTGGGCCCCACCACTCAATCATCGCGCGCTTGACGGGCATCGGGCACGGCGCCGCCGCATGGATCGCGCAATTGAGCGACGACAGATCATATTTGCGGCGCACCTCTTCGGGCAGCTTCAGCATCCGCACGAAATGGGTGGGCACCCATTGGCTGCACGTCGCCTTGTATTTTTCAATCGCGGCGAGTGCATTCTCCGCGTCAAATTTCTTCATCATCACGACTGTGCCGCCGATCTTATGGACTGTCATCGACCAACGGAGTGGCGCCGCGTGATAGAGCGGCGCGGGTGAGAGATAGACGCTGTCCGGTGTAAAGCGGAACAAGCCCATGGCCAGCATCACGAGGCTGTTCGATTGATCAATGGCGGGGTCTTCCGGCAGCGGAATACGCACCCCCTTGGGCCGGCCCGTAGTGCCGGAGGAATAGAGCATATCGACGCCCGCCCGCTCATCCGGAACGGGAGTGGTTGGCATGGGCGCAAGCGCGTCTTCCAAGACGCCATAGCCAGCGACTGCCCCGCCAAGTGCATATCGCTCAACCTGTGTCGTCAGCTTGGCAGCTGCTTCTGCCAAGCTTGCCGAAATGACAAACAGCTTCGCGCCGGAATTTTCGAGGATATAGTCGGTCTCATCCGCCGTCAGCCGGGAAGAGATGCACACATAGCGCAAGCCCGCACGCTGGGCGCCCCAGGTGAGGTAATAATAATCGGGCGTATTCTCCAACATGAAAGCCACGACATCATCATGACCAAGCCCCTTTTGCCGGAAAAACTGGGCAACTTGGTTTGAGCCTTCATCCAGCTGCTTATAGGTCCGCGTTTCGCCCGTTTCGGCAACAATGATCGCGGCTTTGTCAGGATTGGATTTTGCGTGAATAAAGGGGTGCATCGCGCTGGGTGATCCTCTCAATTTTCTCGTTCGATTCTTCGAACTTTACGTTTACGTTAGCGTGCAAATTCATGGCAATCTAGCACCCATGATTGCGAGGGGACGAAAGGTTGAGTAAGCGCAAATCATGACAGACCAAGCGCAGGAATTTGACCCCGCCCGGCTGATCCGGATGATGTCGAAAAACGGCCATAACGAGCTGATTGGCACCCAATATCACGGCCATGGTGAGGGCTGGTGTGAACTTGCCTTGCCCTATAGTGAAGATTTGGTGAGCGACACCAGCTCGGGCATCCTCGCCTCTGGCCCGATTTTCACCTTGATGGATATGGCGACCAGCTTGTCGATCTGGCTGAAGACGGGAGTCTTCCAGCCCCAAGCCACGCTGGATTTGCGAATTGATTATCTCCGCCCGGCCCGGCCCGGCCAAATGGTCGTCGGCCATGGCGAATGCTATCACGTCACCCGCTCCATCGCGTTCATTCGCGGGCACGCGCATGATGGCGATCCGGCCAAACCCATTGCCCATGTTGCGGGCACCTATTTCTTCACGGCAAGCTGATGACGAACCTTATGTCCCCTTATGCCAAGACCATGGGCTTCACGGCTGAGCATGATGCCGAAGGTCGGCTTGTTATTGCCATGCCTTATGGCGATGGGGTGCGCGGCCGACCCGGCTTTGTCCATGGTGGCGCGCTGGCGGGGCTTTTGGAAACCGTTGCCTATGTGACATTGTCTGAAGCGTTGGGCGCGGATGACAAGCCAATGCTCAAGCCCGTCAATATGACGGCCACCTATATGCGTGGCGCGCTGGAGGTGACGACCTATGCCCGCGCGACAATTGAGCGGCTGGGCAAGCGCATTGCGAATATTGAAGCCGTGGCGTGGCAGGATGACCCGGCGAAGCCCGTCGCAATTGCGCAAATTAATGTGATGCTGGATCGGAGCGGGCGGTGATCTGGCGACTGAAATCGCCACACAGCTCCATAGATTTTGCCTGAGTGTTCATGGATCCCGAAACAAGTTCAGCATGACGAAAGGGAACACTCCTTACCGTCATCCCGAACTTGTTTCGGGATCCATTCGCACTTCAATAGGAAGACTAGGCCTTCGCCCAGCCGCTGCGTGCCCAGAGCAGAATGGCAACACAAATTGCCTCTACGGCCATAGGTTGCACCGCGCCCGGTGCTGCGCCTTCCAAAGCAATAGTCACCAAACGGCCCAACAGCGCCAGACCAAAGAGCGTAGCTGCAGCCAGTGCAGCCCCGCCATTTTGCTTCCACGCGGCATAGCCGCAGAACAGGCCGACGCTGAGGAAGAACGAGCCGAAATCAGCCCGAATGCTGGCATTGCCCAGCGCACCAGCCGCCTGAATTTGGAATTGTGCGGCTTGCGTATCCAACGACACCCAAAACAGCACCCCCATGGCGAAAAAGAACAGGGCCATCAGCCCCACCAATCCCCGTGCAATCATATCATCCCCTCCTTATTGTGATTTTTTAACTCGCAATCAGGCATCAATGCTGGGTGAGCCGATATTGGCGTGCGCCACGCCGCCATCGACGGTGATGGTATCGCCCACCACATAATTGCCGGCATTGCTCGCCAGATAAATTGCTGCTGCCGCCATATCTTCCGCCACGCCAATGCGGTGATTTGGAATGTTGCGGGCAACGGCTTCGCCATGGTCGCGCGCGGCGCGATTCATGTCCGACGCAAAGGCCCCCGGCGCAATGGCTGTGACGTTGATCTGGTCTTGGATCAACCGCGCAGCCATGCGCTTCGTCAGATACAAGATCGCCGCTTTCGATGCGTGATAGCTGTACGTTTCCCATGGGTTGAGGCGAATGCCATCAATTGACCCAATGTTGATGACCTTAGCGGGCTGCGCTTGCGAGGCGGCCGCCTTCAATTGCGGATAGAGTGCCTGAGTGAGGAAGAAGGGACCCTTTACATTGAGGTCCATCACCTTGTCCCAACCCACTTCAGGGAAGTCTTCAAACGGCGCCCCCCAAGCCGCCCCGGCGTTGTTTACGAGAATATCGAGCTTTTCCTCGCGCGCGGCCAAGGCTGCGGCGAGCGCCTTGCAGCCTTCCACCGAGGACACGTCCATCGGCAGCGCAATGCAATTGGGGCCAAGTTCTTTGGCCGTTTGCTCACACGAGTCTGCCTTGCGCGATGTGATATACACTTTGGCGCCTTGGGCGATGAACCCTTCAGCAATATGGCGGCCCAAATTCTTGGACCCGCCTGTGACCAAGGCGACACGGCCCTGAAGGCTAAACAGCTTTTGAATGTCCATGCTCAATATCCGTTCATACGCGCCACGCGATCGGCGTGGAAATGGGTGTCGCCAAAGAACTCTGCCAAAGCGCGGTCGCGCTTCATGTAGAGACCAATGTCATATTCATCGGTCATGCCAATGCCGCCGTGCATCTGCACGCCTTCGCGCACTGCAAGGTTACAGGCCAGGCCCGATTTCGCTTTTGCAGCGGCCACAAACAGCTCAGCCCGCGGATCCCCATCATCCAGCAAATGCTGCGCCTTCAGCACAATTGAGCGTGCACCTTCCATCTCGCCATAAAGATGCGCCGCGCGGTGCTGCAACGCTTGGAATTCGCCAATGAGCTGCCCGAACTGCTTGCGCTGCTTGAGATAGCCAAAGGTCATGTCCATTGCGCCAGCCCCCACGCCGACCATTTCAGCAGCCGCGCCAATGCGCCCGGCATAAAGCAGACGCGTGAGCGATGCCCAGCCGCCATCAACATCGCCAATCACAGCATCGGCTGTCACTTCAACGCCATCCAGCGTCACGCGCGCCGCAAGCTGACTGTCAATCAAGCGATCTGCCTCAGCCGTCACACCCGCCGCATCGCGCGGCACGGCAAACAGCGTAATGCCTTGTTCTTCGCCCGGCGCTCCTGCGGTGCGCGCTGCAACAATCAGCATATCCGCGACATGGCCATGGACAACAAACTGCTTCTTGCCCGACAGCTTAAACCCATTGCCAGATCGTTCTGCGACCAGCGCTGTGGCCGCCGGGCGGTGTTTTGCGCCTTCATCAATCGCTAGGCCAATAATGGCATCGCCCGATAAAATGCGTGGAAACCATTCGCCCCGCACATGCGCGCCCGCAGCTTTTAAGGCCTCAACAGCGGCAACAGCTGTGGTCAGAAAGGGCGATGGCGTCAGGTTGCGGCCAATTTCTTCCAGCACAATCCCCGCTTCGACATGGCCCAGGCCAAGCCCGCCATCTGCTTCGGGAATGAGAATGCCCGTAAAGCCCATTTCGGCAAACTGCTTCCACAAATCCCGCGCAAAGCCAGTTTGATCATTGCTATCGCGCAAGGCGCGCAAATGTTTGACGGGGGCGTTTTCCGCAAGGAACGGCGCCACCGTATCCTTAAGCATCGCCTGATCGTCGCTGTGGTAAAGTCCCATTGTCTTGTCCTATTTGCCCCTCTCCTTCAGGGGAGGGGTTGGGTTGGGGAATCTGAAAGCATGGATCGGGTGGGACGGCCCCACCCCCATCCCCTCCCCTAAAGGAGGGGGGCTTTGCTTTTAGGCTCCCGGCATTTCGAGGATGCGTTTGGCAACGACATTCAGCATGACTTCGCTGGTGCCGCCTTCAATGCTGTTCGCCTTGGTGCGCAGCCAGGTGCGTGGGCGCGCGCCCTTGCGACTGCGCTCACTTTCCCATTCCAACGCGTCCGACCCACCGGCCGACATGACGAGTTCATGCCGCTTCTTGTTCAGCTCTGTCCCGATATATTTCATCAGGTTGGAATAGGCTGGGTGCGCCCGGCCCGTCTTCCATTCATCCATGAAGCGTTCGCTGTGCGCGCGGAAGACCATTGTCTCGACATCGAACAACGCCATTTGTGCGCGCAGAACGGGCTCGTCCGCTGCCACATCCTTAAAGGCAGCCCCAATCGAGGCCATGCCTTCGCCCAAGCCCCCGCCTGAGATCATCTCACGCTCATGCCCCAGCAGATATTTGGCAACATCCCAACCACGGTTGAGTTCACCCACAATTTGGTGCTTCGGCACCTTCACATTGTCGAAAAAGGTTTCGCAGAAGGGCGAGGCGCCCGAGATCAGCTTGATCGGCTTAGTCGTCACGCCGGGTGAGGTCATGTCGAACAAGAGGAAGCTGATACCGCGATATTTATCTTCCTTATTGGTGCGCACGAGGCAGAAAATCCAATCAGCCTTGTCGGCATAGCTGGTCCAGATTTTCTGGCCATTAACCACCCAGTGATCGCCCTTGTCTTCGCCAAAGGTCTGGAGCGAGACGAGGTCTGAGCCTGAGCCGGGCTCTGAATAGCCTTGGCACCAGCGGATTTCACCACGCGCAATTTGCGGCAGATAATGCTTCTTCTGCTCTTCGGTGCCGAATTTCAGCAAGGCCGGGCCAAGCATCCAGATGCCAAAGCTTTGCAGCGGAACACGGCAACCGAGTTTTGCCATTTCAACACGCAAGACTTTCGTCTCTTCGGGGGTCAGACCACCGCCGCCATATTCCTTGGGCCAATCTGGCACCGTCCAGCCTTTGGCGGCCATGACTTCAAGCCATTGCTTCTGAGCCGGGTTCTTGAACACCCAATTGCGGCCGCCCCAGCAGCCATCATCTTCGCTTTTCACGGGCTCGCGCATTTCAGGGGGGCAATTGGCCTCCAGCCAAGCGCGCGTTTCCTTCCGGAATGTTTCAAGATCAGTCATCAGCATCTCCTATTCCAAGCCCAACTCTCTAAGTCGCTGGCTTGGCCTTACGCAAGCGTCAACAAGCGATCTAAGCATTCCGTAACGGCAGGCGCAAGCGCGTTGACCCGCGCCCGCAAGCCAGACAGGATGAGTCGCAAATAAGATGGAGAGGCATATGAGATTCGCAGGGAAAACTGTCGTCATTACGGGCGCGGCATCGGGCATTGGCAAGGCCACCTGTTTGCTCTTTGCGTCTGAAGGCGCGACTGTGATTGCCGGCGATATTGACGCCAAGGGCGGGACTGAGCTTGCCCAAACATCCAATGGCAAAATCTTCTTCAAACAAACTGATGTCTGCAACCCAATGGACATTAAGGCGCTAATGGATTTTGCCGCCGAGAAAACGGGCGGGATTGATGTTGTCTTTAACAATGCTGGCGCCGGTGGCGACCGCGCGCCCATTGAAGAGATTGAGCCTGAGGGCTGGGATCGGACAATGAACTTGCTGCTCCGCTCGGTCGCAATGGGCGTGCGCTATGCTGTGCCACATATGATTGGCCGCGAAGGCGCCTCAATTGTGAATACGGCAAGCGTGGCGGGCCTTGGCGCAGGCTATTCCCCCACGGCCTATGCGGTTGCCAAATGCGGCGTCATTCACTTGACCAAGGTTGGCGCGACGGACCTTGCCAAACACCAAATCCGTATGAACGCAATTTGCCCCGGCTTTATTCAAACCAATATCTTCACCTCATCCATGGAGGTGCCAGAGGACAAGCGCGAGGCGGCCAACCAGATTATCTTTGAAATTGCCAATCACACCCAGCCCGTGCAGCGCGGGGGGCGGCCCGATGATATTGCGAATATGGTCGCGTTTTTGGCATCAAAAGAAGCTGGTTTCATTACGGGCGCACACTTCGTGGTTGATGGCGGCATTACAACTGGCCAGCCGCACAGCTGGAACCCCGAGGCCCCCGGCATTTTTGATGCGTTGGAAGGTTTTGTGAACGCCGAAAACGCATGACCACCTCTGCTGCGCCGCTTCCGCTTCGGCTTAAGCTTGCCCATGGCTTGGGCAGCATAGCCTATGGCGTGAAAGACAACGGCTTTTCGACCTTTTTATTGCTTTATTACAACCAGGTCCTTGGGCTGCAGGCCACCTTGGTGTCAGCCGCGCTGATGCTCGCGCTGTTCATTGATGCCTTTATTGACCCGTTTATCGGGCATATGAGTGATAGAACCTATACGCGCTGGGGCCGGCGCCTGCCCTGGCTCTATGCCGCCCCCATCCCGCTGGGCCTCGCCTGGCTTCTGCTTTGGGCACCACCCGAAGCCGCAGACGGACATATCTTCCTCTATCTTGTTATTGTCGCCGTGCTGGTGAGAGCGCTTGTGTCTGCGTGCGAGGTGCCCTCTGTCGCCCTCGTGCCTGAACTGACGCGCGATTATGATGAGCGGACGGGCTTGATGCGCTTTCGCTTTCTCTTTGGCTGGGCAGGCGGGCTTCTTATGCTCTTTCTTGCCTATAGCGTCTTTTTGGTGCCGGATGAGGGGCATCAAGTCGGCCAACTCAATCCTGATGGCTATTGGGCCTATGGGGTATTTGGTGGCGCCTTAATTACAATGGCCGTGCTAATCTCAGCCTTGGCGCAGCATCGCCGCGTGGCGCACTGGCCCGATGACAAACCGGGATCGACCAGCTTTGCCCATGCCTTTGATGAAATCCGCCAATCGCTCTCCAACCGCGCCTTTCTAATCTTTGCTGCGGCTGCGGCTTTTGCCGTGATCAGCCAAGGCATCACATTTTCTATCTCAAACTATCTCTATCTCTATGTCTGGCGGTTCGACCAAACGGCCTTTGCACTGCTGCCCGTCATTCTCTTTCTGAGTGTGATTACTGCCTTTTTCCTCGTCGTGCCGCTCAACCGTCGGTGGGATAAGCCTCATACAGCAGCTTATGCCTCACTCATTGGTGTCTGCCTGTGGGTCATCCCCTTCCTTTTGCGGCTGGCAGGTCTGTGGCCAGAACCGGGCAGTGCGGCCTCCACGGCGGGCATTTTTACCTTTTTCTTTTTGGGGAATAGCTTTGCTGTCACCGTGATGATCTCAGCATCGTCGATGATCGCGGATATTGTTGAAGCCTCGCAAGAGCAAACAGGCCGCCGGACCGAAGGCACTTTCTTCGCTGGTAACTTCTTCATTCAAAAATGTGCAACTGGCGTTGGCATTTTCGCGTCTGGCCTGATCATCAGCTGGGCTGGGCTGTCGGCCCAAACCAATCCGGCTGATGTTTTGAGCCAAGTTATCGACCGGCTGATCTTGGCATATATTTTGATTGCGATGCTGCTGGCCGCAATTTCAGCCATTATCTTTTCGCGCTTCCCCATTCGCCGGAAGGACCATGAGGCGCGTCTGATCCGGCTGGCGGAAAGCAGCCGATCAGGAGAAGCATAAAGGGGGCTGGAAAACCGCTCCGAAAGCTGACAGTGACGTAAACGTAAACAAGGAAGAGGACGACTCAGATGGATTTCACCCTCACCGAACGCCAGTCTTATTGGCGCGACCGTGTTAAGGCACATATCGACCAATATGTGCGCCCGCGCATGAAAGATTATTATGCCGAGCAAGCGACGGGTGATCGCTGGAAAGTCTTGAACGTTATTGAAGAAGAAAAGGCTCGCGCCAAGGCCGCTGGCATTTGGAACCTGTTCATGCCGCCACAGGGCGCAAACCCGCATCTGGACAGCAGTGTGGAATTTGAAGGCCCGATGCTGACCAACTTGGAATATGCCCTGTGCGCCGAAGAAATGGGCCGCGTGGGCATTGCCTCGGAAATTTTCAACTGCTCCGCCCCTGACACGGGGAATATGGAAGTGCTCAATCGCTATGGCACGGCAGAGCAAAAGAAGCAGTGGCTGATCCCACTGATGCATGGCGAAATCCGCTCGGCCTTCCTCATGACCGAACCGGCCGTCGCCTCATCCGACGCGACCAATATCGAGACGCGTATTACGCGCGATGGCGATCATTATGTGATTAATGGCCGCAAATGGTGGTCGTCGGGCGCTGGCGATCCGCGCTGCAAAATTGCGATTGTGATGGGCAAGACCGATTTGGGCGCCCAGCGCCACCAGCAGCAATCGCAAATCCTGATGCCGCTTGATGCACCAGGCGTGAAGATTCTGCGCCACCTGCCCGTCTTTGGCTATGACGATGCACCGCACGGCCATATGGAAATTGAGCTGAAGGACGTACGCGTTCCGGCTGAAAACATCATCCATGGCGAAGGCCGTGGCTTTGAAATTGCACAGGGCCGCCTTGGGCCGGGCCGCATCCACCACTGCATGCGCACCATTGGTGTCGCCGAAGAAGCGCTCGAAAAAATGTGCCGCCGCCTCACCAGTCGTGTCGCCTTTGGCAAAACCATTGCCGAACAGACCGTGTGGCATGAACGCATTGCCCGCGCGCGGATCGACATTGAAATGACGCGTCTGCTCTGCCTGAAGGCCGCGCATATGATGGATACAGTCGGCAATAAATCTGCTGCTGCTGAAATCGCGATGATCAAGGTTCAGGCCCCCAATATGGCACTGAAAATCATCGACGATGCCATTCAGGCGCATGGCGGTGGCGGCGTTTCAGAAGATTATGGCTTGGCATATGCATGGGCGCATCAGCGCACGCTGCGTCTCGCCGATGGTCCCGATGAAGTGCACAACCGTGCCATTGCCCGTCTCGAACTGGGCAAGCATGGCGAGATGCGCCCCAAGGACCTGTCCTCGGGTGATCTGGCGGTGACACGATGAAAGCTGCTGTCCTCGTCCAGCCCAATCAGCCGCTTGTTATTGAAGAGCTGAGCATCTCCAAGCCGGGTCCGCACGAAGTGCTGATCCGGACAGCGGCTTGTGGCCTCTGCCATTCAGACCTGCATTTTATCGAGGGTGCCTATCCGCACCCGCTGCCCGCCATTCCGGGCCATGAAGCGGCAGGCATTGTGGAGGCCGTGGGCAGCGAAGTGCGCACAGTGAAGCCGGGCGATGCCGTTGTTACTTGCCTGTCCGCCTATTGCGGGCATTGCGAATTCTGCGTCACGGGCCGGATGTCGCTGTGTTTGGGCGGCGACACCCGCCGCGGCCCGGGCGAGGCGCCGCGCATCACCCGCGCCGATGGCACCCAAGTTAACCAAATGCTCAATCTGTCCGCCTTTGCCGAACAGATGCTGATCCACGAGCATGCCTGCGTCAAAATTGACCCGGATATGCCGCTGGATCGTGCTGCGATCATTGGGTGCGCTGTCACGACGGGTGCCGGCACGATCTTTAACGCCTGCAAAGTGACGCCGGGCGAGACAGTCGCTGTCGTTGGCTGTGGCGGTGTTGGCTTGGCCACCATCAATGCTGCCAAAATTGCCGGTGCCGGCCGCATCATTGCCGCTGACCCCATGCCCGAAAAGCGCGCATTGGCGCTGAAGCTGGGTGCGACTGATGTCATTGATCCCATGGCCGATGGTGCAGCGGGCCAGATTGTTGAAATGACCAAGGGCGGTGTCGATCACGCCATTGAAGCCGTTGGCCGTCCGGCCTCTGCTCAGCTTGCCGTCAACGTGCTGCGTCGCGGCGGGACCGCGACCATCCTTGGCATGATGCCGTTGGCAGAAAAAGTTGGCCTCAGCGCGATGGACTTGCTGTCCGGCAAGAAGCTGCAAGGCGCAATCATGGGGGGCAACCGCTTCCCCGTCGATATTCCGCGTCTCGTGGATTTCTACATCCGCGGCCTGTTGGACCTCGACAGCATCATTGCAGAGCGCATTCCGCTGTCGGCTATCAATGATGGCTTCGACAAAATGAAGAAGGGCGATTCCGCACGCAGCGTGATCGTATTCGATCAATGACCGAGGCGCTCGACGCACAAAAGCTGTTTTCAGGTGTCGTCAAGGCCGAAGGGGCAGACGCGCTCAACGAAGCCAATTTGACGGCGTGGATGCAGGACAATGTGGAAGGCTTTGAAGGTCCGCTCGAGGTCTTCAAATTCGCGGGCGGCCAATCCAACCCGACTTACAAGATTGTCGCCAAAAGCGGCGCTTATGTGCTGCGCCGCAAACCCTTTGGCCCGTTGCTGCCGTCCGCCCATGCCGTCGACCGGGAATTTAAGGCAATTAACGGGCTTTACCCCACGGGCTTTCCCGTCGCTCGGCCCTATGGGCTGTGCACCGATGATGCGGTGATTGGCAGTTGGTTTTATGTTATGGCCATGGTCGAAGGCCGGACCATTTGGGATGGCGCCATGCCGGGCGCCACGCCCGATTTCCGCCGCCAAACCTATTATGCGATGATTGATACGCTGGCCGCGCTTCACAATACTGATGTCGAGGCGGCGGGCCTTGCCGATTATGGCAAGCCCGGCAATTATTTTGGCCGTCAGGTCGATCGCTGGACCAAGCAATATCGCTTGTCCGAAACCGAGCATATGCCGGTGATGGAAAAGCTGATTGAATTTTTGCCTGCAACATTGCCGCCGCAAACGCGCACCTCGGTCGTTCATGGCGATTATCGCATTGATAATATGATCTTCGCCCCCAATGAACCCAGGGTCGTCGCGGTGCTCGATTGGGAGCTTTCCACTCTGGGTGATCCGCTGGCGGACTTTACTTATGTCGCGATGGCGTGGGTGACGGACAATGGCGGCCGATCTGGCGTGCAGGATGTCGATCGCAAGGCGCTGGGCATTCCCGAACTAGACGAGGTGGTGGAGCGCTATTGCGCCGCCACAGGCCGCGAGGGCGTGCCAGACATGAACTGGTATTTCGCCTATAATTTCTTCCGCCTCGCTGGGATTATTCAGGGCATTAAAAAGCGTGTGATTGATGGCACGGCCAATTCAGCGCACGCCAAGGAAATGTCAGAGCGCGTGAGCCCCTTGGCGGAAACCGCGTGGCGTTTTGCTGAGAAGGCTGGCGCCTAATTCGCCTGGGCAGGGGAACCTGCCCGGCCAAAAGACAGGAGATGCGAATGTCGCTGTTCGACATGACAGGGCAGGTTGCGCTGATCACCGGGTCATCCCGCGGAATTGGCAAAGCCATTGCCGAGGAAATGGCCGTACAAGGGGCCAAAGTTGTTATTTCCAGCCGCAAGCAGGATGCGTGCGAGGCGGTGGCAGCCGAGCTTAACGCCAAATATGGCCCGAACACGGCCATTGCCGTCGCCGCCAACATCTCCTCCAAAGACGCATTGCAGCATCTGGTGGATGAAGCGCGCCGCGCCTTTGGCAAGATTACGGCGCTTGTCTGCAACGCTGCCTCCAACCCCTATTACGGCCCTGCTGCCGGAATTGAGGATGAGCAGTTCCGCAAGATTATGGACAATAACATCCTGTCCAACCATTGGCTGATCAACATGGTCGCGCCGGAAATGATGGAGCGCGGCGAAGGATCTGTCACCATCATCTCGTCCATTGGCGGCCTCAAAGGCTCAACTGTGATTGGTGCTTATTGCATCTCCAAAGCAGCCGACATGCAGATGGCGCGCAATTTGGCGGATGAATTTGGACCCAAGGGCGTCCGTGTCAATTGTATCGCGCCCGGCCTCATTCGCACCGATTTCGCCCGCGCCTTGTGGGAAAACCCGGACACGCTGGCCCGGTCAACCGCGCGATCCCCCCTGCGCCGCATTGGCGAGCCTGAGGAAATTGCGGGCGCGGCAGTCTTCTTGGCGTCGCGGGCTGGAGCCTTCACCACAGGCCAGACCTTTGTGATTGATGGCGGACAGACCGTCAGCGGCAGCTAAGCAAATTAGAGGAGACTTGAGATGAGTGCACTCAAAGGCAAAGTCGCCATCATTACGGGCGCAGGCTCTGGCATTGGCCGCGCCTCTGCGCTCCGCTTCGCCGCCGAAGGCGCAAAGCTCGTGCTGGGGGATAAGACTGACGCTGTTCACGCCACCGCGCAGCTGGTGAAAGATGCTGGCGGCTCTGTGACCGCGCTGCAGATGGATGCCGGCGTTGAAGCCGATGTCGAAAATCTCGTGAAAACGGCCATCGACACCTATGGCGATCTGCACGTGGCCTTCGCCAATGCTGGCATTTCAGGCGGCATGGCTGGCATTTTTGATCTGACGCCGGCTGAATGGGCTGAGATTTTGCGCGTTAACCTCATTGGCCCTTGGCTGATGGTTAAGCACGCAGGCCAAGCGATGATGGATGGCGGCCAAGGCGGCTCAATCATTCTGACAGCCAGTGTCGCAGGCATCCGCTCGGGCGCAGGCGGCCCGGCTTATTCGGCCTCTAAGGCGGGCGTTATCAATTTGGCGCAAGTCTCCGCCCAACAGCTGTCGGAAACGGGCATTCGTGTAAATGCAATTTGCCCGGGCCTGACCGAGACGGGCATGACAAAACCAACTTTTGATTATGCACGCGAGAAAGACGTGATGCACAAAGTGGGCCGCTTAAACCCGCTGCGCCGTGCAGCCCAACCCGATGAACTGGCCAATGTGGCGCTGTTCCTTGCGTCCGACCAGGCAAGCTATGTCAATGGCCAAGCCATTGCAGTCGATGGTGGCCTTTCCTCTTCTCACCCGGTCACGCGCCAGCTGACCGGCCAGACGGCGGTGTAATATGCTCCAAGCTTCTAATCCTAAAGACCTTGGCCTCCTTCCTGATCGCTTGGATCGGATTGGGGAATTCATTCAGCGCAAATATATCGACACGGGCTTGTTGCCACATAGTGCCCTGCTCATTGGGCGGGGGGATGAAATTGCCCATCTGTGGACCTCGGGCGTCGATCAGAATGCCATTTTCCGCATCGCTTCCATGACCAAGCCGGTCACGTCTGTTGCGTTGATGCAGCTGATGGAGCAGGGCCTTGTTGGCTTGCTGAACCCCGTTTCAGACTATTTGCCCGAGTTCGCAAATATTGGCGTTTATGAAGGCGGTGGCGGGGCCACCCCGTTCATCACCCGCCCACCCAAAACTGTGATGCGCGTGGTTGATCTTCTCCGCCACACAGCTGGCTTCACCTATAGCTTTCAGGAAATGGGCTATGTTGATGCCGCCTATCGCCGCACCGAGGTGGAGAATTGGTCAAGGGTCAATGACCAGGAATTCATTGATATTCTGGCCCAGTTGCCCATTGAATTCGACCCCGGCACTGAATGGAATTATTCGATCGCGACGGACATTATTGGCGTGATTGTGGCGCGCGTGTCTGGCCAGCCTTTGGGCGAGTATTTCCAACAGCATATCTTCGGCCCACTCGGCATGGTTGATACGGGCTTTCAAGTGCCAGCCGATCAGGCCCATCGCTTACCACCCGCCTATGCCTTCCACCCAACCGAGAAGATGAAGCTGTTCGACAAGGCTGGTGCCGAAAGCGGCTGGGCGCGCCCGCGCAAATTCCATTCGGGCGGCGGCGGGCTGGCGTCCACCCTGTCTGACTATAACCGTTTTTGCCGGATGCTGCTCAATGGGGGGGCGCTGGATGGCGTGCAGATCATCAGCCCGAAGACGCTGGAATTGATGACGGCCAATCACCTGCCAGGTGGTGGCGACTTGACTCAGCATAGCCGCGCGCTGTTTAGCGAAGCAGAAAATGGCGGCATTGGCTTTGGCCTTGGCTTTGCCTGCAATATCAATCCAGCAGCAACCGCGCTGCCCGGATCCAAAGGCGAATTCTTCTGGGGCGGCATGTTCTCAACGGCGTTCCTTGTGGACCCCGTTGAACATATGACAATGGTGTTCATGACTCAGCTAATGCCGTCCACCACCTACCCGCTGCGGCGGGAAATTCGATCAATGATGTACGCGGCACTGGCCGCCTGAACTGGAGCTTAGGATGCAATCCGTAACCACTGAACGCCATGGCGAGGTTCTCGTCATTCTTGTCAACAATCCGCCAGTAAATGCGCTGTCATGGCATGTCCGTCAGGGCATTAAAGATGGCATTGACGAAGCCTTGGGCGATGATGCTGTGAAGGCCGTTGTCCTGCGCTGTGCGGGACAGACGTTTATTGCTGGGGCGGACATCACGGAATTTGGTAAGCCAGCCCAAGGCCCAGATTTCAACGAGGTACTCAACAGCATTGAACTGGCGAGCAAGCCCGTGGTCGCCGCCATTCATGGCACGGCGCTGGGCGGTGGCCTGGAAACCGCACTTGTCTGCCATTATCGCGTCGCAGTGCCCTCGGCCATGCTGGGCGTCCCCGAAGTCAAGCTGGGCCTCTTGCCCGGTGCTGGCGGCACACAGCGCCTGCCGCGCATTGTGGGCGTAGACGTGGCCGCTCAGATGGTCTCCTCAGGCGATCCGCTGCCCGCAGCCAAGGCCAAGGAGCTTGGCTTGGTCGATGCACTGGCAGGCGACGCGACGCTGGCGGAAGATGCCATTGCCTTTGCCCGCGACATGATTGCGCAAGGCCCGCGCCCCACACGCAATCGCCCAATTACGGGCGATATTGCCGTCATCGAAAAGCTGAAGGCAGCCAATGCCCGCAAGTGGAAGGGCTTTGAAGCCCCCTATGCCAACCTTGCGTGCGTAGAAGCTGCAACTCGCCTGCCGTTTGAAGAAGGCATGAAGTTTGAACGCACTGAATTTATGAAGTTGATGACGGGCAGCCAGTCTGCCGCGCAGCGCCATATGTTCTTTGCCGAACGTCAGGCCGCCAAAATTGATGGCCTGCCAAAGGATGTCCAACTGCGCGACATCAAGAAGGTCGGCGTGATTGGGGCGGGCACCATGGGTGGCGGCATCTCCATGAACTTCCTGCAAGCGGGCATCCCAGTGACCATTGTTGAGATGGCCCAAGAAGCGCTGGATCGGGGTGTTGGCGTCATTCGCAAAAACTATGAAGCGTCGGCCGCCAAGGGCCGCTTCACGCCTGAAAAAGTCGAAAAGATGATGGGCCTGCTGACGCCCTCGCTCAGCATGGAGGATCTGGCCGATTGCGATCTGGTGATTGAGGCTGTCTATGAAAGCATGGACGTTAAGAAAGACGTCTTTGGCAAGCTCGACAAGATTGTGAAGCAAGGCGCGATCCTTGCCTCCAACACCAGCTATCTCGACGTGAACGAGATTGCTGCTTCCACCAGCCGCCCGGCAGACGTGCTGGGTATGCATTTCTTCTCGCCCGCCAATGTCATGAAGCTGCTGGAAGTCGTGCGTGGCGATGCGACTGCGTTGGACGCGCTGGCAACAGTGATGGCGCTCGCCAAGAAGATCAAAAAGGTCGCCGTCGTCGCGGGTGTTTGCCATGGCTTTATTGGCAACCGGATGCTTTCGCAGCGGCAGAACCCAGCCAACCAATTGCTGATGGAAGGTGCCACGCCAGCGCAGATTGACAAGGTCCATACGGATTTTGGCATGCCCATGGGTCCGTTCCAAATGGCAGACCTCGCAGGCCTCGACATTGGCTGGCACCGTGACCCAAGCCGCATTGAAACCATCCGCGATGCCATGTGCGCTGCAGGCCGTTTTGGTCAGAAAAACGGCAAGGGCTTTTACGATTATGACGAAAAGCGCAACGCCACGCCCAGCGCCGAAGCCTTGGCCATTATCGAAGACTTCCGGTCTAAATCTAACCTCGCCAAGCGCGAGATTAGCGATCAGGAAATCATTGAGCGCACGCTCTACCCGATGGTCAATGAGGGCTATAAAATCCTTGAAGAAGGCAAAGCCCAGCGCGCCTCTGACATCGATGTGGTCTGGATCTATGGCTATGGCTGGCCCGTTTATCGCGGCGGCCCCATGTTCTGGGGTGATTTGGAAGGCGCCGGCAAGATTGTTGAAGCCCTCGAACGTCATGGCGTAAAAGTTGCAGACAGCTTGAAGGCCAAGGCCTGAACGACTAACAGCGCCCGACTCTCTGGCTTCCCTCTCGGGCGGCCAGAGCTACGGGGAATTGGAGCATAAAATGAGTGAGAATGTCGCAGCAGACGAGCTTCGCCTGCTGATTGAGCGTATTGAGCGTTTGGAAGAAGAGAAAAAGGGAATCGCGGACGATATCCGCGACGTCTATTCCGAAGCCAAAGCACGCGGCTATGATGCCAAAATCATGCGCCAGATTGTCCGTCTGCGGAAGATGGAAGCCCATGATCGTCAAGAAATGGAAGCCATTCTTGATACTTATAAGGCGGCCCTCGGCCTCGCTTGAGGCTCCACTGATCGCCAAGAACGCACTGACTTGACCCTTTGGACAGCCTCATGAGACACAAGGGGCTGTCTTAGGCGTATCAAGAGGAGTAAAGTCCATGCTCATTACAACAACGAATAGTGTCGAAGGCCGTCAGGTAACCGACTATCTGGGTGTGGTAACGGGTGAAGTGATTGTCGGCGCAAACATCTTTAAAGATTTGTTCGCTGGCATTCGTGACATCGTGGGCGGGCGATCAGGTGCCTATGAATCGACATTACGCGACGCGCGGGCAACTGCGCTCAACGAGTTAAAAGAAGAAGCTCGCGCACTGGGGGCTGATGCCGTGATTGGCATTGATCTCGATTATGAAGTGCTGGGGCAAGGCGGGTCCATGCTGATGGTATCAGCGTCGGGTACAGCCGTTAAATTGGGATAAGTTACGGACATGGCAGGTCATTCCAAATTTAAGAACATCATGCACCGCAAAGGTGCGCAGGATAAAAAGCGCTCGGCGCTGTTTTCCAAGCTGTCCCGCGAAATTACCGTCGCGGCGAAAATGGGCCTGCCAGACCCGGACGCCAATGCCCGTCTGCGCGCCGCCGTGCTGGCGGCTCGCGCACAATCTATGCCCAAGGACAATATCCAGCGCGCCATTGATAAGGCCTCGGGCTCTGACATGGAGACCTATGAGGAAATCCGCTATGAAGGCTTTGGCCCCGGCGGCGTTGCGATCATTGTTGAGGCGCTGACGGACAATCGCAACCGCACCGCTACCAATGTGCGCACCGCCTTTTCCAAAAATGGCGGCAATATGGGGACAGCCGGCTCAGTGAGCCATGGGTTTGATCGGCTTGGCCTGATTGAATATCCGGGCAGCGCAGGCGATGCCGATAAGGTGTTTGAAGCCGCACTAGAAGCAGGCGCAGATGACGTGGAATCGTCTGAGGACGGCCACGCGATCTGGACCAGCATTGATGCCCTGCATGAAGTTGCAAAGGCGCTGGAAGCAGCGCTGGGCGAACCCGAAGGCGTGAAGCTTGCGTGGAAGCCGACCACCATGGTTGAAGTAGGCGAGGATGATGCCGGCAAACTGCTGCGCATGATTGACACGCTGGAAGAAGATGACGACGTCCAGACTGTTTGGGGCAATTATGATGTGCCCGATGCCGTTATGGAGAAGCTGGGCTAAGCCCATGGCTTGGCGCGGCTGCAAGTAATGCCCATCCTCCTCGGCATTGACCCCGGGCTTGGGACAACTGGCTGGGGCATCATCTCAGCCGAGGGCAATCGGCTGACGCATATCGCCAATGGCCGGATTGTGACGGACACCAAGGCCAGCCTTGCCAACCGGCTGGTTGAACTGGACCGGGCGCTGACGGACATCATCCTTGAATTCAGGCCTGATGTCGCGGCGGTGGAAGAAGTGTTCGTCAACTCTAACCCCCAATCCACGTTGAAGCTGGGCCAAGCACGCGGTGCCATTTTGCTCTCCGCCGCGCGAACCGGGTTAGAGATTGGCGAATATGCGGCCCGGCTGGTGAAAAAGGCTGTGGTGGGTGTGGGCAATGCGGATAAGGCGCAAGTTCACGCAATGGTCAGCCGGCTTTTGCCCGGCACGAAGATTGCAGGGCCAGATGCAGCGGATGCGCTGGCAGTGGCCATTACGCACGCGCATCATTTGGCCAGCGCCCGCAAACTTGGCTAAATTATCCCCCGCCACAGGAAGAAAAGCAGAACAAAGGCTTCGACAAGCCGCCTGCGCGGGCTAAAGAAGGGGCATGATCGCCCGTCTCACCGGAACGCTGGCTGAAACTGCTGCCGACCATGCCGTAATTGATGTGAACGGCGTGGGGTATCTTGTGCTTGCCTCCAGCCGAACCCTAAGCGCCATTGGCGGCGTGGGCAGCCAAGTCATGCTGCTCACCGAAATGCAGGTGCGCGAAGACTCCATGACCCTGTTCGCCTTTGGCAGCGCGGGCGAGCGGGAGTGGTTCCGGCTTTTAACGGGCGTGCAAGGCGTGGGCGGCAAAGTCGCGCTGTCCATTCTTTCAACCTTGGACCCAGACGAATTGAGCCAATCCGTCGCGCGGCAAGACAAGGCAATGGTCGCGCGCGCCAATGGCGTGGGGCCAAAGCTGGCGGAGCGCATTGTGCGCGAATTGAAAGACAAAGTGGGCGGCATTGCGCTGGGCGGCGGTGCGGGCACCGCGCCCCTGCCGTCTGCAGGCTTTGCCGCAGATGCAGTCTCCGCCCTCACGGGCCTTGGCTTTAAATCGCATGAAGCCGGGGCTGCTGTGGCGGCAGCCGAAGCCGAATTGGGTGATGGTGCCACGCTGGATGCGCTGGTGCGCCTCGCCCTGAAAAAGGCCGCGAAATGAGCGAGGAAGATCGGCTGATCAGCGCGGGCCGCCGCCCTGAAGATGTAGATGCGGCGCTGCGCCCCAAATCGCTGGAAGAATTTGTCGGCCAAAAGGCCGCGCGCGACAATTTGCGCGTCTTTATTGAGGCAGCCAAATCACGCGGCGATGCGTTGGACCATGTGCTGTTCTTTGGCCCGCCCGGCCTTGGCAAGACAACGCTTGCCCAAATCATCGCCCGCGAAATGGGCGTGGGCTTTCGGGCGACATCAGGCCCGGTCATTGCCAAATCGGGGGACTTGGCCGCCCTGCTCACCAATTTGGAAGATGGCGACGTTCTCTTCATTGATGAAATCCACCGGCTCAATCCAGCCGTGGAAGAAGTGCTCTATCCGGCAATGGAAGATCGCGCGCTCGACATCATGATTGGCGAAGGGCCATCGGCACGGTCCGTCCGCATTGATTTGCCGAAATTTACGCTGGTGGGCGCAACCACGCGCCAAGGACTGCTCACCACTCCCTTGCGTGACCGCTTTGGCATTCCCGTGCGCCTCAATTTCTATAGCCATGGCGAGTTGGAGCAGGTGATCCGCCGTGCAGCGGGGCTGCTCGACCTGGGCATTGCCGAAGATGGCGCGCATGAAATTGCCAAACGATCCCGCGGCACGCCGCGCATTGCGGGCCGCTTGCTCCGCCGCGTGCGGGATTTTGCCAATGTCGCAGGCGAAGCTGTGGTGACAGCACGCATTGCCGATTCCGCCTTGAACCGACTGGAAGTTGATGCGCTCGGCCTCGATGCCATGGACCGGCGCTATCTGACGATGATTGCTGATGTCTATCGCGGCGGACCCGTTGGGGTCGAGGCACTGGCAGCGGGCTTGTCGGAACCGCGTGATACCATTGAGGACGTGGTGGAACCCTATTTGCTGCAATTGGGCCTGATTGCGCGCACCGCGCGGGGCCGCCAGCTCAACCCGCCGGGCTGGAAGCATTTGGGCTTAAATCCCCCCGCCGGAAGCCAAGATGGCTTGTTCGACACAAAATAATGATGCGGCTGGGATTCATTTCGGAATCCACTTGGTTTAAGATGAGTTTATGAGCGCAGCTGACATCGACTTTCCAACCGCCGGACGCTTTGTTGGCCGCGAACACCGTTTTCCCGTGCGCGTCTATTTTGAAGACACCGATTTTTCGGGTGTTGTCTATCACGCCAATTATCTGCGGTTTATGGAGCGAGCCCGGTCTGACATGCTGCGCGTTGCTGGCATTGATCAGCGCGCGGCCTTTGATGGGGCCGAAGGGGTTTACGCCGTTGCGGACTTGAACATTCAGTATAAACGCCCGGCCCATTTTGATGATGCGCTGCTCATCATCTCAACCGTGGAGGCGCTGCGGGCCGCCGCCTGTATTATTCAGCAGCGTATTTGGCGCGGGGAAGAGCTGATTGCCGATGCCCGTGTCACTGCTGCCTTCATTACGCCTGAAGGCCGCCCGCGCCGCCAGCCACGCAATTGGGTGGACGCCTTTACGCGCTTATTGCCCAACCAGACCATCTGACTGAAAAGAGCCTTTGCATGACGCCCATTCTTGCCACTGATGCCACCAGCCTTTCGCCCATCGCCCTGTTTTTGCAGGCGGATATTGTTGTGAAGCTCGTGATGCTGGGCCTATTGCTTGCCAGCATTTGGACTTGGGCAATCATCCTGTCTCATGCGCGCAAAATGCGCGAGGCCATGCGCGGCTGTGATCGGTTTGAGCGCGATTTCTGGAACGCGGAAGACACCAACGCCTTTTATCAAGTGCATAAGGATGATCCCCTGCCCTCGGCCCGTGTCTTTCAGGCGGGTATTTTTGAATGGCGGCGGTCGACCAGCAATCGCAATATGGATCGGGAAGGCACACGCCAGCGCCTTGCCACCAGCATGAATACCGCAATTGCGGCCGAAGTTGACCGGCTGGGGGATCGGCTGAATATCTTAGCCACGATTGGCAGCGTTGCGCCCTTTGTCGGCCTATTTGGGACGGTTTGGGGCATTATGCGCAGCTTCACCGCGATTGCGAGCCAGCAGAATACGTCGCTATCGGTTGTTGCCCCGGGCATTGCGGAGGCTTTGTTCGCCACAGCCATTGGCCTGTTTGCTGCTATTCCCGCCGTTATTGCCTATAACCGCTTTGGTCATGGCTTGAACCGGCTGGAAGCGCGACTGACGCGTTTTGCCGATAGCTTCCACGCCTCGCTAAGCCGCGAGTTGGAAGGCTAAGCCATGGGCCCCATTCAATCTTCCCGCCCTGGGCAAAAGCGCGCGCCAATGGCCGAAATTAACGTGACGCCCTTTGTGGACGTTATGCTGGTGCTGCTCATCATCTTCATGGTCACCGCACCGCTGCTGGTGGCAGGCGTTCCCATTAATCTGCCCGACAGCCGCGCCAAGGCTTTGGACCAAGCAGACAAGCCCGTCCAAATCTCCATTGACCCAACAGGCAAGCTTTTCCTCGACGAAGCGGAGATTAGCCGGGCTGATTTGCCCCAAAAGCTGGCAGATATTGCTGCCAAAGGCGGCACAGAAAGCCCGCAAGTCTATCTGCGCGCTGATCGCCAGCTCGATTATGGCGAGGTGATGGCCGTGATGGGGGAAATAAATCGCGCCGGGCTAAACCGTGTTGCGCTGGTTACAACGGAAAGCACAGAGAAATAAACGATGGACCGCGCCGAGCGCACAGCCCTTGCCCTGGCCGGTTTTGGCCATGTGCTGCTCTTGGGTGCTTTGTCGCTCAGCCTCATGCGTCCTGCGCCAAAATTGCCGCCATCAAACCCACCTATTGAAGTGGATTTGGTCAGCGCGACAGCCCTGCAAACTGCCGCGCCGGATGCTGTGCCAGAGGCAAGCGCCCCGCCTGCGCCAAGCGAGGTTGAGCCCATGGCAGATGCCGTGGCGCCTCCGCCAATGCCGGCCAAAGCAAAGGCCGACGCCAAATTGCCAGATCCGAAGGCCAAGCCCCAAAAGGCTGAGGCTACCAAGCATGCCCAAAGATCCTCCCGATTAGATGGATCGTTAATGGCCCAACTTTCCAAAGCGGCCAGCCGGGAAACAAGCACGCCTGGCACTGGGCGCGGCACCGCCGCGCAAGGCAGTGGCACGCCGGCTGCCAGAACAGCCGCCCAACTGGAAGCGAGCTTCATCCAAGCATTATTCGCGCAAATGAAACGCTATTGGCGCGCGCCGACGGGCGTGGATGCTGAATTGCTGCGCACCAACATTGTCGTGACGCTCAAACCCGATGGATCCATTGGCACCATTACTGTGGTGAGCCAGACGGGCGTGACGGAGAATAACGAAAATCTCAAAACCATTCACGCTGAACGCGCGGCAAGCGCCATCCGTCGCGCAGCCCCTTTCCAACTGCCGCCAGAACATTATGCCATCTGGCAATCGCTTGGCCCCATTACCTTTGACAAGAGGTTGAACTGACATGCGCATTCGCATCACCAAACTGCTTTTTCTGGCAGGCCTCGCCAGCGCCACACCATTGGCGGCGCAAATCACGGGCACTGTGACGGATGAAAGCAGCGACAGGTTCATTATTGCCGTCCCGCCTATGGCAACACCGGCAGATGTTGCCACACCCGCCGGGCAAACGGCTGAGCTTGGACGGAAAGTCTCTGAAATCATTGCGAGTAACTTAAATGCAATTGATGATTTCACGCCCAAGGGCCCGGCAGGATTGCGCACCCCGGCCTTGGCTGAAGTCACGGCCCCAGCCTTTGCCGAATGGGCCGGCATGAATGCAGAAAAATTGGTTCAGGGCTTTGTCCGCAACAATGATGATGGGACACTGACAGTCGGCTGCTATCTTTATGATGTTGGCCTGCAATCAGAAATGATCCGTCAGGGCTTTTCCGTTCAACCGCGTGATTGGCGGCGTGCGGCGCACAAATGCGCAGACGCCATTTATTCGCGGCTGTCCGGGGAGAACCCATTTTTTGATAGCCGCATTGCCTATATTGCGGAAACAGGCCCCAAGGGGAACCGCGTCAAACGGCTGGCCATTATGGATTCAGATGGAGCGAACCATCGCTTCATTACCAATGGCCAAGCCATTGCGCTGACGCCGCGCTTTTCGCCCGATTATAAATCCATTGTGTATGTCTCTTATATTGAGCGGCGGGCCCGGATTTATGTGTATGACATTGCAAGTGGCCGGCAGCGGCTGGTGACAGAAAGCCCCAACCAAACCTTCAGCCCACGCTGGTCGCCCAATGGGCAGACCATCCTTTATTCGATGAGCGTGGGCGGCAATACTGATATTTACAGCATTTCAGTCCAAGGCGGCACACCAACCCGGCTGACCAATTCCCCAGCCATTGAAACAGGCGGCAGCTTTTCCCCCGATGGCAAGAAAATTGCCTTTGAAAGTGATCGCTCAGGCAAGCAGCAAATCTATGTGATGAATGCAGATGGGTCTGACCAGCAGCGCATCAGCTTTGGGGGCGGCACTTATGCTACACCGGAATGGAGCCCACGGGGCAATTTAATTGCCTTTACCAAAATTACCGGCGGGGCTTTTCGTATTGGCGTCATGAGCCCCAATGGCGGCAGCGAGAAATTGCTGACAGATAGCTGGCAGGATGAGGCCCCCACTTGGTCGCCCAATGGCCGGGTCATCCAGTTTTTCCGCACAGAGCGCGGCAATGGCAAGACCAGCGTGATGCAAGTGGATGTCACGGGGGCCAAGGAGCGCCGCATTGAAACGCCCGTTGATGGGTCTGATCCAGCCTGGGGGCCCATTCTACCCTAACGCTCTTGTTGCGCAGGGGGTTGACCCAATAGAAACAAGCGGCGAAACATCCAGTTAGGGGTGAATTGCCAGATTAAGGAGTGTTTCCATGTCGAGAAAAATGACGGCATTGCTATTGGCGACCAGCCTTGTGGCTGTCGCGGGCTGTGGCAAGAAGCCAAAGCCGCAAGATCTTCCGCCGCCACCGGTGGGCGCTCAGGGCCCAACTGGCCCGGCAACTCCGGCAGGCCCCGCCCCGGGATCGCAAGGCGATTTTGTGGCCAATGTGTCTGCTGACCGAATTTTCTTTGATACGGATAAATTTGACGTTGATGCCGAAGATCAAGCCGTGCTGGCCAGCCAAGCAGCTTGGCTGAAGCGGTATCCGGCGGTCAGCGTGACGATTGAAGGCCATGCTGACGAGCGCGGCACACGCGATTACAATATTGCGCTGGGGGCCCGCCGTGCCAATGCTGCTAAGAATGCGCTGGCAGCCCTTGGCATTGATGCCGCCCGCATCAACACCGTTAGCTACGGTAAGGAACGCCCCGAAGCACTTGGTTCTACTGAGGCAGATTGGGCGCGCAACCGTCGCGCGGTGACAGTAACGGTTCAGTAAGCGAACACGTTACACCACTTATGGAAAAGGCCCCCTGCCACGCGGCAAGCGGCCTTTTTTTAACTCTGCAGCGCGGGTTTAGCCGACGCGCTTGCCCGTGAGCGGGAAGGTGCCAAAAGCGCCTGCCTTGACGGAGCCAGTGACATCGTCGCCCTCAATCGTCGCGGTGCCTTCCAGCGTCATTGGCATCGGCACGGTCATCTTCATTGACCAGGTGATCGTATTGCCATCCACCTTGCCGTCCGTGATTTCGGCCGAGCCTTGCGCACCGCTGTTGGTGCCAGTCCAGCTGTCGCCATCCACATTGACCACGATCGTCGATTTCTGATCGCCCAGCGGCGACTTTACGACACATTCATAGGTGCCAGACAGACTCATATTCACTCTCCTTCAAGATATCCGAGGGCTTATTTGCTATCGGATGATGACATAAGTTCGATAGGCAGTCCCAATTTTTCAAGTTGTGGGCGAACATTTTTCGCGTCTCCCACCACAACCCACATAAATGCGTCAGGCTGCACACTGGCGCGGATGGCCGAATCCAACACTGGCTCAGTCATCGCGCGATAGCGCGAGGCAAGTGTGTTGTAATAGGAGTCTGGCCGCCCATAGAGCGCATTGCGCTGAAGCGCGCCCAGCACATCGCCGCTGGTTTCAAAGCTGCCCGGCAGCTCTAAAATATTGCCGCTCACAATCCGCTCGCGCTCTTCAGCTGTCACGCCTTGGGTGCTCAAAAAGGCGCGGAAATTCTCACGCAGGGCCGCAATTGACTCACCGGTGCGATTGGCCTGAACGGGCGCAAAGATAAGATAGGGCATTTGCCCGGCAACGCGGCTGATAGAGCCCGAGACACCATAGGACCACCCCTTCGTCTCGCGCAGGTCCATGTTAATGCGCGAGAGGAAGCCTCCCCCAAGTGCTTGATTGGCTGTCAGCAGCGTTTCCACATCTTCGACACCCCGGTTGGGCAGAAGCTGCCCGCCGAGAATGACTGATTGGGGCGAACCCGGACGATCCACCAGCACAATGCGTGGTGCCGGCCCAGCAAGCATGGCAGCATCCGGCTTTTGCCCGCTGGCGCCAGCTGCCGACCATTGGCCAAAATGCCGGTTCAGCCCCGCCACAACATCAGCAAGCGGAAGATCACTCACCACAAAAATGGTCGCCTTTTCTGGCCGCATCCATGCCTGATGAAAGGCCAGCAACTCGTCACGCGTTACGGCAGAAACGCTGGCCGCATTGCCCGAGCCAGTGAAGGAAATGCCATAAGGATGGTTTGGCCCGTAGAGCAGCGGCGGCAAAGTGCGCAGCGCAATGGATTGCGGGTTGGTCTGTTCAGACTTGATCCGCGTCAACAACTGGCGGCGGAGGCGTTCCACCTCAGCGGGCGCAAAGTCGGGCCGCTGAACAATATCTGCCAGCAGCGCAAGCGATGGATCCAAATTAGCCGACAGCGCGGACAGGCCAACTGAGGTGCGGTCCATGGTTGAGCCCGCACTGATATTTGCGCCCAATCGCTCTTGCGCCTCGGCAATGTCGCGAGAAGATTTGCCGCCTGCCCCTTCATCCAAGAGCGAGAGCATCAGCGCCTGTGTGCCGGGCTTGCTGCGCGAATCTGCGGCATTGCCTGCATCCACGCTCACCGACACCTGCGTCATCGGCACTGCCGTGCGCTGCGCATAAACAACAGAAATGCCGTTTGTCAGTTTCGCCCGCTCAACCTTGGGGAAACTTAGGTCAGCAACTGCCCCCACAGCTGGCCAGGCAATAGCTGGGCCTTTTTGCGGGGTCGGTGCAGCGGTCTGGGCAGAGGCCTCTGGCTTGGGCTTTGCAGGGGCGGCCTCTTCATACGCCTCACGATCCCCCGGCATAACGGTCAGCGCATAGACAGGGCGGCTCAGCCACTGCTGCATGGCCTTGCGGACAGCCTCAGGCTTGACGTTGGACAAAGCAATCAGCTGCTTTTTATAGGCCCCGCTGTCATTCAAATAGAGCGCACCTTCCGCCAGCGTGGTTGCCTTGCCGCCAAAGCCACCAACTTGTTCCAGCTGGGCAATTTGGTCCGCCGCGGCGCGCGTCACCACACGCTGCACCTCATCCTTGGTGGGGCCAGATTTCATAAAATCTGCAACCAGCGCATCAAGACGCTGCGCTACAGTTGCTGGGTCCACGCCGGGACGGACATCGGCCGTCACCCGGAACCAGCCAAGCTGCGCCTGAGGATCATAGCTGGTCGATACAGCCACAGCGAGCTGCTCTTGCCGCACAAGTGCATTGTCCAACCGCGAGCTTGCCAAGCCACCAAGAACCGAAGCGCCAACGCTCAACGGAATCATATCTTTGTGGTCGAGCCCAGGCACCACCCATGTGCGATACAGCCGTACAGTGGCGACCCGATCCTTCAGAACCTCACTCTTGGGCGCGGGCAGTGTTGGAATGGAAACCGCAAGGCGGGGCTGCTTTGGTCCTGCAGGAATGCTGCCAAACCATTTTTCCACCAGCGGGCGCGCAGTTTTGACGTCAACATCGCCTGCCAGCACCAGCACGGCGTTATTCGGCCCATAATGCTGACGGAACCAATTGCGCACATCATCTAAGCTGGCGGCATCCAGATCCGCCATTGAGCCAATAATCGGATGGCCATAGGGGTGATCCGGCGGCAATGTGCCTTTGATTTGGGCATAGTTAACCAGCCCATAAGGCCGGTTGTCGCCCTGACGCTTTTCATTCTGCACCACGCCAATTTGGTTGGTCAGCTTTTCCTGCGTCACAGCGCCCAGCAGGCGGCCCATGCGATCACTTTCCAAAAACAGCACCCGCTCAAGCGCGCCCGTGGGGACAGTTTGGAAATAATTGGTCCGGTCAAAGGATGTGGTGCCGTTAAAATCCGTCGCGCCCAAGGCTTCTAGGGGCTTAAAGAAATCCCCATCCGCATTCTCCGAGCCATTGAACATCAAATGCTCAAACAAATGGGCAAAGCCTGTTTTGCCCTTGGGCTCATGCTTTGACCCCACATCATACCAGATAGATACGGCGACGACCGGGGCCTTGCGATCCGTGTGCACAATCACCCGCAAGCCATTGGCAAGCGTGAATTGCTCGTGCGGAATATCCACCTTGCGGACCAAATCCGCAACAGGGGCAGCTGCCTTTGGCGCTTGGGCAAAGCCCGGAGCTGCCAAGGTAAAGGCCATCAAAGCAACAGTCAGCATCCGCATGGAAAATATCTCCGGCATTCGATGAATTTCTTGGGTAATGTCGTTATACTACAAAAAGCCCAACAGCAACGCACCCGATAGACTAAGCGCGACTAGCGGGCTTAGGGACGATAGCGCCGCTTGGCATGGCGCAGAGCATCAGCCCATTCAAAATGAACAGGCTTAAACTTCTGCTGCGCAAACAACGCCATTTGGTCAGTATAATGGGGCGATCCGGGCCGATTGGTTGCGGCTCCATAAGGCTGGATAGACTCAGACTGGACCTTGCCCTCTTGGTCCCAGCGGACCAGCATGATGAAGCTATCGCCATGGCGGACGCGATATTTGCCATCGCCTTGGTCTTTATCCCACGCCGTCGTTGCGCGCAGCGCATCGGTGCCGCCCAGCATTGGCACATCCACGGCACCGCGCCGCAGGCGCTGCACCTGCGCCAAAGAGGGATCAATCCGACCAAAGCGATCTACCAGATCGTCCGTAGCTTCCCGCAAGGCCGCTTTGGGATCGGGCAGCGCCTCGCGCCGCCAATGCTTTGTGCTTGCAGTGCGGATCACGCGCTCAGCCAGTGCATCTGCTGCCCCCACGCCATCGCTTGTCCAGTCCCATGTCGCCAAAAGCGCCTGCGCTTTGGCTAGGTCGGGCGTGTCCCTCACATTGGCCGCCAGCACTTGGCCAATCCAGCCCCCAATCCATGAGTCACGAGCATAGCCTTTATCAAATTTGATGGTCAGCAATTGCGCGGGCGTCAGCTTGGCCGACTGCGCCAACAAGGCTGTCGCGCGCAGGCCACGATTGGTCATGCCGCGTTCAATCCCCAGCAGGGGCGAATATTCCGCCGGGTTCATTTCAGATCCCGGGCCGGCTGCTAAAAAGGGCGTGTTATTGGCATTCTGCACAAAGCCACTCTTCGGCGAGACGATCTTTGGAAAGCGATCAAAGCCGACTGGGCCTTTCCAAATGGCCTTGGACGTATCACCCGGCAGCACCTTGGTATAATCAAAGCCCGGTGCGCGATCGGGGAAGAGCGCGTTGTAAATATAGGCAATTCGGCCCGTTTTATCAGCATAGATGAAATTGGTGGCAGGCACCCCGCCAATCGACATGGATTTGGTCCACTCTTCCCAAGTCTGCGCCTTGGTATTGCGATAATATTGTTCAACCGCCTTGGCGTTATCAATGCCCGCATAGCGGATGGCAAAGCTGCCATTTTCGTTTTGGATCACTGGGCCATGGGCCGAACGATAAATGGTCTGCGGCATGGGCAAAGTGAATGGCCCAAAGCGCACCGCAAGCCAGTTGCGCTTCTTCTCGAGCGGTTTCCAAGCACCATCGAGCCGATATTTCGTGCCATCGTCATTGAGAACAAGCTTGTAGACATCAATCAAATCGGGGCGATTGACCGTATTCGTCCAGCCCAAATTGCGGTTGTGGCCCAACAGCACAAAAGGTGAGCCGGGGAAGAGCGCGCCGGCCATGTCCAGCCCCTCGCCTGAATGGACAACAGCTTCATACCACGCCACTTGGCCTTCAAACGGCTGGTGCGAATTTGAGATAAGCCATGTCTTGCCATCGGCCATTTTGCTGGGCGCAAGCGCAAAAGCGTTGGATCCATTAAGGCTGGGGTCGCGGCCAATGGGAGTCATGGGCAGCGCGTCTTCTTTGGGTGTGGCTTTATTGTCCGCCAGCGCGCCAATCACACCATCCAACCCATAGAAAAAGGGCGCGCGCAGCACGAAACCTGCCACAATATCTATGCCATTAACGGGGAAGAGCTTGGGCAAGCGGACTTCAGACAGATGCTTTTGCGCATAATGGTTGAGGCCTGCGGCATAGCCTTCCAGCACGCGCCGCACCTCTGGCGAGAGGCTGGGATATGCCCGGGCGGCAGTCTCGCGCACGCCGAGCAAATGGGCGACATAATCAATTTGTGCACCATCTGTGCCTGTCATCGCGCCATCGCGGCCGCGCGTCATGGCAACGACTTCTTGGATCGTCGCAAAATCATCTTCCGCATGGGCAAAGGCCAGGCCATAGGCGGCATCGGCATCCGTCTTGCCATTAATGTGCGGAACGCCAAAATCATCACGGACTATTTCGACGCTATAGCTTTGCGGGGGCGGCGCGGGCTCTTGCTGGGCCGTCAGCGGCTCCCACACAGCCGAGACAACTGCCAATGTGGCCAACGACGCCAATGTCCATTTCGCCCAGCGCGACATACACCCTCCCCTTTTGTCTTTATGGATCGATATTGACGAGGAACGCGCAATCGGCAAGTCAGGCTTAAATTTTTGAGAGGAGGTCCCTGATGCGCCGCCCTATTTTCGTAAGCCTTTTGCCGTTGTTCAGCCTGCCTGCCCTTGCGCACGCTGCCGAACCGGGCAGCGGCATCACTGCAGACGCCGTCAAAGCCCATGTCAGCTTTTTAGCGGATGATTTGCTGGAAGGCCGCGACACTGGATCGCGCGGGCACCAAATTGCTGCCCGCTATGTCGCGTCGCAATTCTCCAGCATGGGCCTCAAACCTGCGGTGAATGGCGATTGGTATCAGAATGTTCCCTTTGTTGACGTAAAGCCCAATGCCGATGCGTCCCTGACCATTGATGGGACGAGCTACACGCACAAGAAGGACGCTGTAGTATCTGGCAATGGCCGGGCAGAGGGCGACATCGTCTTTGGTGGCTTTTGCCTCAACAAGCCCGAAATGGGCATTAAGGACCTGCAAGGGCTGAACATCAAAGGCAAGATTATTGCCTGCTTGTCAGGCTTTCCCAAAGGCACACGCAGCGACATTGGCGCGCATTTAAATGCAGAAAAAGCCAAGATTTTGTCAGAGCGGGGGGCAATTGGCCTTATTACCATCCGCACGCTGGAACGGGAAAAGCAAACGCCTTGGACGCGCGTCGTGGACTATGGCGATGATCGGTCCGTGCGCTGGGCCAATGCCGATGGATCACCTTTTGATGCCGCGCCGAATATCAAAGCATCCGCCACGCTCGATCGCGCAGCCGCCGCAGCGCTGTTTGCTGGCACGGGCAAAACACTCGACGCCATTTTGGCAGAGGCAGATCGCGTAGGCGGTAAGCCGAAACCCTTTGCCTTGAAGAAACGCGCCACCATTGCCCGCACGGCCAGCCTGACGCGTTTTTCTAGCCCCAATGTCATTGCCATGCTGCCCGGATCAGACCCCGCATTGGCCAATGAATATGTGCTGGTGATGGGCCATTTGGACCATATTGGTACGCGCAGCAGCGGCGACGGCGACAAGATCAACAATGGCGCGATGGACAATGCCTCGGGCATTGCGACCATGTTGGAAGCGGCCCGCGCCATGGCGCAAAACCCAGAAAAGCCCAAGCGCCCTGTTCTGTTTGCGGCCGTGACAGCAGAGGAAAAGGGCCTGCTGGGTGCCGATTATCTCTCGCGCTTCCCCGTGGTGGGCAATGGCAAAGTGGTGGGCGTCGTCAACCTCGACATGCCGATCCTCACTTATGATTTTACGGATGTTGTGGCCTTTGGGGCCGAACATTCCACCTTGGGGCCAATTGTGGCGTCAGCAGCAGCACGCGACAAGGTCACTCTGTCGCCTGATCCTATGCCCGAAGAAGGGCTGTTCACGCGGTCTGACCATTATCGCTTTGTCCAACGGGGCATTCCGTCGGTCTTTCTGATGACGGGCTTTGCAGGCGCGGGCGAAAAAAGCTTCCGCGGATTTTTAGCAACGCATTATCACCGCGTGTCGGATGACCTGGCCCAGCCGTTTAACTGGGAGGCAGGCGCCAAGTTCGCGCGGATCAACATGCTGATTGCGACCGAGATTGCCAATGCGCCTGAAGCGCCCAAATGGTATGAGGACAGCTTCTTCGGCAAAACATTCGCGCCCGCGGCACCAAAGGCAAAACGTCCCCAAAACTGATCGAGGTCAATGCACGCCTCTTGTGTGGCGATTATGCCACACTACATCCTTGGTGAAAGGAAGGGGCATTAGATGAACCTTGAAAAGTTTACAGATCGGGCAAAGGGCTTTTTGCAAGCCGCCCAGACGGTGGCAATCCGCATGAACCATCAGCGGATTGCCCCCGAACATCTGTTAAAGGCGCTTCTGGAAGATAATGAAGGCATGTGTGCCGGGCTGATCCGCGCGTCCGGCGCGGATGCCGCCGTTGCCCTGCGCGAGACGGATGCCGCCTTGGCGCGCATCCCGGCGGTCTCTGGCGCGGGCGCGAACCAGCCGCCGGGCCTCGACAATGATGCCGTTCGCGTCTTGGACCAAGCCGAGCAAATTGCCGCAAAGGCAGGCGATAGCTTTGTCACCGTTGAACGGCTGCTGTTGGCGCTAACGCTTTCAGCCACCAGTGAAGCTGGCAAGGCCCTCGCCAAAGCGGGCCTCAAAGCCGAGACACTCAATGCGGCCATTAATGATCTGCGCAAAGGCAAGACGGCTGAGACGGCGTCTGCCGAAGATCGGTATGATGCGCTGAAGAAATTCGCCCGCGACCTGACGGAGGCCGCGCGTGATGGCAAGCTGGATCCGGTGATTGGCCGGGATGAGGAAATTCGCCGGACGGTCCAGATTCTGGCCCGGCGGACGAAGAACAATCCCGTGCTAATTGGTGAACCCGGCGTTGGGAAAACGGCCATTGCCGAGGGCTTGGCGCTGCGCATTGCCAATGGCGATGTGCCGGATACCCTCAAAGACCGCACGCTAATGGCGCTCGACATGGGCTCGCTGATTGCGGGTGCAAAATATCGCGGCGAATTTGAAGAGCGGCTGAAAGGCGTGCTCGATGAAGTGAAGGCCGCTGAAGGCCAAGTCGTTCTGTTCATTGATGAAATGCACACGCTCATTGGGGCTGGCAAAACCGATGGCGCAATGGACGCCTCTAATTTGCTCAAGCCTGCTTTGGCGCGGGGTGAGCTGCACTGCATTGGCGCAACGACACTGGATGAATATCGCAAATATGTTGAGAAAGACCCGGCCCTTCAACGCCGCTTTCAACCCGTATTTGTGGGCGAGCCAACTGTCGAAGACACAGTGTCTATTCTGCGGGGCCTGAAGGAAAAATATGAGCTGCACCATGGTGTGCGAATTACCGACAGCGCAATTGTAGCCGCGGCGACCTTGTCCAACCGCTATATCACCGACCGATTCTTGCCTGACAAAGCCATTGACCTGATGGATGAAGCGGCCAGCCGCTTGCGGATGGAAGTGGAATCCAAGCCTGAAGCAATTGAGACACTGGATCGCAAGATCATCCAACTCAAGATTGAGGAGCTGGCGCTGGAAAAGGAAAGCGATGCCGCCTCCAAAGATCGTCTGGCAACGCTAAAGGGTGAATTGGCGAATTTGGAAGAACAATCTGCCTCGCTGACTCAGCGGTGGCAGGCAGAAAAGGAAAAGATCCACGCCGAGGCCAAGATTAAAGAACAGCTGGATGCCGCGCGGCTTCAGCTGGACCAGGCCCAGCGTGCGGGTGACCTCGCCAAGGCAGGGGAGCTTTCCTATGGCACCATTCCCCTGCTCGAAAAACAGCTGGCCGAGGCCCAAGGGGCAGCGGCAGGCGCTATGCTGCGGGAGGAAGTGACGCAGGATGATATTGCCGCCATTGTCTCACGCTGGACGGGCATTCCCGTAGACAAGATGCTGGAAGGTGAGCGGGAAAAGCTGCTCCAGATGGAAGACGAGCTTGGCCGTCGCGTCATTGGCCAAAAGGATGCAGTGCACGCTGTCTCCACGGCTGTCCGGCGCGCGCGGGCTGGCCTGCAAGATCCCAACCGGCCCTTGGGCTCTTTCCTCTTCTTGGGGCCAACAGGCGTCGGCAAGACTGAGCTGACCAAGGCACTCGCCAGCTTCCTCTTTGATGATGACAGCGCAATGGTGCGCATCGACATGTCCGAATTTATGGAGAAGCATTCAGTCGCGCGGTTAATTGGCGCACCGCCAGGCTATGTCGGCTATGATGAAGGCGGCGTGCTGACCGAAGCCGTGCGGCGGCGGCCTTACCAAGTCGTTTTGTTTGACGAAGTGGAAAAGGCGCATGGCGATGTGTTCAACGTGCTGCTGCAAGTGCTGGATGATGGCCGCTTGACTGATGGTCAGGGCCGCACGGTGGACTTTACCAACACAATCATTGTGCTCACCTCCAACCTTGGCTCGCAATTTATTGCAGGGCTGGGTGAAGGCGAAAGCGTCGAGAGTGTTGAGCCGCAAGTGATGGACATTGTCCGCAGCCATTTCCGGCCCGAATTCCTCAATCGACTGGATGAGATCATTCTCTTCCACCGCTTGGGTGCGGAGCATATGGGGCCGATTGTCGACATTCAGGTTAATCGGGTGGCAAAACTACTGGCCGAGCGCAAAGTGACGCTGGATCTAACCGATGCCGCACGCGCCTGGCTGGGCCGCGTGGGCTATGACCCTGTCTATGGCGCACGTCCCTTGAAGCGGGCCGTGCAGAAATATCTGCAAGATCCGCTGGCCGATAAAATCCTGCGCGGCAATGTGCCTGATGGGTCCACTGTCCATGTTGATGAAGGCGATGGGCAGTTGGTGCTGAGCTAAACCAAAGCCCCCAGAACACGGAAGGCCTGACGCGTCTGTTACTGATCGCGAGAACATGCGGACAGGAAGCGATACGACACTGACGTCAGTGTGTTAAAGTCTACCCATAGCTCAGCTGGCAAGATTAGCTTGCTGGCAAGGCGTCAAAAGCCAGTGTCAGTCTCGGATGTGCGTCCAAAAATGGGACAGTGCCGTGCCATGTATAGGATGGGAAAAGCGCCAAATGCCCGGGCTGCGGAATAAGGATGCGGCGCGGGGCAAGCGGATGAGGTAAGTGAACTTCTGGCACTCCAAAAACGAGAGCGCCTGCATCCGACCCAGTTTGGCCAACGCTGGGGGGAAGCGCCGCATAGAAAGCAGAACTTAGCCAACCTTTGTGATGAATATGATGGGCATGATGGCCAGCTTCGCGCAGCCGAATGGACCATGCCCCTGCAAATGCAATACCTTGGTCCGAAAGACGTCCAAGAAAGGGGTGCCCCGCCACAGGTGACAATGCCTGGAGCGCGGCTTCCACCCGGCGCTGGAGCAGCATCTTAAAGGCAAGAAGTGGCTTGTCCCGCCGCGCGAACAAATCCCCCCGCGTTTGCGTGCCCCCACGCGCAGATTGATCCAGCGGATGGCTGGTCGTGGTGTGGCACGCAGACAGATAATCAACCAACTGCGTTAGCCCATCCGTGCCCAACGCTGCCTCTATGTCCTCTTGCAAATCGAGCAAAAGAATATGTCGCTCATAATCAATCAGCCATTGCTCGCGCGGATCCTCTCTCAATCGCCACAGGATTGAGAGCCACGCCCAGCCGGATTGGTCGAGCGGATCCAGCTGGGTTGCCGCAGTGGCAGACTGTTCCGCACGCTCCAAATCTCCCACCTCAAGCAATAACGGCGCAAGGTGAAGATGCGCGGCCACTGCGTGGGGAACAGCTGTCACCACGCGGTCTAATTGCGCAATGGCAAGATCACGCTGGCCTTGAAAGGCAAAGCCCAGTGCCAACGCGATGAGCAAATCTGGCGCGGCGCCAAACCGATCACAGGCAGAGGCCGCTAAAGTCTCAAGAGCAGAGCCAAAACGCAATGCCTTGGCTGTTCCAATGGCAGATGCCCATAACGCTTTGTTATCTGGTTGCGTCGCCAGCGCAGACCAATAGCTCTCCAGTGCCTGATCTGCTGCACCAATTTGGGGCAGAAGCCGAGCCAGGCTCTCATGAGCCGGCAGTAAATCCGGGGCCGTAGAGAGCGCCTTTTGATATGCCGTAACGGCAGCCACAAAATTCCCCTGATCAGCCTCAAGATGCGCCAACAACATCCAGCTTTCGGGTGGGCGAGCGCCAGTATCACCAGCCGAAATAAGCGTCAGCGCCTCAGCAGTGCGCGCCCGTTCTCGAAGATGCGTTGCAACATTGTGCCGGGTTGCTGAATCCTCGGGGTGCCGCTGCAGCACGGCACAACCAAGTGTTTCGACGTGCTCTGCTAAATCTGCCGCGCGGGCCACCCAGACAAGCTGCGCCAAAAGCCCGGCATCCCCGGCATGTGCCGTCGCTATTCGAGTGATAAGCTGTGCCAAGTCATCCGGCCAAGGCGGACGGCTAAGGCATTCAATAAGTGCACGTGCGTTGGCAGGATCACTCGGCGCTTGATCAAAAGCGCGCCGAGCGATTGCGATGGGTGTAAGTGAAGAAGATAGCTGCTGTTGAGACATATCAGCCATCCCCCGTTGCCCGCCAAGGCGCGCTTTCAGCCTTAGCCGTTGGGATTAGCCCCGGTGCGGTTTTGTTCAATGAAGCGTTCCGCATCACTATTGCCACGCGTCCGCAGCTCTTCCCATTCGCGGTTGGTTTTGCAGGTTTTTTCCTTTTTCACCAACGATCCCGTAACATCAATCAAGCGGCAGCGCACATAATTGGGGTCTCGCCGATCTTTGGGCGGCAGCGGCTTATCGCTGCTTTGCGCCAAAACAGGCGTCGCGCCAAAGGCCGCAACCGATAAGATAAGCACCAATTTACGCATATACTTCCCTTTCCGGATGAGTCGCATCTCACAATATCGCGTCAAGCTGTTTGCAGTCCAGCGGACTCGGCAGCTTCGAAGTAACGAGCAATAGCCTCTTGCTCTATCTTGCTGAGGTGCGGGTTCCAAACATCGAGCATCAAAATGGCCCGTATTTTCGACGAACGGTTCCACGCTTCATGCTCAATAGTGTCATCAAACGCAAAGGCACGCCCCACTTCCCACGCGCGCGTTTCGCCGCCGACACGGAAGCCACAATTTTCAGGGACAATCAGCGGCAGATGAACAACGGCTCGGGTATTGGTAACGCCTGTATGCGGCGGAATATGCGCGCCGGGCTTGAGCACGGAAAACATGATGTTAGGCGCGCGACCTGGAATGATGGCACTTGGAATTGCCGCAATGGCGCGCGCGGTGACTGGGCAGCGATCTAACACCGCTTGATTGGGCCGGCCAAATTCCCACAGGAACAAGGCGCTCCAATCCAGCGAGTTGTTCAGCTTAGCCCATTGCGCTTCTGGCCCGCCTTTATCCAGCCGAACATAAGGCCGCAGGCTATCACCGGGATCAGCATAAAGGGCTTCAAACTCCGCCCGGATGGCATCAGTCTGGGCATTTAGGTCAGCAAACCAAGGGAAATGATGGTCATCAAAATATTCGTCGGCGGGCAGAAAGGGATAATAAAGGCCCGCACATTGATTTTGATAGACTTTGCGACGCCCCGTCACATGGTCGAGAAAGGCAGAAACGCGACGTTTATCGGGGGCTTCCATTGCCGCAAGCGACCCAGAAAAGGCCGCATCGACAGAGGCGATGAGCTTTTGCCCAACATCATCAACAAATGCGCGGCCATGCGCCACATCGCGTGCAATATCGGGAGCCATTTGGCCCAGCCCAGCGGAAAGCTGCAAGGCGGCGCGCCACGCATCTAAAGCTGACTTGCTATCCCCCAGACGCTCCAGCAATTGCGCTTTACGTAGCCACGGCATGAAGTTCAGCCGATCAAGATCAAGCGCGGCATCAAGTGCCTTTTTCTCAGCCGCGGCGTCTCCGCGCGCCCGCTCAGCAGTGGCAAGGTTCATCCAGAGCGGCACCGCCTGTGGATCTTGCGCCAGAGCGGCCTCAAACAGCGCCTTGGCCGCGACAGGATCGCCATCTCGCAAGGCCTGCAAGCCAGCGGAATTCAGAGCAACCGGGGATTGGGAACCAGTGTCTGCCATCTCTCATCCTTGGCGCGCGGGTCTAGTTGGCCTAGGGCAATACAGCAGAGAGGCAAAAAGTCGAGACAAAGCCGATGGAAGCAGCAACAGAACAGGCAGTTTTGGCCGATAGCACCTGGCTTGCCCATCGCTATGACGATGCCGGTGACAGCTTCCATTTTTGCAACATCCCCTGGGCGGAGCGTGCAGCAATACCCTTTTTGTCTGAAGAGGCGCTGCAGGACCGGCAGCCACGTCAAATTTTGTCGGCACATCAAATTGATCCAAAAAGCCTAGGAGGGGCACCCCTTCATTTCATCTTCCATTCTGCATTTTGCGCGTCCACGTTGCTCAGCAAGGCGTTGGGGTCAGGGCCAGTCACCAGCCTGAGCGAACCGCAGGTGCTGAACGATATGATTGGCGCGTTACGGCGCGGTAAGCCTGCTGCAGAGGTGGCTCGCGCGCTCGACCAAGCACTTGCGTTACTCAGCCGCCCTATGGCGGACCGACCAATAGTGGTTCTCAAGCCCTCTAATCTTGTGAACCATTTGGCGCAGGCCATGATGATGTTGCGCCCAGATAGTCGTGCCGTCTTCCTCTATGCGCCCCTCGAGGTGTTTTTGGGATCAGTCGCGCGCAAAGGGCTGTGGTGTCGGCTTTGGGTGCGAGAATTGCTCGATTATCAGCGCCAATTGGGCATGGTGCCCTTTGGCCTGAGTGAGGGCGATTATTTTCGGCTAACGGACTTGCAAGTAGCGGCCATTGGCTGGCTGACCCAATATCAGCTTTTCAGCACACTGCGCGCCGGGCCTTTGGGGGCACGGATGTTGATGCTGACCAGCGAACAGCTGACGGATGCGCGCGCCGGCCAGCTGCCCGCCATTACCCAACATTTTGGGCTTGATGCCGCCGCAAGTGCGCAAGTAGCCGCAAGTCCTGAGCTGAGCCGCCATTCGAAATTTGGGCAAGATTTTTCAGCTGAAGATCGTGTTCGTGAGCGTGAGGCGGCGCTTGCCAGCCATGCCGATGAGATTGAGAAAGTGGCTCTTTGGGCGCGTGAAGTGGCGCGCAGCATCAGCCTGACCATCGATTAAGTCATCCGCCTGCCTGTCTTCAGCCTCAGGCGCTGGTGATGTCGCACATAAAAAAAGGGCGGGCCCCGCAGGACCCGCCCTCTCTTAACCATCTATCCGAAGATTAGAAGGTGACCTTCAGCGACGCCGCATAGCGACGGCCGAGAGTGTCATAGGTCGACGGATAGGTGTTGCCGCTGTTGAACGCGGTTGAACCGACCGTTGCACCAACCAGCGGAGGCTGCTTGTTGAACAGGTTCTGCACCGTGCCCGTCAGAGTCAGGTTGTCAGTGATCTTCACGCGGGTCGTCAGATCGAAATAATCATATGACGGGATCTTCGTGAAGTCGACATTGCCCCAACCATTGATCGTGCCCTTAAAGGCATCGCTCGGGCCAGTGAAGCCGTCAATGTGACGCCACAGCATCGAGACATCAACCTTTTCAAAGCCGAGTGTCGTACGCAGCGACCATTGAAGCTTCGGCTGCAGCGAGCCGCAGTCAGCATTCATCTGGCCAACGCACTCACGGTTGATCGAGCTCGGTGTTGCCTTGAACGTCGAGCTGTTCGTCCAGTTGCCGTTCAGAGCCATCGACAGATCGGCAAAGCCGATGTCACGACGATAGTTAACCGTGAGGTCAATACCATCAGTCTTCAGGCGGCCGAGGTTCGACGAGGCAACGAAGATGCCCTTGGTCGATGACGGTTCACCATCCAGACCACCGGTCTGCGGGTTACGACGGATGATCAAGCACGCCGGGTTGCTAACCGAGAGGTTACCACCAGCAAAGCAAGCATCAATTGCGTCACCCGAGCTCGGCGAGCTCACAGCACCGGTCACCTTGATGTTGTAATAGTCAACGGTGATCGAGAAGCCGCGCAGCGACTGGGGCTGAATAACAGCACCAATGGTGAAGCTGTTCGACGTTTCCGGCTTCAGGTTGATGTTACCACCCGAAGTCGCATTCGCCTGAGCAGCCGTCGGCTGTTGGATCGTGTCGATGTTGAACGACTGAGCACCCTGCGCCAAGCAGACGTCACGAAGAACGCCCGTCGGAGCCGTCCGGATGCGAACGCCCTTGTCGTTGATCGACGCGCAAGGATCGTTCGTCAGGTTGGTCAGACCCGTGTTCTGCGGCGAGAAGAGTTCGCTGATGTTCGGCGCACGCACAGCGTGAGCATAGTTACCGCGGATCTTCAGGCCATCCACCGGCGTCCAGCTACCACCAGCCTTATAGGTGGTGGTGTTGAACTTCGGGCTCGACGGCGCATCAACGCTGTAGCTGGAATAGCGAATACCAGCTTCCAAGGTCAGATCCTGAATGAACGGCTTGTCCTGAACCAGCGGCGCAACAACTTCGCCAATGGCTTCATAGACGTTGTAACCGCCATTGATGTCCGGCGCAGCACCACCAGCGCCGGCCAGATCACCGCTCTTGGCGAGCGCGTCCGAAGCCTGCTGGGCGGTGTACTTGCGATATTCGCCGCCAACAGCGAACGAAATTGCATCGCCAGCCATCGGAACGGTCAGGCCAACATCACCCGAGATCAAGGCCTTTGCCTGAGCCAAAGTGGTCTTGGTCTGCACCGTGCTGCTCTGCTGCATGAAGGCAATAGCAGCCGGGCTCAGGTCAGCACCGCTGGTGAAGAAGTTGGCGGGAACGCAGCCATTGCTCGTGTCGATACACGCGGTCTTGCTGGTGGCACGCACAGCCTGACGGATGCGCGAGTTCAGCAGATAACCCTTAATGGTCTGGACCTGCTCAGCTTCGCCATAGCCACCCGACACATCATAGTTGATGCTGTCCGTGATGGCGCCGCGGAAGCCAGCCATATAATCGAACACAGTGTTCTGATATTGCGAAATACGCGGACCAGCTTCCACTGCACGACGCGACAGCGTGACGGTCAGTTCCTTATAGTCCGGGTTCGACGGGCTAAGCGCAACAGCAGCAGCATCGCACTGAGTTTGCGTCAGAACCTGACGGCCAGCCGTGACGGGATCGGCATCCTGATAGGCGCACAGCGTGTCGCGGATCGACTTGGTCAGGAACGGGTTGGAAACCGGAACCTGAACAGCGATACCGAACGAGCCTGACGGCGCGATGACCGTGTTGACCTGGTTCTTCGAGAACAGGGCACGCGAATAGAATTCGATGCCATCCGCAATCTCATAACGGCCCTGCGCATACACATTGTAACGCTTGAACGGCGTTTGGAAAATGTTCAGCGGGTTGTAGTTATAAGGCTGCGTGTACGGCCCGAGGACGTCACCGCCCGAGGACGACGTAATCTGGCGCGAACCGAGAACCGACAGGATCAGACGTGTCGGGAAGGTCGTGCCCGAACCGGCGTTGGAACCGAAGAACGAGTCAATCGTGTTCTCACCGATCTTGCGGTCGCCCTGGTAGACAGGATCAGCTTCCTGATAGCCAATGCCGAGAACCACGTTGCCGCGGCCATCGTCAAAGCTGGCACCGGTGGTGAGGTCAGCACGCAGAGTGTTGCCATCACCCTTTTCGGTGATCTGCTCAGAGAAAGAGGCTTCAAAGCCCGTGAAGTCACGCTTGGTGACGAAGTTCACAACACCCGAGATAGCGTCAGCACCATAAGTGGTCGACGAACCACCTGTCAGCACGTCAACGCGCTCAACCAGAGCGAGCGGGATGTTGTTCAAGTCGAAACGGCCAGCCAAGTCAGCCGGAACAACACGACGGCCGTCCAGAAGGACGACGTTGCGGTTCGAGCCCAGACCACGCAGGTTGACGAACGAGTTACCGCCGTTGCCGTTGTTAACAGCCGACCCGATGCTCGGCACGATACCCGGAATTTCGCGGAGAACTTCTTCAGCAACGTTGTTCTGCTTCAGTTCAATCGCGTCAGCCGTGGTCACGTTGACGGGCGCCGAACGCTGCAGGTTCGGATTGGAGATGAGCGTACCAGTGACGACGATTTCGTCCTTGGCGGCGTCTTCATCAGCCGACTGCTGCTGCGCGAACGCCGGCGAGGCGACGAGCGCGAAGCCGAGCACGACTGGCGCAACGCCAGCCTTCAGGCTTGCAAATTTGGTGTTAGTCTTCACGTTCCAGTTCCCTTTCTGGAGTGCGGAAAGGCAGACGCCCTCCACTTCGTTTCCTTCGCCAAACCCGGGATTCTGCGGTTTGCAGACACACTCCACCCCTTAGACCCCGGACGGCTTGAGCGTGCCCATGCGCGCTTGCGGTGCGCAAAGCAATCATGAACAGAATATTAAGACGTAAGTTCAGGAATTCATGTGGTGTTTGTGCAACACTCAATTTCACAATAGAATTTACATAATTTTCACGTCTAAAAAAATGAGCATAATCACCACATGAGACAATTACATTTTACGATGATGGCTCTCGCGCTGGGCATTGCCGGCGAAAGCGTTGCTGAAACAGGCACAAATCCTACTGAATCAACAAGTTTGAACGGCCTCATTGCCTGCAGGAATTTGCCTCAAGCGGACGCGCGCCTTGCGTGTTTTGATGCAGAAGTGGCGAGGCTTGATAGGTCATTAGTGCAGAAAGACGTCGTTATCGTCAGCCGGAGAGACGTAAAAGAGGCTCAGAAAAGTGTCTTCGGCCTGACCCTCCCAAAACTGGGACTATTTGGCGGCAACGACGCTCAGACGGTGGCCCGCACCAGTGAGGAAGAAGGCATTGGGTATATTGAGGCCAAGCTCGCGGATGCACGTCAAACCCAAGATGGAAAATGGCTGCTGGTGTTAGAAGATGGCGCCCGCTGGGCCCAAACTGACACAGCCAACATCCGCACGCCCAAGCCGGGTGATGTTATCCGCATCCGCAAAGCGGCTCTGGGCAGCTATATGGCCAATATTAATGGCCGCCCAGCCATTCGCGTGCGTCGCCTATCCTAGCCTTTGGGGCCTGTTCAGTCGGGATGTGCTTCGCTAGAGAGCGGACATGACAGATCCTTTTGCCCTATTTGAGACTTGGTTTGCGGAAGCGCGCACCACCGAACTCAACGATTCCAACGCTATGGCGTTGGCAACGGTGGGCGCAGATGGCCAGCCCAGCGTTCGCATGGTGCTGCTCAAAGGCCATGGGCCTGATGGGTTTGTCTTTTATACCAACCAAAACAGCCGCAAAGGCCAGCAACTCTCCGCCAATGGCCGCGTTGCCCTGCTCTTCCATTGGAAATCGCTGCGGCGGCAAATTCGCATTGAAGGCCCAGTGTCGCCTGTGAGCAGCGCAGAAGCGGATGCCTATTTTGCATCTCGCGCCCGCGACTCTCAGCTTGGTGCTTGGGCCTCGCTTCAGTCCGAAACGCTTGATCGCCGCGAAACGTTTGAAGCGCGCTTTGAGGACGTAAAGGCGCGGTATGAAGGCCAAGATGTTCCGCGCCCACCGCATTGGGGTGGCTTTCGCGTCACGCCAGAGCGGATCGAGTTTTGGGAAGACCGGGAATATCGCCTCCACCACCGCCGTCTGTTTTTGCCAGCGGGCGCTGGCTGGACAGAAAGCCTGCTTTACCCCTGACCCATGGCAGACACATCACCCCTAGTGTCCAACACGCCCGGCCCGCAGTCTGCGGCCGCCCGTGGCAAGCTCGCGTCGCGCGCGGCAATGGCCAGCGTGGCTATGGCCGCAACGCTGCTTGCCCTTAAAATTTGGGCCAGCATCAGCACAGGCTCTGTCTCTGTTCTGGGATCACTGGCGGATACCACGCTTGATATTATTGCCTCGCTGGTGACGCTGTTTTCCGTGCGGCTGGCCGCTGAACCGGCCGATGATGAACATGGCTTTGGCCATGGCAAAGCAGAGGCGATTTCCGCCCTGTTCCAGACGTGGCTCATTGGCCTTTCGGCGCTGGGCATTGCATGGCAGGCCATCACCCGATTGGGCAGCGGTGCTGCGCCCAGCCATCCAACATTGGGCATTGCCGTATCCGCCTTTGCAATGGCGGCGACTTTGCTCCTTATTTGGTATCAGAAACATGTTGTGCGGCAGACTGGCTCGGTCGCTATTGCGGCTGATAGTGCCCATTATTCCAGCGACTTACTGCTGAACGCGGCCGTCATTGCGGCATTGGTGCTCGACAGCCTATTGGGCGTGCGCGGGGCAGACCCCTTGTTCGGCTTGGCCATTGCCGGCTGGCTGGTGTGGCATGCCTGGGGTGTGGCACGACACGCCATTGACCAATTAATGGACCACGAATGGCCCGAAGAAAAGCGACAGCGTTTTCTGAAAGTTGCCCAATCTCACCCAGAATTGCGGGGCATTCATGATTTTCGCACCCGTTCCAGCGGCACGCGGGATTTTGTGCAATTCCACGTCTGGGTAGACCCGTTAATGACGGTGGAAGAGGCGCACCGCGTGATGGACGAAGTGGAAGAGAAGTTAATGGCGGAATTTCCGCACACCGAAGTCATCATCCACCCAGATCCAGATGGGCATCCGGCTGAAGAACGGCCTGCCTAACTCTCAGCTGTTGATAAAGCCTGCCATATGCGCTTGCGCGGCGCGGCTTTCGGCAAAAGTGAAAATGGGCCAATCATGGATCATGCTGGCCGCTTCTTGATACGCGACGCTGGGCAGCTTCGCCTTCAGGGCACGCGCATCGGCCACCAGAATATCATCTCCCCCAGCAAACATCAGCATTTCGGGCAGGCCATCCCAATTGCCATGGATCGGGCTGACACGCGGATCTTGCACAGGCAGGCTGCCGGCATAGCGCCGCCCCGCATCACGAATGCCGCTGCGCGTTAAAATGGCATCGCGCGGTTCAATCAGCAGCTGATCGGGATGGTCGGGCTCAGCATTCAACCAAGGGCAAATCAGCAGCGCCTTGCGCGGCAGAGCAAGGCCTGCATCGCGTGCCGCCATTAAGGTTGCAGCTGTCAGCCCGCCGCCGGCGCTATCGCCACCCATGACGACATCGGCCGCCTGATGGCGCGTCAGCACGTCGCGATAGAAGTTAAGGGCAAATTGGGTAATGGCTGTGGCGTCATGCTCGGGCGCCAGCGGATAAAGCGGCGCGATGATGGAAACGCCATGTTTTTCTGCCAAATGACACAAAAATGCCCAATGAAAATTGGACGCCGCATAAATATAACCCCCGCCATGGAAATAGAGGAGGACGCGGCTGTTGGCCTGATCCTTGGGCGCAATGTGCCACACGGGTCGCCCCTCAAAGCTCTCTTCGCGAATGTCCAAACGGGCACGCTGCTTGGCTGTTGGCAATTGTGCCGGTGCAGCCCGGGCCGTGGCAATGGCCATATCAAGCGCGGCACCGCCCGAGAAATTGCGACGAACAAAGCCTGTTGACCGGAGAACAAACGCAAAAAGGCGTGCATTAAGGCTGGGCATTGGCTGCTTTCTTTACCGGAATGGACGACATGATTTGGCCCAAGCCAGTCCGCACAGGGCCAAGATCAGGATCATTGGTTTTGCCGAGGCGCACCAGCACCGTGCCCTGATCGGGCGAGGCAATGACATATTGGCCCAAATGACCAATGGCTGAAGTCAGCGTGGCTGGCCCCTGACCTGGGAACAGGGCGGCATCTGACCCTGCAGGACGCGGACGATTAAGCCATATTTGCCCGCCATAGCCTCCATCGCGCAGGCTGGGCGCGCGCAGAAAGGCCAGCCAATCTGGCGTAATAATGGGTGTGGCTGCATCGCCCCGGCCATCCAGCAAAACCTTGCCAAACCGCCCCCAATCGTCGAGCGACATATACAGAATAGAGCCCCCAATTTGCGTGCCCGCGCCATCAAATTCTAAAACGGCACTGGTAATGCCCGCAGGACGGAATAAGCGGTCTTGCGCAAAGCGGCGATACGCCTCAGCGCGCACGCGTGGATCACGCCTTTGCGTTAACTGGCGCGTGATGAGTTCTGACAGCAATAATGATGTCATTGAGCTATATTCAAATTTGCTGCCCGGCATGGCTTCCAATGGCTTTGCAAGCGCCGCCTGCGCGATCGTCTCAGTGCCGCCGACAAATAAAATCTGATTGGTGTCAGACGCGTAAACGGGATCGCCAACTTCGGTATGCGATAGGCCTGAAGCCATATTGAGCATCTGGCGCAGCGTAATTTTACGCCTCGGATCGTCCGGGGCCTGCCATTCGGCAAAAGGCACGGGCGCATCTAACTGTAAACGCCCGTCGGCCACCAACTCGCCGATTAAGACAGCTGTCACCGTCTTTGCCATCGACCAGCTGATGAAGCGGTTGGCATCGGAATAGCCCGGCGCATATCGTTTTTCGATGATCTTGCCGTCTTGGATCAATAACGCGGCGCGCGTTTCGCTGGCCTCTGCCCGAAAGAGCAGATCAAGCGGGCGTGGTTCGGGCGCAGCTGACACCGTCATGCCTGACAGCATGACAGCCAGAAGCCCCCCTCCAATGACGCTTTTCATTGTCATAAGACGAGCCTAAGCTGCCCGCTTATGAAAGCAAGCCTTATCCAAAAGCCTGTGGCGCTTCTCTTGATCGCGGCCTTGGCCCTGCTGCTTATTGGTGGCGGCATTTTTGCCTATCGTCAAAAGCCGCTTCTGGAGCTGGGCGTTGGCTATGGCGCGCGCGTGGCCTGTGGCTGCCGCTATATTGGCAACCGGAGCTTGGCGGATTGCAAAAAGGATTTTGAGCCGGGGATGGAGCTCATCCAACTCTCTGAAGATACGGCAACCAAGAGTGTGCGGGCCAGTGTGCCGCTGATTGCCAGCCGCACCGCGCACTATGATCCGATACTGGGCTGCCAGCCTGAGCCGCTGGGGCGCTAAGCCGTCTCAGCCATGGCGCGACGGGTATCTTCAATCCAGCCGCCGCCAATGATCCGCTCCCCATCGTACAGCACGGCCGCCTGCCCGGGCGCGACGCCATATTCCGCGGCATCAAATTCCAGCCAATCGCCTCGCATTCGCGCGGGCACAGGCTTTGCAAGCGAACGCACCTTGGCCATCACAGGCCGGTCTTCAGCAGCGTCGAGCCAATTGGGCTCTACAATACGCGCGGCGGAAACAGCGAGTGCGTGTTTCGGCCCGACCACCACCTGCTGCTTTTCTGGATCCAGCCGAACAACGTAAAGTGGCTCAGCCAGCCCGCCAATCTCCAGCCCACGCCGCTGGCCGACTGTATAATGGATCAGCCCTTTGTGACGGCCCAGTTCGCGCCCTTCCATATCCACAATTGCGCCATCGCTTTCCGCCTCTGGCCGCACCTTGCGGACGACTGAGGCATAATCGCCATTGGGCACAAAGCAGATGTCCTGACTATCGGGCTTGGCCGCAACGGCCAGCCCCATTTCTTGCGCCAGCGCGCGCACTTGCGGCTTGGGCAGCCCACCAAGTGGAAAGCGCAGATAATCAAGCTGGTCCTGCGTGGTGGCAAAGAGGAAATAGCTTTGGTCGCGTGCCGGGTCGAGCGCACGGTGCAATTCTGCCCCCTGTGCGCCCTCAACCCGGCGAACATAATGGCCAGTGGCAAGGCAATCAGCGCCCAATTCCCGCGCGAGGCGGAATAGATCGGTAAACTTCACGCCCATATTGCAACGGACGCAGGGAATGGGGGTCCGCCCATTCATATATTCATCGGCGAATTGTTCGATCACTGTGTCGCGAAAGCGGCTTTCATGATCAAACACATAATGGGCAATGCCCAACCGATCACACACGGCGCGCGCATCGCGAATATCGCGACCTGCACAACAACTGCCCGCCCGATTAACGGCGGCGCCATGATCATAAAGTTGCAGCGTAATGCCAATGGTTTCGGCGCCCGTCTGCGCGGCCAGTGCCGCAACAACAGACGAATCCACGCCGCCCGACATAGCCACCACAATGCGGCGCGCCTTGGCAGGCCCTTCCAGCTGAAACAGATCGAACATGGAAAAGGCCATAGCGGCGTCAGACAAAAAGTGCAGCAGCAAAAGCTTTGTTTACCTTGCGTTCATTCCTTCTTGGCATCCGCTGCCATATGGATGATGCTGACCCAATTGAACGGACCCAGATTTTTGATCTGCCAAGCCTGTTGGCGACCACCGCGGCGCGACAAGCAATTACGCCCACAGCGCGCGTGCAAGCCCAGCTCATGGCACAGGAAAGTCAAAATAGTCGCTCCAATTTGGAGACGAAAACTCATCACAAACAGGCCGCAGATCAAAAAAATTCACAAAATTTCAACTATTTGACGAGCAGGATCTTACGGGAGCGCTGACGGTAAAAAGTAATGCGTTAACCTTGGCTATTTAGCGAAGTTTCAAGGGATTGAGGCTAGAGCCGTAACAGGCACCAGATACGCGCATCCGATTTGAGGTCTTGATGATTGAAAACCAGAAAATCCGTCCGGCACAGGTAATCGGCCCGCTTGGGGAGCCTTTAACCTTGGAAACATTGCCCCCTGCCTCCACCAAAAGATGGGTGGTGCGCCGCAAAGCAGAAGTTGTAGCGGCCGTAAAAGGTGGCCTGCTCACCGTCGACGAAGTCTGCGCCCGCTATGGGCTGACGCAGGAGGAATTCGCCGGCTGGCAGCGCGCAATTGATCGCTCGGGGATGCCGGGTCTGCGCGTCACACGCATCCAACATTATAAAAGCTTGTATCAGCGTCAACAGCTCTACTCAGTCTAAAGCGCTGGCCTAAAAGCCGATTGCTGGCCCATGATTGGCCAGCTAGAGGCACCGCATGGCAAATTTGCAACTTGTTCTGATGGTGGGCGCCCTGTTGGGGTGGAGCGTGGCGGCCTTTGCGTCCGAAGCCTCTGCGCGCACCATTTTGAGCCATATCTTGGCAGGCAGCATCGGCAGTTTTGTAGGCGCGTTCCTTGCCCAAGGAGGCCGGCTCTATTCAGGGCTTGATGCGCAAAGCTGGGGCGGTGCCGTTGCAGGCGCCCTGCTGCTGACTGGGCTAACTGCCTTTATCACCCAACGCCGCCGCTAAGGCTGCGTCCCGAGTTCAACCACGCCTGACACTGTCACTGCAACATCTTCTTGCCCAGCTGACAGCGTGGTTTTGGACGCTGCCGAGTCTGCTACACCCGCGCGAGCCATCAGGAATGGCATGGGCGGGCCAGCGGCCTCAACGGCCTCACTCAAAGACACAATTCGGCGGACGTGCAAGCCGAGTGCTTTGGCATAAAGTGCCGCGCGGGCCTGAAATTGGCGGACAGCCTCTTGCCGGGCTTGATCTTCCATCATGGGGCGCTGTGAAAGCACAAAGCTAGGGCCGTTAATCTCATTGGCGCCTTGCTTGACCAACACATCAATAACGCCTCCAACCCGCGCAATTTCAGCAATAGAAATCGCAAGGCTGTTATTGGCTTGATAGCCAGTCAGGACAGGCGCTTCATTGGCCGGATAGCGATATTGGGGTGTAAGGGCGATGGACTGGGTACGTATATCTTTATCGGCAATGCCAGCCGCCCGCAAAGCGGCCAAAACCTTGGCCATTTGCTCTGCATTTCGGCGCAGCGCCGTTTGCGCATCAGGCGCTTGAGTGACAACGCCAGCACTTATCATCGCCCGATCCGGCACCCCGCGCACCACGCCACGCGCCTGCACCTCTAGCCGTGTCCCCATCGTCTCTGGCACAGGACCCGGGCCCTGCGCCAAGCCAGCGGTGGACAGGCCCGCAATCAAGACAATCGGCACAAGGCGGGGCGCAGTTCGACCAATGAAGTGCAACATAGCTTCAGGCTCCTAACCAAAGAGGGGCGCAGACTGGCACATCCCGGCTTCACGCAAGATGAACAAGGCCCAGCCAGACGAACGGTCTAGGCATCTCCTAAAAAGGTTAGGTTTACCTTCTATGCTGCTTGCGAAAAAGGCTGTGATCGACCACATGTGACTTTGGATGTCTGTAGGACCAACGCAACAAACTTGTGCTGAGTGACTTATTCGGATAATACACCCCGCACCGACTAATCCCGCCGAGTCTGGCCGAAAGCGAAAAGAATGAACGTCGAGACGAACTTCACGCGTCATGGGGATGGCTTGTTGTCATCAGATGAACTTGATCTGGCGCAGAAGAGCCGCCGCCGCAAAATCATCATTGGCATTGCTGCTTTGGTGCTGCTGGCCGCGGTGCTGGGCGCCCGTCTATTGGGCGGAAACAGCACTCCCACGTCAGGCGCAAATGCTGAACGTCAGGCCCCGCGGGTTACAGTTATGGTGCCCGGCGCGCGTGAGGTGGAAAGCACAATTAGTGCGACAGGGTCTTTGGCGGCGCGGCGTGATATGCCCGTGGGTGCCGTGGGCGAAGGTGGCATGGTACGGCAAGTATTAGTCGATGCCGGAAGCTGGGTCCGCGCGGGCCAAGTGCTCGCGATTGTTGATCGCCAAGTTCAAACCCAACAAGCAGCCGCTCTTGAAGCGCAAATCCGTGTGACAGACGCCAATGCGCGTCTTGCGCAGAATGAGTTGGATCGGGCCAAAGCTTTGGCCGAGCGTGGCTTTATCTCAAAAGCCGATATTGATCGTAAAACGGCGCAGCGCGATGCCGCAGCAGCGCAAGCCAATGTCGCGCGCGCACAGCTGAATGAAAGCCGGGCACGGATTGGCCGTCTGGACATTCGCGCACCTGCCTCGGGCCTGTTGTTGGCGCGCAATGTTGAGCCGGGCCAAGTGGTTGGCGGGGGCAGCGGTGTGTTGTTCCGCATTGCCAAAGATGGCGAAATGGAAATGCGCGCCCAATTGGCTGAGGCGGACCTGTCAAAGCTGAGTGTTGGCCGCACGGCCAAGATTACGCCGGTTGGCACCAGCGCTAGCTTTACTGGCCGTATCTGGCAGATGCCCCCCGTTATTGACCCGGCAACGCGTCAGGGCATGGTGCGCATCTCGCTGGCCTATAACCCAGCCATTCGTCCGGGCGGCTTTGCGAGCGCGATGATCAGTGCTGGAACAACCAAAGCCCCATTGCTGCCAGAGTCTGCTGTGCAGAGCGATGATAAGGGCAATTACGTCTACGTTGTTGGCGCCAAGAACAAAGTCATCCGCCGTGATGTAAAGGTGGGCGATGTATCGGATGCCGGCATCATCATTCTGTCGGGCCTAACGGGCACTGAGCGGGTGGTTCTGTCAGCAGGTGCCTTCCTTAACGAAGGTGAAACGGTTGTTCCCGTCTCCCAAAAGTCGAACTGAGGCATAGGCCATGAATCTCCGGAACATTTCGGCCTGGTGCATCCGCAACCCGGTGCCGCCCATTGTGTTGTTCGTGGCACTGCTTCTGGCAGGCATTATCAGCTTCAGCCGGATGGATGTGAACAACAACCCGGATATTGAATTCCCGGGCGCACAAGTTGTGATTGTGCAGCCGGGCGCCGCCCCGACAGAGCTTGAAAAGCAAGTGACGCAGATTGTTGAGGCGTCGTTGCGTTCCATTAATGGCGTCGACGAGATTAATTCCTCGGTGCGCGAAGGCATGTCGATGACCTTCGTTCAGTTCCAACTCGGGACAGATATTGACCGGGCCGTCAACGATATCCGGGATTCCTTGACCAAAGTGCGCAGCGATTTGCCTGATGGTATTTTGGAGCCGCAGGTCAACCGCGTGGACACCACGGGCGAGCCCATTGCCTATATTTCTGCCGAAGCAGTGGACATGTCGCTCGAGCAATTGAGCTGGTATGTGGATGATGTCGTGGTGAAGCGGCTGCAGGGCATACCAGGGGCTGCTGCCATCAATCGCGAAGGTGGGGTGAGCCGCGAAATTCGCGTCATTCTTGATCCGGCAAAAATGCAGGCTTTTGGGATTACGGCAGCGCAGGTCAATAACCAGCTGCGGCAAAGCAATTTAAATGCTGCTGGCGGTCGAACTGAAATTGCGGGTGCCGAACAATCTGTGCGTGTTTTGGGCAATGCGCGAGATGCGTTTCAGCTCGGGGAAACCAATATTGCCTTGGGCGGAGGCCGCTTTGTCAAATTGTCGGCTCTGGCTGATGTGCAAGATCTTTATGGCGAACAGCGCAGCATTTCGACCATGAATGGCCGCCAAGTGCTCAGCTTCTCCGTTCAGCGGGCCAAAGGCGCCTCTGATGTGAAGGTGTATGACGCCGTCTGGGCCGAGCTGCGCAAAATCCAGAAGGAAAACCCCAAGATCCATTTCACCGAGCTGTACACCTCGGTTGATTACACCAAGGCGCAGTATAAATCTTCAATTGCCGCTATGACCGAAGGCGCAATTCTGGCGGTTCTCGTCGTGTGGCTGTTCCTGCGCGATCGCCGGGCAACCCTGATTTCCGCCATTGCCATTCCACTTTCGGCTATCCCGACTTTTTGGTTCATGGAAATGCTTGGGTTCAGCCTGAACCAAATTTCCATGCTGGCCCTTAGCCTTGTGGCTGGTGTTCTGGTCGATGACGCCATTGTGGAAATTGAGAATATCGTCCGCCATATGCGCATGGGCAAATCCGCCTATCAGGCCTCAATTGATGCCGCGGATGAGATTGGCCTTGCCGTGGTGGCAACTACTTTCTCGATTGTCGCTGTCTTCCTGCCCGTTGGCATGATGCCCGGCGTCTCGGGTGAATTCTTCAAGAATTTTGGTTTTACCGTTGTGGCGGCCGTGCTGCTCAGCCTTGCGGTCGCCCGCATGATCACACCGATGATCGCCGCCTATTTCTTGAAGGCGCATGGCGAAGAAAAGCATGGCGAAGGCCCGCTCATGGATCGCTATATGTCGATCTTGCGCTGGACATTGCTCAACCGCCGCTGGGTTGTGGTGGGCGGTGCCGCCTCGCTGGCGGCAACGGTTGGAGTTATGGTTACGCTGCCGTTCCAATTCCAGCCCACAATGGACTTTGATTATTCTCAAGTCCGCGTGGAAATGGTGCCAGGCACCACGCTGAAGCAAACGGAAGCTGTTGTGGGGCGCATTCAGGATGATCTGAAACGCAATGCACCAGAAGTTGTGGCCGCTTTTGCCGATATCGATCCGGGCCGCGCCAGCATCTATCTGCGGCTAACGCCAGAGCGTGAAATTACGTCTGACGAATTCCAAAAAGCATGGGGCAAGCGCTTTTCCGAAATTCCTGATGCGCGTGTGACGTTCCAATCGCAAACAGGCGGGTTCTCGGGCCGAGATTTAACCATTACGCTAGGCGGAAGTGGCCCAGTTGTGCTGGAGCAAACTGCCCAAAAGCTGACTGAGGAAATGCGCGGGCTGAAGGAAATTGTAGCTCCCCGTATTGGCGGAGATATGCTGCGCCCCGAAATCACCATTAAGCCACGGGCCGACCTCGCGGCCAGCATGGGCGTAACAACGGCGGCCTTGTCGCAAACCATTCGGATCGCAACTCTTGGCGATATCGATCAGAATAGTGCAAAATTCTCGCTCTCTGATCGACAAGTGCCCATCCGCGTTTCTTTGTCTGAGCAATCGCGTCGATCGCTGGCTACGCTTGAAAATCTGCCTGTGCCAACGTCGACGGGTGGGTCAGTTCCGCTCAAGACTGTGGCCGAAATTTCCTTTGGCGCGGGGCCAACAACCATCCAGCGATCAAACCAGAACCGTCGGATTTCCATTGGGGCGGACTTTGCTGTCAATCCCAAGACGGGCAAACCCTATGTGAACAGCGAAGCTATGGCAGCCATTAACGACCTGCCGAGCATGAAGAACCTGCCCCAAGGCGTGCAAAAGCTGACACTGGGCGATGCGCGTTGGCAGCAAGAGATGGTCACCAACTTCCTGATTGCCTGTTTGACGGGCATTGCCTCGGTCTTTGCCGTGCTGGTGTTGCTCTATCGCCGATTTGTGCCGCCTCTCGTCAATATGGGTTCCCTCTTGCTGGCGCCGCTTGGCGGGTTGATTGCGCTTAAGCTCTTTGGCTTTGCGATTTCCATGCCCGTGTTGATTGGCATTTTGATGCTGTTCGGGATTGTTGCGAAAAACTCAATTCTGCTGATCGACTTCGCCTTGGAAGAAATTGATAAGGGCGTGCCCCGGTTCGAAGCCATTATGGATGCAGGCCACAAGCGCGCCCAGCCGATTGTTATGACAACAGTGGCCATGGTTGCGGGCATGGTGCCAACGGCTCTGGCGCTGACAGGCGATGGCGCTTTCGCTCAGCCCATGGGCGTGACGGTGATTGGCGGGCTGATTGTGTCGACCTTCCTGACGCTGCTGATCGTCCCGGCAAGCTTCAGCCTAGCTGTTGGCTTTGAAGGCCGCGTTGGTCCTTGGCTGCGTTATCACCTGACAACAGGCGGCCATGCTGAAATGGCAACGACGCCACCCCGGCTGTTGCCGACCAATTTCTGGTCACGTGTCAAGCGGCGGGTATTGCGCCGCCGCTACGATGCGCAGCCGGCGGAGTAACACAATAGACCGCCCAAAAACGCCCCCATCTTCACCGCTGCTGCCTGTTACTCCGGCTGCAGCGGCTGATGTTGTAAGGATGAAAAGGCTGGCCACTGGCATGTTGCTGGTGATGGCGCTCATCTATATCGCCGCGCGCGTCATTGGCCCCGTTCACCCTGCCATTGGCTTTATCAAAGCCTTTGCCGAAGCGGCTATGGTGGGTGGGCTGGCCGATTGGTTTGCCGTGACTGCTCTCTTCCGCCATCCTTTGGGCCTGCCCATTCCGCATACGGCGATCATCCCGCGCAACAAAGACCGTATTGGCGATACGCTGGCCGCTTTTTTGCGGGATAATTTTTTAACGCCTGCCGTGGTTGCCCGGCGGATGCGGCGCGTGGATGTGGCAGGCGCAGTGGGCCGTTTTCTTGCCAATCCATCTGGCAGCGGCTCTGGCCGATTGCGCGAAGGGGCATCGCGTCTGCTGGCTGATGTCTTGGAAAGCCTTGATGATGATCGGTTGGGCGGCATGGCAAAATCCGCCTTGGCAGACCGACTCCGTCGTCTCGACGCCGCCCCTGTGCTTGGTCAGGCGCTAACAGCAGCCATGCGCGAAGGGCGGCACATCCCGCTCTTGGATGGCATCATCACCCGCGCCAGCCTGGTCATTGCCTCGAATGAAGACATTATCCGCGAGATGGTGCATGAGCGCGCCGGCCGCATTTTGCGCTGGACGGGGCTCGATGAAAATGTCGCCAACGCTGTGATTTCGGGCCTTAATAAGCTGGCCTTTGATATGGCGGATGATCCTGACCATCCTTTACGCCACAAGATTAACGAGCTGCTGGAAGATTTGGCGCATGATCTACAGCATGACGCACCGATGCAGGCCCGCGTGAATGGCCTGAAGGATGAGCTTATTGCCAATCCCGCCTTGCAAAACTGGATGGACGGTCTGTGGCAACAAGGGCGCGCGGCTCTGCTAAAGGCGGCCCGCGCGCCTGACCGGGCAATGGCCGGCCGATTTGGCAAGACGCTGCGGCAATTGGGCACGACGCTGCAAAATGACCCAAGGCTGCGCCAAACCGTCAACCGTTTTGCTCGCCGCGCTGCCGTGGGCGCCGCCGCCAGCTATGGCGATGGGATTGTGACCTTAGTGTCAGACACCATCCGCAGCTGGGATGTGCAGCGCGTGACGGATCGAGTGGAAGCCGCGGTCGGGCGTGATCTGCAATATATCCGCATCAATGGCACGCTGGTGGGCGGGCTTGTAGGCCTTGCCATTCATGCCATTGACGTCTGGCTTTAACCGTCGCTGGCGCGTTCAATATCTGCGCCAACGGCAGATAATTTTTCTTCCAGCCGCTCATAGCCACGATCCAGATGATAGACGCGAGCCACTTGGGTTTCGCCATCGGCAACCAGGCCTGCGATGATGAGGCTCATTGAGGCGCGCAAATCTGTTGCCATGACGGGCGCGCCGACCAAGCGGTTCACGCCCTTTACCACAGCAGTCCGGCCTTTGACCTGAATATCCGCCCCCATTCGGGCAAGTTCTGGCACGTGCATATAGCGGTTTTCAAAAATCGTTTCAGTCAACACGCTTGCGCCATTGGCGCGCAGCAGCATGGCCATAAACTGAGCCTGCATATCGGTGGCAAAGCCCGGGAAAGGCGCGGTCGACAGCGTCAGTGGCTTCAGCTGGCCATCAGACGTAACGCGAATGCCCTTTTTATGCTCGGTCACGTCAACACCCGCTTCGCGCAGCGCGGCCAGGGTGGCGTGCATATCATCGGCACAGGCGCCATCCAACTCGACTTCGCCACCGGCAAGGCCCACGGCGCAAGCATAGCTGCCGGCTTCAATCCGGTCGGGCATCACGGCATAGGTTGCGCCATGGAGGCGGTCTACGCCCTCCACAATCAGCTTTTCGGTGCCAATGCCATCAATATGCGCGCCCATGGCAACAAGCAGCCGGCACAGATCGACAATTTCCGGCTCCCGTGCCGCATTTTCGATGATGCACGTGCCCTTGGCGCGCACGGCCGCCATCAGCGCGTTTTCTGTGGCGCCAACGGACACGACGGGGAATACAATTGTGCCCCCGGGCAGGCGACCACCCTTGGCGCGCGCCGTGACATAGCCTGCCGTTGTTTCAATCTCTGCACCAAAGGCTTCAAGCGCCTTTAGGTGCAAATCAATGGGGCGATTGCCAATGGCGCATCCGCCCGGCAGCGAGACTGTTGCCTCGCCAGCGCGAGCCAGAAGCGGGCCAAGAACCAAGATAGAGGCGCGCATTTTGCGGACAATGTCATAAGGCGCCATGGTCGCCGTGACTTTGCCAGCACGCAGCGTCATCACACGGCCAAAATCTTCCGGCCGCGCGCCTTCAATCATTGTGGAACAGCCCAATTGATTCAGCAAATGACCAAAACTATCCACGTCCGCGAGGCGCGGCAGATTGCGCAAGGTCAACGGCTCATCCGTTAACAGCGCGCAAGGCAACAAGGTCAGCGCCGAGTTTTTCGCGCCAGAGATCGGAATGCGGCCCTTGAGGCGATTGCCGCCGCGGATAAGAATTCTGTCCATCTGTCGGCTTCTAACGTGAAAGTGCTCAAGGGCAAGTCTGGCGCAGCGTTAGGCCGCGGCACCGCCCGCTGGACGTTGATAAACATGCACCGGGCCAACGGCCCCTTGGCTGGTTGCAAAGCGCACAAAGCCCAGTTTTTGCGCCACCCGGTCTGACGCAACATTGCCGGGATCAATGATACAGCGAATTTCAGTTTTCAGCTGGGAATCCGCCCAATTGAAAATTGCGCCCATGGCCTCAGTCGCATAGCCCTTGCCCCAAGCGGCTGGCACAAAAGCCCAGCCTGCTTCGGGAAAGCCCCCCAATTCTGGAATGCCGCGTTCAAATTGTGCCAAGCCGCCATTGCCCAAAAAGGCACCTGTTTCGCGATCGAGAAAGGCCCAATAGCCATAGCCAAAAAGCGGCCATAGCCCGATGCCTTGGGTAAATTTGGTCCAACTTTCAATTCGGCTGCGCGGTTTGCCGCCAATAAAGGCCGTCAGCTCGGGGGCGGCCCAAGCTGCGGCATAGGCCTCCCACTGATCAAGCGAGAGCGCCGTCAGCGTCAGCCGGGGCGTGTGGAGCGTGGGCGCAATCAAGGTCATTTAGCAAACCTAGCCCGTTGATAGGGCAAGGGGAAGTATGCGGTTAGGCAGCCACTGGGGCTGGCATCCGCGCATCTTCATAGGCGCTATCGACAGTTGCAATCAGGCTGCGATCATCATGATTCCACGGATGAAAACCGGGCATAAAATAGGCCGCCCATGCAAAGGTCAGCCGCCGCAAAGCGCCTGGCGTGCCAAACAGGAACCACAAGACCCGGGCCTTGGCCGACCAGCCAGTAATGCCATCCTGCGCCAACAGAGTAAGCATGCCCTTATACCGGTTGGTCCAGAAGTTCTTGGTGACCAAGAGCATCATCAAGCTCTTTACTTTCCAGCGCTTGAACCGCGTCCAATCGTGCGTGGCGTGCATCCATGTTTCATAGGCGACGCCCTTATGCTCAATCTCTTCAATCGCGTGCCATTTCCACAGATCAACCTGCTCTTGATCTGCGCCCTTAAAGGCATTGGCATCTTTCAAGAATTGTGCGGCGAGAATGGCCGTATAATGTTCGAGCGCCATCGTGACGCACAAGTTGAGAATTTCCGGGCGGCCTTTGGTTAGATCCAGCGACTCTGCGACTTGCTGCTCCAGCGCTGTCAGATCATAGCCTGCATCGGCAATGCGGCGGTTGAACGACACATGTTCCCGCGAATGCATGACTTCTTGCTGGATAAAGGCTTTAATCTCGCGCTCCAGCTTTTCCGGGGCACCTGCCCGAAATGCCTTTACGCTTTCGATAAAAAAGGCTTCGCCTTTGGGGAAGGTGATCGACAAGGCATTATAAAAAGCCGTTGCAATCGGGTCGCCACCCATCCACCAACGCGCTTGAGGGCTGTTGCGGCCAAAGCGGCGGTCCCGGGGGGTGATAGTCAGATCAACAGGGGTTTTAAGCGCAGCTGTGGTCATTGGGCGACTCTCCTTGAGTATTGAAATTAAGGGTTACTTACATACATGTCAATAGAGAGAAAGCGCCTATCGCCTGAAGAAAGCCGTGCAGCAGCACTCGAAGCCGCGAGTGCGATTTTGATGGAAGCCGGGCCGCAGGCCGTCACCTTGAAAGCCGTTGCCGCGCGCATGGGCCGCACGCACGCCAACTTGCTCCACCATTTCGGCTCGGCAGCTGGGCTGCAAATGGCACTGGCTGCCCATTTGGCCGGCACGGTGTGCGATTCTATTGCTGATATTCTCCTCGAAAATGGCGGCGCAGAACATGATCCTGCACGCGTGGTGAACATGGTCTTTGATGCGTTTGACAAACAGGGGGCGGGCCAGCTGGCGACTTGGATGATCCTCTCTGGCAATGAAAACGCCATGAATCCCGTGGTCGATGCCATTCACGAGCTGATTGATGAAATTGGCATTGGCCATGAGAATACATCAATGCATGAAGACACTCTGACCTTGGTGTTGATGGCCATGGGCGATGCACTTTTGGGGGAACCCCTGGCCCGATCATTGGGGCTGCCGCGCGATGCCGCCCGCGATATTGCGACGCGGTTGCTGGCAGACTCACCCCGCCTTGCTGAGGAGTCACCCAAAAAATAAGCTCATTTTATCATGGGCTGGGGTGGTTGGACTGCTGCAACGCTTCCCATTTGCGCCATTTCGCCTAAAGGGGGCGAATGCATTTCCTTGATCAAGCCAAGATTTTCATTCGCTCGGGCGCTGGCGGCCCGGGTGCTGTGTCTTTCCGGCGCGAAAAATTTATCGAATATGGCGGCCCCGATGGCGGCAATGGCGGCAAAGGCGGCGACATCGTTTTTGAAGCGGTTGAAGGCCTGAATACGCTCATTGATTTTCGCTACACGCAGCATTTCAAGGCCCCGCGCGGGTCAAATGGTGCGGGCAGCAACCGTACAGGCGCAGGCGGCGAAGATTTGATTATCCGGGTGCCCATTGGCACGCAGATCATCTCTGAAGACAAAGAACATGTGCTGGCCGACTTTACCGAGCCGGGCAAACGCGTTGTCTTTTTGCGCGGTGGCGATGGCGGGCGCGGCAATGCCAGCTATAAAAGCTCCACCAACCGGGCGCCGCGCCAACATGGTATGGGCTGGCCGGGTGAAGAAATGTGGGTCTGGCTGCGGCTGAAACTGCTGGCTGATGCCGGGCTTGTGGGCCTGCCCAATGCGGGCAAATCCACCTTCATTAACGCAGTCACCAATGCGAAAGCCAAAGTTGGCGCCTATCCCTTCACGACTATTCGCCCGCAATTGGGCGTGGTGAGCCATAAGGGCCTTGAATTTGTTCTGGCCGACATCCCCGGCCTGATTGAAGGCGCAGCCGAAGGCGCAGGCGTTGGGGATCGCTTTTTGGGCCATATTGAACGCTGCCGCGTCATCCTCCACCTTGTCGATGCCTCAGGCGATGATCCGGTGGGCGCCTATAAAATCGTTCGTAAAGAGCTTGAAAAATATGGCGCCGATCTGACCGACAAGGTTGAGATTATTGGCCTGAACAAGATTGACGCTGTTGAGCCGGCTGATCTCAAAAAGATCGCAACGAAGCTGAAGCGCGCCAGCAAGAGCGAGATTCTGATGCTTTCTGGCGCATCGGGCGAGGGCATTCCGGCAGTGCTGGATCGGTTAACCGAGGCCGTTGGCCCAGCGGCGCGCGCTGCGGCAGGCGCGGGTGAGGAGGATAAGGGGTGGTCACCCATTTAGGCCCCGCCTCTTGCTCCCGGCTTGTCGTCAAGATCGGGTCTTCACTGCTGGTCGATGCTGACGGGCAGGTCCGGCGCGCATGGCTGGAAACAGTCGTGGCCGATATTGCGGCACGCCGCGCCGATGGCCAACAAATCATCATCGTCTCTTCAGGCGCAATTGCGCTGGGCGCCCGGCGGCTGGGCCTGGCCAAAGGCGGACGTGCCAGCCTAGAAGATGCGCAAGCCGCTGCTGCCACAGGTCAAATTGCCCTGTCGCAATGTTGGGCAGATCTGCTTGCCGCGCGCGACATGACTGCGGCGCAAATCCTAGTCACACTGGATGACTTGGAAGACCGCAGGCGGTATCTGAACGCCGCTGCCACGCTGAAGCGCCTGATGGGATTAGGCGTCGTGCCCGTCATCAATGAGAATGACTCAGTGGCAACAGCCGAAATTCGCTTTGGCGATAATGACCGACTGGCGGCGCGCATTGCCCAAGCCGCAGGCGCGCAAGCCGTGGTGCTGTTGTCCGACGTAGATGGCCTCTACACCGCCGACCCATCTCGCGACCCCAAGGCCGAACGCATTGCTGAAGTAACCCGCATTGATGCCCGCATACGCGCGATGGCAGCAAGCGAAAGCTCATCCGGCATGGGCTCAGGCGGGATGGCTTCCAAGATTGAGGCGGCGCGCATTGCCAATGCTGCAGGTGCTGCACTGGCCATTGTGTCCGGCCTGCATAATCACCCCCTCGCGCGGCTGGCGCAGGGCAATTGTGGCACAGTCTTCCGCGCCAACACCTCCAAAACTGCGCGCAAAGCGTGGCTGGCAGGCCGACTGACGGCCAAAGGCCGCATCCATATTGATGCCGGTGCGGCCAAGGCGCTGCTGGGCGGCGCGAGCCTGTTACCTGCAGGAGCGACCCACATTGAGGGCCGCTTTGCGCGCGGCGATGTGGTGGATATTTGCGGGCCTGATGGCAGCCCCCTCGCCCGCGGTCTGGCAGAATATGATGCCGCAGAGGCGCTGCGCATTTGCGGCCAGCGCCGCTCCGCCTTGCCCGATCTGCTGGGCTATGCCCCGCGTGCCGCACTTGTCCATCGCGACCATATGGTTTTGCTATGAGCCGCAAGACTTTGGCCATGACAGGCGCAACAGGTTTTGTGGGCGCCACAGTGCTGGAGGCTGCTTTAGCAGCGGGCCACCAGGTCCGCGCGCTCACGCGACGCCCTCAGCCACCGCGCGCCGGGGTGGCATGGGTGGCAGGCGCGCTAGACGCCCCTGAAACATTAATTGAGCTCACCCAAGGCGCAGATGCCGTGATCCACGTTGCCGGTGTCGTCAACGCACCCGATAAAGCGGGCTTTGTCGCTGGCAATATAGCGGGGACACAGGCCATGGTTGCCGCGGCCCAAGCCGCAGGCGTTGCCCGCTTCGTCCATGTTTCATCGCTTGCAGCACGCGCGCCTGACCTATCCGTTTATGGCTGGTCTAAGGCAGAGGCAGAAGCCACGGTCGCCGACAGCGCCTTGGATTGGGTGATGGTGCGCCCGCCCTGGGTCTATGGCCCGGGCGATATGGATACGCTGGATATGTTTCGCATGGCGCGCACAGGGCTGATGCTGGTGCCGCCAGAAGGCCAGGTGTCGATTATCCATGCTGGCGACCTTGCCCGTCTGCTGCTTGCGCTGACGGATGCCGGGCTCGCCACTGCCCAAATATTGGAAGCGGATGATGGCGTGGCCGGTGGGTGGACGAACCGCTCCGTCGCTGCTGCCATTGCGGCAGCTATGGGCCGCAAGGCTCTGGTGCTGGCGACACCGCGCCCCGTGCTGCGTCTGGGGGCCCAAATGGACCGGCTGTTCCGCGGCTCAAAGGCCAAGCTCACGCAAGATCGTGTCCGCTATTTCTGCCACCCAGATTGGCGAGTTAATCCCGATTTACGTCCCGATCCTGCCATATGGACACCCGAAATTGAAACCATGGCGGGGCTTGCATCTACGGCTCAAAGCTATCGGGCAGCAGGCCTACTCTAACGCTGTGGTTTAGGCGGGTTCAACCAAATCGCCCTTCAGCATCACCGGCAGGGCGCCGCTTTCCCCCCGCGCTTCAGACATGAACAGGTCTTTCAGGGGCTTGGCGCGTTGCACCATGCCCAGCCCCATCCGGCGCACTGCGCGTGCCGCCTTGCCCGGCACACCAAACAGACGGACCAAGCTGTCGCAAGCAAAGGTAACGGCCATCACATCGGCCGCACGCCAGCGTTGATACCGGGCCAGCACTTGCGCATCGCCCAAATCTAGGCCCAGCCGCGCGGTTTCGACCAGCACTTCAGCCATGGCCGCTACATCACGCAAACCAAGGTTAAAGCCTTGGCCCGCAATGGGGTGAATGCCATGCCCGGCATCCCCCACCAAAGCGAGGCGAGTTTCAGTCATCTTCGCGGTATGGCGGAAATGCAGCGGGTAAAGCGCGCGGGGAGCAACCAGCTTCATGTCGCCCAATAGCCCCGCTGTCACGCGAGAGACTTCGGCCAGAAACGCACGTTCGCCAAGCTTCACCATGCCCCGCGCCTCAGCCTCTGGCAGCGACCAGACAAGGGCAGATCGCGTGCCGGGGTTCATCGGCAGCAAAGCGACAGGCCCGCCGGGATAGAAAATCTGATGCGCCGTGCCCTGATGATCAACCTCATGGTCCATCGCGGTCACAATGCTCATTGAGGCATAATCCCATGCCGCAACAGCAATCCCAACGTCAGCTCGCGTCGTCGAATGGCGGCCTTCGCACACCAGCACGAGTGGCGCTGTGACCTCGCTGCCATCCTCCAGAACGGCCCTCACGCGATGCGGCCCACGATCCAGCGTCACGGCGCGCTGGCCAAATTTGCGTGTCACATGCGGGGCCTGTTGTAGCAGCGCCCAGAGTTCGCGCCGCAAGACACGATTTTCCAGCATCAGCCCGAGCGCATCATCATCCTGATCTGATTGAAAATCGAGCGGCGCACCATCGGCGCCATCGCGCACCTCAATCCGCTGAATAGGGCAGGCTTCAGCCCGCATCCGGGGGCCAAGGCCCAGCGCGTCAAACATTTTCCAACTGCTCGAGGAAATCGCCGTCACGCGCCCATCAAATTCAGTCGTAAGCGTGGTTGTGGGATCGACTGGATCAATCACGACTGAAGTGAGGCCATGTTTGTCGAGCGCAAGCGCCATGGTCTGCCCAATCAGGCCGCCGCCAAGGATGATAATATCATGCGAGTTCATGTCGCTGCCTTACGTCCGAATGCCCCTGCCAGACAAGCGCCAACAGCCGGGACTCTTGACGGCGAGTCAGCCGCTGGCGCATTAGATGCACTGAATTTTGGCGCACGCAACTAAAGGAAGCGCAACATGGCATCCCGGGCGCCCGATTGGCGGGACTCAATCAAGCGCGGCATTGTCCGCACGGGCACGCTTGCCGGTGCGCTGGGCCTGATTGCGCTCGCGCTCGCGCTCACGCTGGCACTGGCGTCTTATCATCCCAATGATCCGTCGATGAACACCGCCGCTGGCGGCCCTGCCGATAATCTGTTGGGCGGTATCGGGGCATGGATTGCTGATTTTCTGCTCTGGACGCTGGGGCCGGCTGTCGGGCTGTTCATTCCGCAAATTCTGATCCACGCCCGCAGGCTGTGGGTGCACAGCCCCATAGACGGCTGGCAACGCCGCGCGCTCAAGACATTGGGGGCTGTGGCCGTGGCCGATATGGCATTGAGCCAAATCTACCCGGGCACGTTGCAGAGCCTGCCGGGCACTGCAGGCGGCGCCATTGGCATGATCACGGGCAATTTGACCAGTTGGGCGCTGGGCTTTGCCCCGCCTGTTCCCTGGCTCAACTGGGCACAAATGGGGTTTGGCGCTGTGCTGGCCCTTGTTGCGCTCTTCCTGTGGTATCGCAGCCTGGCCCTGAGTGCAGAAGAACGTGACTGGATTTTGCGGCGCTCCAAGAGCGAAGACGCGCAAGTCCGTCGCCCCATCTCCAATCTGCCTTTTGATTTGGATGAGGATGAAAGTGACGAGGCTGCCGAAGCCCGTCGCCTGCTGGAAAAAGACCCCGAGCCGCGCGCCGCGCCAGTGATTACGGAATCGCGGCCCAAGGTGCATATTGCAGATAAGCCCAGCCGCACGCGGGCTAAATCTGACGCCGATAGCGGGCAGGCGGCATTGCCTTTGGGGGATAGCTATGCCCTGCCCCCGCTCGACCTTTTAAAGCCGGCGCCGCCGTCATCTGGCGATACGCTGGATAAGGCCGCCTTAGAACGCAATGCCCGCCTGCTGGAAACAGTGCTCGATGATTTTCATGTGAAGGGCCAGATTGTTGAGGTTCGCCCCGGCCCCGTTGTGACGATGTATGAGCTAGAGCCAGCCTCAGGCATCAAAGCCAGCCGGGTCATCCAGCTAGCGGATGATATTGCGCGCAATATGTCGGCCCTCTCGGCGCGTGTGGCGACCATTCCGGGACGTACAGTTATTGGCATCGAGTTGCCCAACCAGAAGCGCGAAAGCGTCGTGCTGCATGAACTGATCGCCAGCGAAAGCTTTAATGATCAATCCGGCCAACTGCCCATTGTGCTGGGCAAAAACATCGCCGGTGACCCCGTCATTGCCGATTTGGCCCCCATGCCGCATTTGCTGGTCGCCGGGACCACGGGCTCGGGCAAGTCCGTCGGCCTGAACGCGATGATCGTCTCGCTGCTCTACCGGCTAACGCCCGACCAATGCCGGATGATCATGATTGATCCCAAGATGCTTGAACTGAGCATCTATGATGACATCCCCCATCTTCTCTCTCCCGTGGTGACAGAGCCTGCCAAGGCAATCCGCGCGCTCAAATGGGCGGTTGAGCAGATGGAAGACCGCTATCGCATGATGGCCTCTATTGGCGTGCGGAGCTTGGCCAGCTTTAATGAAAAAGTGCGGTCAGCCCAGTCCAAGGGCACATTCCTCGGCCGCCGGGTGCAGACAGGCTATGATGCCGATACTGGCCAGCCTATTTATGAAGAAGAAAAGCTGGAATATCAGCCATTGCCGCAAATTGTTGTGATCGTCGACGAATTGGCCGATTTGATGATGACAGCAGGCAAGGAAGTGGAATTCCTGATCCAGCGGCTGGCGCAAAAGGCGCGTGCGGCAGGCATCCACCTAATCATGGCAACGCAGCGTCCGTCAGTGGACGTCATCACCGGCGTGATCAAAGCAAACCTGCCAACGCGCATTAGCTTTGCCGTCACGTCTAAAATCGATTCCCGCACTATTTTGGGCGAACAAGGGGCAGAACAACTGCTGGGCAAGGGCGATATGCTCTATATGCCGGGCGGCAAGCAAATTGCACGCGTCCACGGCCCCTTTGTCTCGGATGAAGAAGTGCGGGCTGTTGCCGACCATTGGCGCGGCCAAGGCAAGCCTGATTATATTCAGGCAGTGACGGAAGAGCCCGAAGAAGGCAGCTGGGATTTGGATGGCGCGCCCTCTGGCGAGGATTCCGCCGAAGACCAGATCTACCGCCGCGCATTGCAAGTGGTTGCCGAAAGCCAAAAGGCGTCCACCAGCTATATTCAACGGCAATTGCGTATTGGCTACAACTCCGCTGCCCGCCTGATTGAGCGAATGGAGGCTGAAGGCAAAGTCAGCCGACCGGACCATGTGGGCCGCCGCGAGGTTTTGATTGATACCGACGGGCACGCCATCTGAGGCCCTATTCAGCGCAGGTTCAATGCCGCGCGGGCAGAGCCGGGCCAGATTGCGAAAAGGATGAAGATGATACGCTTTTCTTATGCTGCGCCCGCACTTGCGCTTAGTGCAGCACTTGCCCCAATGTCGGCAGGGGCCGCAACATTGGCCGATGTGCAAGGCCATTTGCGCGCTGTCACATCCATGACGGCCAGCTTTACGCAAACCGACCGGGCGGGAAAATCTGTATCTGGGACACTGAGCCTGAAACGACCAGGCAAGATCCGCTTTCAATATGAGAAGAATGTCCCGCTGCTGATCGTGGGGGATGGCAAGGCCCTTACCTTTATTGATTATTCCGTGCGTCAGGTGCAGCGCTGGCCCATTGGCAACACGCCCTTGGGTGTTTTGCTGAACCCCAATCGTGATTTGTCTCGCTTTGCCAAGCTTGTGCCAAGCAGCAGCCCACGCCTTGTGCTGGTGGAAGCGCGTGACCCACGCCACCCGGAATATGGTGTTATCACCTTGGCCTTTACGCAAAAGGCCGATGCGCCTTCGGGGCTGATGCTGGAAGGGTGGACGGCGCTAGACTCGCAGAACAACCGAACAACCATCCGCCTGTCCAACCAGCGTTTTAACGTCAGCATAGACGATAAAGCGTTCTCGTGGCGCGACCCGCGGCAAAAAGGTCCGCGCGGCTGAGTCCTTATTCATTCTGGCGACAGGAAGAGGGCGCTATTCAGAACAGGCTTTCGCAAAGGGCTTGGCGGAATTTTCCCCCCTGTTGTCCGCCCGGCTCGCGAAAGCCAGCGTGACGAACGCATGTTTGACCTCCACCTCACGCCCCCGGGGTGGAGGTCTTTTCTTTCAGATCAGAGGCTCTGGGCGAGAACTGCAAGGCAATCGCGCGCCAATTGGCGGCACCGGTCAGGGGACCAAGCCCGAAGCGGATCGGCATTGCTGTCATGATCTTTAAAAGGCATTTCCAGCGTCATCGAGACACAGCCCAAATGCGCAAAGCGGTTGGCCAACTGGTTGGTGGACATGGTTAAATTGGCCTTGCCGGGCGCAGATTTGGGATAGCCCAAGGCGGTTTGGAAATCTGGCGTGCGCGCGGCCAAAGCTTCACGATAGGCATAAAAGCGCGTGCCCTGATCTTCCGTCCAATTGTGGATTCCCTCAAAGCCAGCAATGAAATTGGCCGGGATCGCCTCATCGCCATGCACATCCATGGCCCAATGCACACCGGTGCGGTCCATTTCCGTGCGCACGCACAAAACTTCTGGCGAGCGTTCCGCACTGGGGTTCGCCCATTCGCGGTTCAGGTTCACGCCTGCCGCATTGGTGCGCAAATGGCCGCGGGCTGACCCATCAGGGTTCATATTGGGGACAATGTGCAGCGTGCACTGGTGGCGCAGCTTTTGCGCCACAGGGTCGGCAGCATCAGTCAGCATATCCAGCGCGCCTTCCATCCACCATTCGGCCATCGTCTCGCCCGGATGCTGGCGCGCATAGAGCCAGACTTGCGTGGGGCCGGTGCCCATGCGCAGCAAATCTATAGGCCGGCCATCTAATGTTTCACCCAATTGGATCAGCGCAACGCCCGGCTGGGCAGCCATGCGCTGCACCACGTCAAAATGCCGCTCCATGGAATAGGGCGCGAAATAGGCGAACCAAATGGCATCTGCCTGCGGGGTGTGCGTGATTGTCAGCACGCCATCGGCATAGTCCGTTTCTGCACAGCGCCAATCCTCGCGGTCTTCCGACCAGCGTGCGCGATAACTGGGCCATCCACCGGGATAGGCTGATTCGGCACAATTGGTGATTTTCAGTGTCAGTGGGCGGCCCTTGGCTCCCGTGACGCGAAAGTGGAACCATTGGTAAAAATCAGATTCGGCATCTTTGCGAATCTCAAGAAAGGCGGTGTCTCCTTCAATGCGGGAGACGTGGATGTTGCCGCTGTCAAAGCCGGCACTGATAGAAATGGTCATATCGGCCTGATACTGCGTCCTGATTCGCGCGGAAAGCCTTGAAAATGCCAGCAGCTTGCACTGGCCCATCTGCCCGAAAAATCTGGCATGGTGCAGATTAATTGGGGTTTTGTGCGGGCTTTTTCGGGCAGATCGCCTTGACTTTGCCCAAGGCCATCTTTAGGCGGCAGCCTTCAATTTCATTCTTAGCTTAGAACAGGCAAGCGATCATGAAGATCCGCAATTCGCTCAAGTCGCTCAAGGACCGTCACCGGGATAACCGCGTGATCCGCCGTCGCGGGCGCACTTACGTCATCAACAAGACGCAAAAGCGCTTTAAAGCTCGCCAGGGCTAAGCCAGCCTCGCCGGCACTTTCGGGTGCCGCCCAGAGCTTGCGTGCGTACAGAACCCGTTGAGGTTCAATCAGGCGCCTGATCTTCGGATCGGGCGCTTGTTGCGTTTGGGTGGCTCGTCTCTTCTGGGACAAGAAGACGCACCACTCCCGATTCGCTTAACGGGACGCCTTGCGGAAGAGAAAAGCCGCAATCAGCCAGAGCGTCGCAAAACCCGGCCCTGAAAACAGGGCATCTTGGTGTGTCCGTTCTGCCAGAGGCACCAAATCCCCAAGCGAGATCACGACGACAACAGCGATTTGCGTGATGGCCGCTGCAACCATGACAGAGGCCATACGCCCTGTATCTGCCCGAGCAACGCCGATACCCACGGCCACCACCGCCAGCACAAGGCCAAAGAGATGATTGGCATCTGCCTGTTCTGACCCCATCAGGCCAACTGCGCCATTGACCAGAACCAGCAATGCCGCTGTCACCAACGTCACCGCCCAAGCAAATCGGGCCGCCCAGCTTGCCAGGCGGCGCAAAGCCACTTCACAGCCCAAGCCAATCAGCAGCAACAGCCCGCCAAAAACCCCAAAATCATTTGCCGTCCAATGGACATCTGCGCCACTCTGCATGGCGACAAACGGCGCAAGGAACAGCAGGCCCAACACCGCCCAGCCCGCAATGCGCACGCCGCGCGTCAAAGCGGAGGGGCCGGCTTTAGAATTTGTCATTAGGGATAGGCCTTTCTTCAATCTCCAAATTAGGGCGTGACAACGTTAAACGTCATATCTGCCTTATCCAGCGCGCCAAACATTGCCGCAATAACACTGGGATCCCCTTCAAAGCGCAGCGCGCCAGATTGGAAGGCCTGAATGGGATCAATCGTTTGGAGGATCAGCCCATCAAATGTCGCGCGCGTGGTGATGAGCGAGGCCGTTGGGTTGTCGAGCTTTTGCCCCATGCTGGGGAACAGGACCGATGGGCCCATATGCAGCGCCACCATTTCATTGCGATCTGTAAAGACCAGCTGGACAGTTGTGTTGGGCCGCGTGGATTTGGCCGGGTTGAAGCGCGCGGCCAGTGCATCCATCAAATTGGCTGTGGGCACAGCCCGAATGACACCCGCCCCCGCCACATCGGCACGCGGCATGGGGACACCAGTGCGCAGCTCATGCGCGGCCTGCAAAAAGACATTGCGCCACGTACCAGCTTCAGCCTGATAGCCTTGCTGTTCATAGCTGGCAGCCAGCCATTTCTTAGCCGCCTCATTCTTAGGATCAGCAAAAATAAGATGATTAAAGACTGTGGAGGACCAGCGATAATCCCCAGCATCATAGGCCTTGATGCCAATGTCTAACGCCTTTTTCGTGCCGCCCATGGCAGCGACATAGCGCTTCGCTTCTTCTGTCGGGACATGGCGATTATAATTGGCGGGCACGCCATCCCACCAGCCGAAATAATATTGGAAAACTGCCTTCGCATTATGGTTGTACGTTCCATAATAGCCGCGCGTTGAAAAATCCGTTTTCGCGTGCGCCGGTTCGCCAATTTGCTCGGCAATTTCGGTTGCTGTCTCGCCAGAATTGGCCAGCCGCACAGTCTGATCGTGAATGAACCGATAGGTATCGCGATGATGGGTTAGGAATGTCCTCACATTGTCCGCGCCCCAAGTGGGCCAATTATGCGAGCCAAAAACCACATCGCTCTTATCGCCATAAGCGCGCATGGCGGCATCAATGGCCTTGGACCAATTGAGCGTATCCCGCGCCTTGGCCCCCCGCTGAGTCAGCACATTATGAAAGGTGCCTGTCGCCACTTCAGACGAGCACAGCGCCTTAAACTCTGGCAAATAGAACATGAATTCTGCAGGCGCTTCTGAGCCGGCGGCATCAATAAATTCAAAAGTCACGCCATCAATGACCATAGGCGCAGCCCCACGCTGCACTTCCACTGTTGGCTTGGCGAGAGACGCTTTGTTGTTGAGCGGCAGAGCCTGGCCCAAACCCGTGCCCACTTGCGCCAGGGGTGAACGATCAAGCGCTGAACCAAATTGGAAGCCAGCACGCCGCCCCATATAAATGCCCGCCAACACATTTTCGCTAATCGCTTCATCAGTAAAGCCATGCGGCGCAATGATTGGGATTTTGCCGGAGGCCAGCACGTCAGGCGCAGCAATCGCGGCGACCCCACCATAATGATCGCCATGGCTATGCGTGAAGATAATGCCTGTAATTGGCTTATCGCCCAGCGTCTTCTTCACCAAATCCATGCCGGCCGCCGCGGTTTCCACCGCTGTCAGCGGATCAACAATAATCCAGCCCGTCTTGCCGCGAATGATGGTCATGACCGAGATATCATAGCCGCGCAGCTGATAAATGCCGGGCATCACCTCAAACAGGCCATGTTCGGCATTTAGTTTCGATTGCCGCCAAAGCGAGGGGTTCACGCTGGCCGGGGCATCGCCTTTCAAAAAGGCATAGCTGGTGGCATCCCACACCACCTCGCCCTTGGCGTTGCGAATAATGCCCCCAGCAATTTGCGCCAAACGGCCGCGTGTAGCGTCCGCAAAATCAGTTGCCTCGTTGAGGGGCAAGGCTTGGGCCACACGGGCATTGGCCTCAGCTGTTGCCTTAGTGACTGTGCCAGGCGCCGGTGGCTCCCGCCCCCTCACAGGCGCTGCAAGAATAAGCGCAAGCGCCGTTGCCGCAACAAAACGAGTCATTCCATCTCTCCCTCTCCCGCTGGGCTTATGCCCAGTCGTGGCAAATACTCTTTGCTACCATCGCCCGTTTCTAAGGGGCTTGGCAAGGGATAAAGCGGACTAGCTTTTATAGCCCTTCAGCTCATCGCCGGTGAGGCGCACGACGTGAAGCACATTGGTGGACCCCGGCGTGCCAAAGGGAACGCCCGCCATTACCACCACGCGATCCCCACCCTTGGCAAGGCCATGGCGCAGCGCCATCCGCTTTGCCTTGGCAACCATTTCTTCAAAGGACGTGACGTCGCGGGTGTGGACTGGGTGCGTGCCCCAGAGCAGGCCCATTTGCCGGGCTGTTGCCATTTCTGGCGTGAGGACAAGAATGGGCACATCCGGCCGCTCGCGCGCGATGCGCCGGGCCGTTGAGCCCGACGTCGTATAGCAGATAATGGCTTTGGCCGAGACAGTTTTACAAATGTCGAACGCGGCAGCCGAAAGAGCATCCGCCGTTGTTGGGTCTGCATTGGTTTGGGTGAAGTGCAGGCGCGCTTTATAGCCGCGGTCGCTTTCCACGCTTAGGGCGATCCGGTCCATCATCGCCACGGCCTCTTCGGGCCAATCGCCCGCTGCACTTTCAGCCGAGAGCATCACTGCATCGGCGCCATCATAAATGGCAGTTGCCACGTCAGACACTTCCGCGCGTGTGGGCGTGGGTGCCTTGATCATGGACTCGAGCATTTGGGTGGCCACCACCACGGGCTTGCCGAGGATGCGTGCGGTTTCCACAATGCGCTTTTGCGCGGGCGGCACGTCCTCAGGCGGCAATTCTACGCCCAAATCCCCACGGGCGACCATGACGGCATCAGCCAATTCCAAAATGCCGTCGAGCCGGTCCAGAGCTGCTGGCTTTTCAATTTTCGCCAGCAAGGCCGCCTTGCCGCCAATCAGGCGGCGCGCCTCGGCCAAATCTTCCGGGCGCTGCACAAAAGAAAGCGCAATCCAATCTGCGCCTTGATCAATTGCAAACGCCAGATCTGACCGATCTTTCTCCGTCAGCGCCGCCAGCGGCACCACAACATCAGGAACATTCAGCCCCTTTTTGTTGGACAAGACACCGGCCACTTCGACCCGCGTCGTAATGGCCTTTGCCCCAATGTCTGTCACGCGCAGGACCAGCTTGCCATCATCTAGCAGCAGGCGTGAGCCAATTTTCAATGCCTCAAACACTTCCCTGTGCGGCAGGCAAACGCGCGTCGCGTCTCCCGGCGTGGGATCAAGATCAAGCTGAAAAGTCTGATCCTTGATAAGATCAATCTGCCCCTCAGCAAAGGTGCCGACACGCAGTTTAGGGCCCTGCAAATCGACCAAAATTGTCACAGGGCGACCATGGAGCTTTTCCAAATTGCGGATTGACTGGAACAACTCCACCCGATCTGCCTGACTGCCATGGCTCATATTGATGCGAAAGGCATCTGCCCCGGCACGAAACAGCTTGCCGATCATTTCTGGCGTGGCACTGGCGGGCCCCAGCGTTGCAAGGATACGGACTTTTCGGCCACGTGCCGGCAGATATTGCGTCAACATTCGCTCCACTTCTTGGCAACGCCTCATAGCGGCTCTGACGCATCATTCAATCGAACTGCATCCCAAAGGCACCCTTATCTGTGCATGATGACGCTACGGAGTCAGACACTTGGGCTAATCAGCACGGGGCTGTGAGACAAGAGGGCTGGAAACGTTTGCCGGCCTTGCCAATGGCCCAAACTAGGCTGGTGCGTGCTTGCCATGCCCGCTTTGAGGCGGCTAGAGGCCAGTTTATCGTTATTTGTGGAGAACCCCATGCCCAGCCTTGTCCTCATTCGCCACGGCCAATCTGCCTGGAATTTGGAAAACCGTTTTACGGGCTGGTGGGATGTGGATGTCACCGAAAAAGGTGTTGCCGAAGCGCGCGCCGCTGGCGCGCTGATGCGCGACAAGGGGCTGGATTTTGATTGCTGCTTCACCTCGCTGCAAACGCGCGCGATTAAGACACTCAACCTCGCGCTCGAAGAAATGCAGCGTCTATGGTTGCCCGTCGAGAAGGATTGGCGCTTGAATGAGCGCCATTATGGCGGGCTGACAGGCCTTGATAAGGCTGAGACGGCGGCCAAACATGGCGATGCGCAAGTGAAAATCTGGCGCCGCAGCTTTGATGTGCCGCCACCGCCGCTAGAGCCGGGCAGCCCCTATGACTTGTCAGCCGATCGCCGCTATGCCGGCATCAAGGTGCCCGCAACAGAGAGCCTGAAAGACACCATTGCCCGCGTGCTGCCCTATTGGGAAAGCCGCATCGCGCCGGAATTGCGCAGTGGCAAGCGGGTGCTGATTTCAGCCCATGGCAATTCGCTGCGGGCTTTGGTCAAACATTTGTCCAACATTCCGGATGATGAGATTACGGGCCTTGAAATCCCGACAGGTCAGCCAATTGTTTATGATCTGGCAGACGATTTGTCGGCGCGCGACCGCTATTATCTGTCGGAACGCTGATCGGCAAAGGCACGGCCGGTTCGTTTTGTGCGATACAGAGCGGCATCTGCACGGGCAATCAGCGCATTTGGCACATCGCTGGGGCACACGCCTGTAACACCCCATGCGAAACTGAGCCGCACGACCCCTGCAGCACATAGAAGGGGTGACTGATGCAACTGTGCGGCAATCTCAACGAGGCGGTCCTGTGCCTTGGCTGGGACTGCGTCGGGCAGGATGAGGACAAATTCATCTCCGCCAATCCGGCCAATAAAATCGCTATCCCGAAAACCGGCACGCAAATGCATGGCCATATGGCACAAGGCGACATCGCCCATCGCATGGCCATAGCGATCATTCACTGCCTTAAAGCTATCCAAATCAAGCAATGCAACGCTGGCAGGCACACCGCGCCCAGCACGCAAGATGGTGCGTGCCAATTCCCGCGCCAATGCGCGGCGATTGGCCAGACCCGTCAGCGGATCACTGTCCACCAAATGCTGCAACTGCGCCACATGCGCCCGCAGCGCAGCAATTTCCTTCCGCAAGGCAACCTCTGTGGGGGCGGGATGGAGCTGTGTTATCATCCCAGCTGCAACCCGCAAGCGCTCTGCATGTTTCCTAACCGCCGCGTGACATTGCGCTTAGGCGCCCATTTGGCTAAGGCCTGTCAGCCTTGGACCCCAAAGCAAGCAAGGCCAGCAAGATGACAGAAACCGCGCCGCGTGTCGGCATCATCATGGGCAGTCAGTCCGACTGGGCAACCATGTGCCATGCCTCGGAAATTCTTGCCGCCTTGCACATCGCGCATGAGCGGCGAATTGTCTCTGCCCATCGCACGCCGGATCGGCTGGTAGACTATGCCAAATCCGCAAAAGGCCGAGGGATTCAGGTGATTATTGCAGGCGCTGGCGGCGCGGCACATTTGCCCGGCATGGCCGCTGCAATGACTGAGCTGCCCGTGCTGGGTGTGCCCGTGGAGTCCAAGGCCCTAAGCGGCATGGATAGCCTTTTGTCGATTGTCCAAATGCCCGGCGGCATTCCCGTTGGCACCTTGGCCATTGGCAAAGCTGGTGCCATTAATGCTGGACTGATGGCCGCTGCCATTTTGGCACTGAACGACGCTGATCTTGCAGCTCGCCTGGCAGACTGGCGCGCCGCCCAAACTGACAGCGTGGCGCACGAACCCGCATGACACTTCCTCCCGGATCGACAATTGGCATTATCGGTGGCGGCCAATTGGGCCGCATGATGAGCATGGCGGCTGCCCAATTGGGCTATCGCTGTTTCATTTACGCCCCGGAAGCGACAGGCCCAGCGGCAGATGTGTGCGCCAAATGGGTGCAAGGCGATTATGCCGATGAAAAGGCACTGGCTGCTTTTGCTGCATCCGTGGATGTGGTGACTTTTGAGTTTGAGAATGTTGATCCAGCCCCCTTGCGCCGGATTGCTGAAAATGCCCCTGTCCATCCGCCACTTGAAGCGTTGGAAATTGGGCAAGATCGCATCCGTGAAAAGCGCTTTGCTGCAGATTGCAATGGCCGGACGGCGGACTGGGCCGAAGTAAACAGCCGGGCTGACCTAGACCGCGCCCTGAGCGACATCGGCCTGCCTGCCATTTTAAAGACAACGCGCTTTGGCTATGATGGCAAGGGCCAAGCCCGCATCTTGAAAGCCACAGATGCCGATGCTGCGTGGACGGCGCTGGCAGAGGCTGGCACGCTGATCCTCGAAAAAATGGTGCGCTTTGCGCATGAATTTTCGCTGTTGGTCGCGCGCGACCAAAACGGCAATATTGCCTTTTGGGATACGCCCGAAAATGTCCATAAAGATGGAATTTTGGCAACATCGCGCGTGCCCGCTGACGCCAAGGTGCTCGAGCAAGTGCCCGCAGCCCGCGCCTTTGCGCGGCGCATGGCGGAACGGCTGGATTATGTGGGCGTGTTCGCAATTGAATTTTTCGCAAGCGACGATGGGCCTGTGTTCAACGAAATGGCCCCGCGCGTCCATAATAGCGGCCATTGGACAATTGAGGGGGCACTCACCTCACAATTTGAAAATCATATTCGCGCCGTCGTCGGCCTGCCTTTGGGATCAACTCGGCTCTCGGCGCCTGTGGTTGAAATGCGCAATTTGATTGGGGCAGATGCAGATAAGTGGCTGGAATGGGCGTCAGACCCACTCACCCATGTGCATCTTTATGGCAAGCATGAGGCCCGCCCTGGTCGCAAAATGGGCCATGTCACGCGACTTGGTGACATCTGATCGCGTTAAAAACGCGCAGCGACACTCAATCCAGCGCCTTTTGTATCCGCCCAGGGCAGAAAGGCGGCTTGGCTGCCTTCATCGCGCTTCTTGGTGAGTAGCAGGCCAATCCCCGTCCCGATGCCCGCGCCGACGATGACGTCGCTCCAATAATGTTTCTTGCCCTCAACCCGCGCGACACCAACAAAGCTGGCGACAAGAAAGGCCGGAACGCCAAGTGCCGGCCCCTCTCGGTTCAAAAGTGTCGCGGCAGCGGCAAAAGACCGAGATGTGTGGCCTGACGGAAAGCTTTTCCGGTTGCTGCCATCTGGGCGCGTGCGCGGAAAGGTCTGTTTCAAACCTTCTGTCGCGATTGATGTTGCGCCAAAACTGCCTGCGGCCTGCCAAACCCCCGCCGTGTCGCCTCGTAAGGTTGGCACGCCGATAGAAGTGGTGATCAGGCTGTAAGCGCCAATATCACTGGCGGTTTTCCATCCGGATGTTCCAGCCACAGCTGGCGTTGCCGCAAAGCATAGAGCAGCGCTGACTGCGGCCCGAAAGCACCCCCGCGCCATATCAAGTGGCAGTCATCAAAGGGGAATAGCCCATCATATCAACCTTATCCCCGCTTCAAGGCTTTTCGATATTTGCCGCCAAGGGCGGACCGCTGACCGCCGGCAGCGCCTTTTGCGCCGATTGGAAATCTTGCAGGGGTTCCCCCGGCTGCGGCTGGCTGGGCGCAGGAATGTTTTGAGCCGCCACAAAAGCAAGGCCAAGGGAGGCCACCAAAAGCGCAACGCCCAAGGCGCCAACACGGCGCGCTGGAACCATGCGTTCAACCAACGCATCCTTCAAAAGAAATTGATGGCGAACCGCACCAATAATGTGGAGCGCAAGCAAAGGCAGCATCGCCTTTGAAAGGATGGCGTGCGCAGTTTCTGCGGCCTCATGCACATCACGCCCCCAATTGGGGAGATGCGGCCAAGGAATAACGCCAAACAAAAATGTCGGGACCTGAACACGCGAGGTGGAAATGATAATCCAGCCCGTCACTGGCACAAGGATCATTACTGCATAAAAGCCCCAATGAATTGCCGTTGAAAGCATCTGAAACAGGCGGGCATCCTGCGCTTTGGCCGGGCGAGACGTGAACAACCGCAAACCAAGCCGCCAGAATGACAAGAGCAAAATCGAAATCCCGATCGATTTGTGCAAGCTCATAACCCAGAGAAGTTCTGGCCCGCGGCGCAACTCTTCTGAGCGTTCCCCTAACCCAAAATTGAAGAGGAGCAGCAAAGCGATACCCCAATGCAACAGCATGGCGGTGGCGGAATAGCGAGTGGCCTGTTTTGTCATGGCACATACCATGCGCCAACATGACCCTTTGGAAAAGCCCCAATCTCGACAAACACCATCACCCAAGCGCGGTGTGCTGCATCATGCGCGCAACCGGACCTTATCCGAGGCGATGAGCGCGCCAACAAGGCGTCGACAGCCTTGGCGCCAATCCGGCAGCGAAATACCAAAATCCGCGGCCACACGTGCGCAGTCTAGCACGGAATAAGCTGGGCGCTGGGCAAGCGCGGGATATTGCGAACTCGGGATTGGGCGGATCTTAGCTGCAGGCCATCCAGCCGCACGGGCAGCCGTCATGATTTCGGTGGCAAATTCGGCCCAGCTCGCCTCTCCTGCCGAGGCAAGATGATATAGGGTGTGCTTGGGTGGCTGCTTAATGATCGTGCCTGCCATGCGCCATAAAGCTGGAGCAATGTCCTCTGCAGCAGTTGGCCGACCCAGCTGATCGGCAACCACCCCAATTTCAGGGCGCGCCTTTGCGAGCCGCAGCATGGTTTTTGCAAAATTGTGGCCATAACGCGAATAGACCCAGCTTAAGCGGACAATAACGGCCTTTGGATTGGCCATATGCACGCCCTGTTCGCCTGCCCATTTGGATTGGCCATAGACATTGCGAGGGGCTGGACGATCGTTCTCGGAATAAGGGCTCGATTTATCGCCAGAAAATACAAAATCCGTTGAGAGATGCAGAAACGGGAGACCCAATTCTGCGGTCGCGCGGGCCAGGGCCGCAGCTCCCTCGCAATTGACTGCAAAGGCTTGGGCCACATTTTCCTCTGCCGCATCAACTGCGGTATAGGCTGCCGCATTAATCACAATATCTGGCCGAGTTGCGTGAATTTGCCCAAGCAGATCATCGCGCAAGGCGAGGTCCAGTTCTGGCCGGCCCAGCAAACATACATCAATATTTTCAATGGCGCGGGCAGAAGCTGACAAAGCTTGGGCAACTTGCCCAGTCCGCCCCACAACCAGCGCCCGCATCAGGCGGCCACCCCTAATCGTTCGCCTGCATATCGGCGGGCGCGCAGCGGCGCCCACCAGGCGCGATTGGCAAGATACCAATCAACTGTGCGGGCAAGGCCGGTGTCAAAATCCACTTGTTGTGTCCAGCCAAGCTCTTGCTTCAGCTTTGTACAATCAATGGCGTAGCGGCGATCATGGCCGGGGCGGTCCGCAACAAAGCGGATCAGATCACGCCGACGGGCAACGGTTCTGGGGGCCGTGCGGGCATCTAAAATGTCACAAATTTGTTCAACGACCTGCACGTTGGTCCGCTCAGCCTCGCCACCCACATTATAGCTTTCCCCCACGCGTCCGCGCGTCAAAATGGTGATGAGGGCGGCGGCGTGATCTTCAACAAACAGCCAGTCCCGCACATTATCTCCCCGGCCATAGACTGGCAGTGGCTTTTCCTCGAACGCGTTCAAAATGATAAGCGGGATCAGCTTTTCCGGGAAATGATAGGGCCCATAATTGTTTGAGCAGTTGGAAAGGAGAATGGGCAGACCATAGCTGTGGTGCCATGCCCGGACAAAATGGTCAGATGCGGCCTTGGACGCGGAATAGGGAGACGAGGGCTTATACGGGCTTTCTTCTGAAAATATGCTGTCATCAAAAGGCAAATCGCCAAACACCTCGTCAGTTGAAACATGGTGGAAGCGAAAAGCCGCCTGCTTGGCCTGCGACAATCCGCGCCAATGGCGCAACGCAGCCTGCAACAGAGAGACAGTGCCGACAATATTGGTCTCAACAAATAGGTTCGGCCCATCAAGCGAGCGATCAACATGGCTTTCGGCTGCCAAATGGAGAATGGCGTCAACCTGTTCGTCCGCCATGATCTGCGCCATCGCCGCCGTGTCGCAAATATCCGCCTGATAAAAGCGATATTTGGGCGCATCCGCAATGCTGTCGAGCGATGCCAAACAGCCTGCATAGGTCAACTTATCGACATTGATGACACGGGTCTGGCCCAGCCCAATGAGATGCCGGCATACTGCGCTCCCAATAAAGCCGGCCCCGCCGGTCACCATCACGTTAGACGGCTGGTCCATATCAAAACCCCGTTACTTGCGTGCACAACCATGGTGCTAAGCGATCTTTGTCTGACAGGCGCTCAGGCGCCACGGGCAAAGGCCAGGAGATTGCGATTTCAGGATCGTCCCAGCGAATGGCGCGATCGTGCTGCGGGGCGAAATCTGCAGTCACTTTATACAGCACCTCACAGTCTGGCTCGAGCGTTTGAAAGCCATGCGCAAAGCCTTTGGGCACAAGAATTTGATTGCCAAGTGCAGCATCCAAGACCAGCCCAACCCATTGGCGATAGGTGGCCGATGCCGGCCGCAAATCTACGGCAACATCAAACACCCTGCCATGCGTCACGCGCACAAGCTTATCCTGCGCCATGGGCGGGGCTTGATAATGAAGGCCGCGAATAATGCCCGCATCCGCCGTGCAAGAATGATTGTCTTGCACAAAATCAAGCATCAGCCCTTGGTCTGCAAAGGCTGTTCGGCTCCAGCTTTCTTGAAAGAAACCCCGCGCATCTGAATATCGCGGCGGAATGATTTCCAGAACATCTGGCACAGCAAGCGGGCGAATAACGGGGATCATTGGCCATCAGCCATAGCTGCAAGGTAGCGCGCATAACCCGTCTGCCCCATTTGGCTGGCGCGTGCCCTGAGGCTGGCAGCATCAATCCACCCATTGGCAAAGGCAATTTCTTCTGGGCACATGATTTTGATGCCTTGGCGTTGCTCTAAGGTCCGCACAAAGGAGGCCGCATCATGCAGGCTGTCATGCGTGCCTGTATCAAGCCAGGCAAAGCCCCGGCCCATTGGTTCAACGCTTAAATCGCCCCGCGCCAAATAAGCGCGGTTCACATCTGTAATTTCCAACTCACCGCGCGGCGACGGTGTAAGCTTGGCGGCAATCTCCACCACATCGCTATCATAATAATACAGCCCCGTTACAGCCCAATGCGATTTGGGCTGGGCTGGCTTTTCCTCAATTGAGCGCGCGCGGAAACTGCCTGCATCAAATTGAACCACGCCATAACGTTCGGGGTCATCAACATGATAGGCAAAAACTCTGGCCCCTTTTTCCAATTGCGCTGCGCGCTGACACATGGCCTGCAGCCCAGCGCCGTGGAAAATATTATCCCCCAGAATAAGACAGCTTTGGCTTCCATCAATAAAATCTGCGCCAATCAAAAAAGCTTGGGCCAACCCATCTGGCGCGGGTTGTTCGGCATACTCAAGTGTGAGCCCAAATTGGGTTCCATCCCCCAAAAGCGCGCGAAACATAGGCAAATCGCGCGGCGTTGAAATGAGCAGAATCTCGCGAATGCCCGACAGCATCAAAACGCTGAGCGGATAATAAATCATCGGCTTGTCATAGACAGGCAGGATTTGCTTCGAGACGCCCAGCGTGGCGGGATAAAGCCGCGAGCCACTGCCCCCGGCCAGAATAAGTCCCTTCATGCCTGCTCCTTGGTTCGAAACGTGCCTCTGCTTTAAGAGGCAGCACCTGCCTGTAATGCGAACGGAGGATTAATTTTCGGACAGGCCCGATGGCGCATGATCGGGCCGACGCCCTTGGGGGCCGCGCGCACGATAGGTCAGGACCATGATGGCGCCATATATCATGAACAAGATGGCATGATTTTCTTCTTGGCTCAGAACTGTTTTGATCATCAAAAACGCCGCCAGCATGGCACAAAGCGGCAAAATGAAACTGGCCTCCCGATTGGCCGGGCCGGATGTGGGACGCCATGCCAAAGCGAGACGGGCAGAGGTGATGAGAGCGGCAGCCAACATGCCGTAAAAAAGCACAAAGCCAATCACACCATAATCGAGCACGATGGACAAAATATAGGTATCAATGGTCACCAGCCCGCCCGGCGTCACAAAGCCCAGCGCCTCGGCCCCACGCCCTGGGCCATGGCCAAAAAGCGGGCTCTGCAAGATAACCGGCGGGGCCATTTCAAATTGAATGCCGCGCGCGTCATTGCTGGATTGCGCAGTCCCACTGCCAAAAATGCGCACGCGCAGCGCATCCACCGACATAATCAGCCCATAAAGCGCGATAATACCAGCGGCATAGCCATAGCTGATCGCCGGACCAATGAGATCGGATCGGTTGGTGCGCAGCCGAATAACGCCGTGGAGCAAAAGATACAGAAGCCCGCCCGTCAACAGGCCAATAAAGCCGAGCCGTGCCTGTGTGAAAGCAATCCCAAAGATAAGAGCGGCAAGGCCCGCTGCCAGCAACACACGGTCGCGCGCGGTTTTGGCAATCACGAGCAAATGGAGGGCCAGCGGGGCTGCAAGCGCCAAAAATTCTGCCAGCGTCAATGAAACCCCAAAAATGGCTTGGGATCGATATTGCGCGCCGCGGAATGTGGGCGTCAGGATGCGCGTGACATCGTCATTTTCAACACGCAGAAATGCGGGGATATGGTCTACCCATAAGACATGCTTGGTGAATTGCTCGGCTATCGCAATGACGGCGACGAAGATTGCACAGCCTGCAATCAGCTGCGCCCATTTTTCAATGCGCCCCGGTTGTGCGAACACAAAAACCGCGACAAAAAACAAGGCAATCCAGGCATAAAGCGCATTGAACCAAAAGCGATAAGCCAGATACCAGCTGTCTGCGAACAGGATGGATATCATCTGCACCAAGGCGAAGGCGACCAGCAGTTTCCACAGCAGCGGAAAGCCGGAGAGCATTTCGAGCAGACGTTCGCGCGCACGCCGTGCGCTGGCCAACCGCGTCAGAAATGCAAGCATGAGCGCCAGCCCCACCACACGACGTAGCGAGAGGACAGGCGCGCCCGGCAGGCTCAGCCCCAGATAATTTGGCCATAAAAAGGTGACTGCTGTGAACGCCATGAACAACAGCCATGACGTGCGGCTCGAAGCCGGACGCTCATCTGGCAAGATCCACAGCAGCACGCCAATAAGCAGCAGCGCAGGCACCACCAGAATAACAATATAGGCAGGCGGCAGCACCGTTCCCCAAAAGCCATAGAAACTACCAAGAAGAAGAGCCGCCAGATAAAATCCGCCATGGCGCAGCGCCGCCAGCCCGCGGCCCGGCTGTTGGCGAAATGGAAACAGCGCCTCTTGCTGGCCCGCAACAAGCGCCAGCGCAAGCCGCTGCCGCACGGCATGTGTCGCCTTGTTCATCTGAACCAAAGCCTCCTTGACAGCGGGATGAACTGTGCCGCCTTCCAGCACCAGCCGCGCCGCAAAGTCATCTGAAGAATTGTTAATTTGCCGCAGCACGCGCGCTGCGGAAGAGAGAGACAGGGGCAGACCACACAGGGATGACCCCTTTCGGGGAGCAATGAGGCAAGCTTTGGCAAAAGGTGACCACGAACAGCTTTGGTCCCTGCAATATCTGCGGGCGATTGCCGCCATTCTCGTGGTGATTGGCCATGCCGTCCAAATTGTGCCTCTTCATGGTCGAGGCGATGGCTTTCGTGAGTTTCCGATTGGCGGGGCCGGCGTTGACATTTTCTTTGTCATTAGTGGCTTCATCATGTGCCATATCTCTGCCACGCAACCGACCAGCGGCTGGCAGTTTTTCAAGCGGCGGCTGGCGCGTGTGGGGCCAGCCTATTGGATTGTTACACTGGCGACGAGCGTGGCGATTTTGCTGCTGCCCAGTCTGTTTCGATCCTCCACAGTCACGCTGCCGCTTTTCCTCGCATCCATGGCATTTATTGCGTGGCCAAATCCGGGGCTAAATGCGGCCATGCCTGTCTTTCTGATTGGCTGGACACTGAATTATGAATTCTACTTTTATGCGCTTTTTGCGCTGGCCATTGCGCTGCTGCCCGCGCGGCCCTGGCTGTTGGTGGGCCTTATCTTTGCCCTCAGCTGGGCCCTTGGCGCATGGGTGCGCCCTGACAATCTGATTGCCCAATTTTACACGCACCCCATCACCCTAGAATTTGTGGGCGGCATGGCGCTTTGGAAAGCCTATCGGGCAGGCTGGTTGCGATCAGCCATCTGGGGCTTTGCCTTGGTCGTCATGGGCACTACCCTATTGGGCTGGGTGAATTGGGCTGTCCCCATTGCCCGGATGGATGCCATGCGGGCGCTTTATTGGGGGCTGCCCGGGCTGATCCTCGTTGCTGGCGCCTTGTGCTTTGATGGCGCGGGACGCGTCTGGCATTCGCCCATATGGAAGCTGCTGGGCGATGCGTCCTATTCCATTTATCTCATCCATTTCCTCAGCTTGGGCATTGTTCGGTTGGTCTGGGGGCAATTTGGGCTCAAGCATCATTTTCCCGATATCGTGCTGGTGCTGTGCGCAGTCATCGCCTCTCTTTTTGCGAGCCTGATTTTCTATTGGCTCGTGGAACGTCCGGCATCCGCGGCTGTCCGCCGGGCGCTGCGATGAAGCGGATCTTTCAACACCTCTCGCCCGGCCTTGTGCGCGTGATGGGCACGTTTTTGAGCAAGGGGGCCGCTGCCGGGGTTCAGTTCATTCAGTCCATCATCCTAAGCCGCAGCTTGGGGGCTGAGGCGCTGGGCCTCTATTATTTTGCGCTGTCCATTTACCGCGTTGCAGAATGTGGCGCGCCACTGGGCCTGCAGACATCCACAGTCCGCGAAGTGGCAGCTGCGCGGGCACAGGGGGCGTGGGGCAGCATCCGGCAGCTGGCGTGGCGATCCGCCTTGCTGTGCGGGGCGCTGGGATTGGCAGCCTCTGTCACGGCATTTGCCTTTGCTGGGCAGATTGCACAGGCCCTAGAGGGCCATGAGGGGGCCGAAACGGCTTTGCACTGGATGGCCAGCGCCATGATCCCCGGCTGTATCGTCCTATCGCTAACCTCCAGCTTGCGCGGCTTGGGATTGCAGACGCTTGCCAATATTTTTGGGTCTCTCATCCTCCCCTTGGTTGCGACCCTGCTTTTCCTGCTGGTCTTTCAGTCACAGGGCTATCTGGGCGCGGTGCAGGCATTTATCCTCGGCCAGATGGCGGCGCTGGCGCTGCTGGCCATTGCCCTCATAAAATTGCTGCGCCACCGGCCACATAAAACGGTCCCCAGCCATAGCCTGTTTCACTCTGCCTTTCCCTTTTGGGTCGTCAGCGTGGCCTCGCTTGCCAATGACTCGCTGGGCATTTTGCTTCTCGGCTTTTTGGGGGCGTCAGCTGATGTTGGCATATTTGGTGTGGCCGTGCGGCTGGCCATGCCGCTGTCCTTTCTCGGGGCGTCCGTGCAGGCCGTGTGCGATAGCCGCTTTGCCGGCTTGCACAGATTGGGAAATACCCAAGGCCTGCGGCAAGAATATTGGGCCTCACTGCGCACCTCTGCCCTGTTGGCAGTGAGCATGGGGTTGGGCTTGGGCCTATTGGCACATCCGTTGCTTAGCCTTTTCGGGCCAGAATTTGCCCGCGCAGAAACTGCCTTTCGGATCATCCTTATTGGGATTTGTTTGGTGGCCGCCTTGGGGCCAGCAGGCTCCTTTCTCTCAATGACGGGCCGTGCGGACATCACCGCGTGGACGGCAGTGCTGGCCTTTCCGCTGGCCGCAGGGCTGATGCTGCACCTTATTCCGCAATTTGGGGCAACTGGTGCCGCAATGGCGACCAGCCTCACTCTTTCGCTGCGCGTGCTGGTGCAGTTTCTCGCCGCCCAAAGGGTGTTCAACGCCATGACTGTGCCCGCACATTGACTGAAACGCTCGGCAGCCATCTCACAGGCCCGTGCGCGCGCACCAATGGCTTTGACAGCATACGGCTGCTGGCGGCCTGCGCCGTCATTGTCTCGCATGGCTTTGCACTCACCTATGGCAGTGATGCCGCCGAGCCGCTCTTCAGAGCCAGCAACGGCCAATCGACCATTGGTCTTACAGCAGTTGGCATTTTCTTCAGTGTCAGCGGGGTTCTAATTTCAATGAGTTTTGATCGCAGCCGCGACATCCGCATCTTTGCGATGAACCGGGCCTTGCGTCTCTTTCCCGGGCTTTGGGTTTGTCTTGCCTTAACTCTCTTCCTCTTTGGGCCACTGCTCACGCACGTGCCGCTTAAGCTGTACGTCACCAGCCAAGAGACGCTGGGCTTTTTGGGAAATGCGGTCTTCCTCCCCGGCAGCCATGGCATGGCAGGTATGTTCCCCAACCATCCGTTGCCCAATGCAGTTAATGGCAGCTTATGGACGCTGAAATATGAGGTGGCTTGTTACATCGCCGGCACAGTCATGCTGTCCTTGGGGGCGGGACGACGCGTGCTCATTCTGGCAGCTTGGGTCGTCGCGCTTGGGGCAACCCGATGGCTGGGGCACCCAAGCGAGCACAGCGGGGTGCTGTATCATATCGCCTATCTGCTCTGGCTGTTCCGCTTTTATGGGGCAGGAATGATCCTTTATTTATGGCGCGACAAAATTCCGCTGAGCAGCCGAGCGGGATGGATTGCCCTTGCGCTATGCGTTGCAGCCATCTGGACACATTGGTTTAACGAAGCGCTCGCGCTGTTTGGCAGCTATGGCCTGATGGTGCTGGCGTTTCATGCTTGGCCGGGCTTTCGCCGCCTCACAGCTGGGGCAGATTTATCCTATGGGGCCTATATCTACGCCTATCCGCTCCAGCAGCTTTTTATACCCGTATCGCTCACTTTGGGATGGCCCGTCTTGGCAAACATCGCCTTGGCCTTGCCTGTCACATTGCTGATCGCTTGGGCCTCATGGACATGGGTGGAATCCCCCTGCCTTCGCCTTAAGCCGCGTCCGCCCGCCTCGGGCGAACCGCAAAAAAGACCCGCTTGATCAAAATCAAGCGGGCCATGGCCTGTCAGCACGCTGATCATCGCGCCTTAAAGGTCGAAACTTCCCTTCTCACGTCGGTTCTGTGCGACCAGCAGTGTCGCGACGCTGACAGGTTCGGTGTAGCTCAGGCTCAGCGACCCAGCGGGCTGGGGAGAGGTTAGAATCTCGCTGCTGCTTGCTGTTGTGGTCGATGTGCTGGTGCTAATTGGCGTTAATGTATCGCTCAGCGTTGGCGCAGCAAAGCTGGTGGTTGTGCTGGTCAGTGTGGGCTCAGGGGCTGCGGCTATTTTGGTCGTTGTCGTGGTCGTTGTGGATGTTGTCGTACTGGGCAGTTGATAGCCAACGCCGGGCACAATCAAGCTCGACACCGTGGCATTGGCGCCCAAGTTAATGCCGGCAATTTTGGTGGCGAAACTTTTCTGTTCATTCAGGAAAACATTGCCGCTCAGCTGCAAGTTGCTGCTTTTGCTCTGGATCAACTGGTCCGCCAAATTTCCCTTCACAACAGCCCCCACCACATTGTCGAGCCGGATCCAAAAATTCTTCGTGTCGCCGGTCGGGGAAATTGAAGTGTTGTTCTCCACTCGAATATCCCTGCCCCCGCGGACAGTTATGCCATTGTAATAATTGCCGGCATCGAGCAGCAAATTGTTCCGGATGGTAATACGTTGATGCGGAGCGGTACCAACTTCGTCCTGAATGAAAATGCCTTGGCCGCCACCGCCCGTGCCGGGGAGAATGATGTTGTTGCTGATCGTCAGATCAGTTGTTGGCTTATTGGTGCCCGAGGTCCAAATCTGGATCGCATCAGGATGCGCTGTTGGGCTCGATCGGAAATCGCGAAAGCTGTTACTATCAACCAGACCGCCCGTTATCGCTGTGAATTCAGCGCCATCAATGCGGATGTCATGAAATTTGTTCGACACTATCGTGATATTCGACATCGACATTGTCGCCATGCCGACTGCGAGATGCGAAAAATCAGAATTCTTAACCGTCACATTTGATCCACCGCGCACAAACAGCCCACGACCAAGATATTTGTCATCTGCGCCAGTGGTATAGAATTTCACATTGTTGAACGTCACATTGGTTGAATATTCGACTTGCGCCATGTTCGACCATTCGGTGTCGACACCGGGCGTAACCGCGCGGCCAATATTCACATTCTGGAAGACGACGTTGCTGCTGTTAATCGCTTTCGCATAGGCAATATTGGCGGGCGTTGCGGCACTGGCCGAGGTGAAGGTGACAGCGGAGGTAAAGGGCTTATTCACAAGGCCCAAAGATGAATAATTGCCCGCAGCCAGGACAACAATATCGCCGCCCTTAACCTTTAAAATCGCTGCATCGAGTTGAGTTTGGTTACTGACCTGGAAGGTAGCCATAGCATGTTCCTTAATCGCGATGCCCGGCGAACATGTTGAAACAGCTTCAAAACCTGCACCGGCAACACAGAGCGTTATCGCGATTAGGCGTAAAATCGTGGTCACCACTTATGGTTAACGAATTCATATCGGTGGTAAAAGTTAACTCGCCGTGGGTTAACAAACATGGGGCCAAAGAGGCGCTTGAATTGCGCAGACCAGACCGGCTTTTGGCAAAGAAAAGGGTCGGATGAAAATCCTGCTTGTCACAGCGCGCTTGTGCGCCAAGAAGACACCATCATGGATTTGAACAGGCGGGTGAAGTGACACAGGCTGAAAGCGACGCTCAGCTCGCCGCACGGTTGGCGCAAGAGGCTGGTGCACTGTTGCTGCGCCTCCAACATGACAGCGGCCTTATAGGCAAAGCATTGGGCGATGCCGGAGACGCAGCGGCCAATGACTTGCTGGTCGCAGCGTTGCGCAGCGCGCGTCCCAATGATGCCTTATTGTCTGAGGAAGAGCGCGATAACTTGGCCCGTCTGTCCGCCAAGCGTGTTTGGATCATCGACCCGCTTGATGGCACGCGAGAATTTAGCGAGGCCCGCAGTGATTGGGCCGTGCATGTTGCCCTTGCAGAAGAAGGCTTGCCAGTTGTGGGTGCTGTGGCCCTGCCCGGCCTTGGCGTGTGTTTATCCACGGCCGCGCCCCCGACCCTGGCCCCTGGCAATGTGCCGCCCCGGATGCTCATCAGCCGCACCCGGCCTGCCGCAGAAGCCGTGGCAGTGGCTAAAGCCTTGGGGGCAGAGCTGCTGCCTATGGGATCTGCCGGTGCCAAAACCATGGCTGTGGTCCGCGGGGAGGCTGATATCTACCTCCATACGGGCGGCCAATATGAGTGGGATAATTGCGCGCCTGCCGCCGTCGCGCTGGCCGCAGGACTGCATGTCAGCCGCGCCGATGGCACGCCATTGCGGTACAATAATGCCGATACATATCTGCCCGATCTGCTGGTCTGCCGGCCGGAATGGGCCGAGCCAGTTCTGGAACAAATGGCTGGCCTGCGCGCCTAGGGACCGGCTTCCCTCGCTGCGTGCGCCGTGCAATAGCAGGGCAAAGATTTTGGGAGACAAGCAGCATGGGTGATTTTCTAACAGTCGAGCGCAAGGGCCGCATTGCCATCCTTCGGATGAACAAGCCGGAGTCAATGAACGCCATTGGCACGCATGAGGATTGCGAAGACATCTGCTCAACGCTGCAGGCACTGCAAGATGATCGCAGTGTTAGCTGCTTGATCCTCACGGGCAGCGGCAAAGCCTTTAGCGCGGGCGGCAATTTGAAATCGATGCAGAACCGCGAGGGCATTGGTGTGCTCGATCAACCTGATTCCACGCGCGCCAATTATCGCCGCGGCGTGCAGCGGGTTGCCCGCGCACTGCTGGATGTTGAAATCCCCGCCATTGCCGCAGTGAATGGCCATGCCGTCGGCTTGGGGGCAGACCTTGCCTGCCTGTGCGACATTCGCATTGCGGCCAAAAGCGCGCTGTTTGCGTGCAGCTTTATCAAGGTTGGCATTGTTCCCGGAGATGGCGGTGCTTGGGCGCTGCAACAAGTGCTGGGCTATGCCAAGGCGGCTGAGCTGTTCTTCACAGGCGACCGCTTTGATGCCGATACTGCCAAAGAACTGGGCCTGGTGAGCCAAGTGGTCGAGGATGATCAGCTGATGGATGCTGCGCTTGCAATGGCTGAGCGGATTGTCTGCAATCCACCGCGCGCGCTGCGCCTCACCAAGCGGCTGCTGCGCGAAGCCCAGCACAGCCGCATGTCAGATATTTTGGAACTTTCTGCCGCCTATCAGGCGATTGTCCATGAAACAGCGGACAATCGGGAAGCAATCAACGCCTTTGTTGAGAAGCGCCCGCCCGTCTTTACGGGCGAGTAGGCCTTAGCCTTCCGGATCCTTGTGTAGCCAATCGGCATGGCGCGGGGCCTTTTTGGTTGCGCTCCATTCTGTCAGCATCAGTGGAGCGACCCGGCGTAATTCGGCGTGCTGATCGGGCGTGCCAATATTGCACGCCAGCTCCAGCCGATGGCCATTGGGATCAAAGAAATAGATGGAGCGGAAAATGCCGTGATAGGTGGGGCCGAGCACCTCAACCCCTTGCGCCTCGATATGCGCTTTTGCCGCCAGCAGCGCATCGATATCCGCCACTTCAAAGGCGATGTGCTGCACCCAGGCGGGCGTATTGGGGTCGCGGCCCATGTCCGGCTGGTTGGGCAGTTCAAAAAAGGCGAGCACATTGCCGCCGCCAGCATCGAGAAAAACGTGCATATAGGGATCATAGTCGCCCGTTGAGGGGACATGATCTTCCGCAAAGGCCGTCACATAATCCATGCCCAGCACGCGGGCATACCAATTGACTGTCTCCTGCGCATCGCGGCACCGATAGGCGACATGGTGGATGCGGCTGAGCTTTGGCGGGGCCGTTTTCATGCGTCCGCCCCGTCTACGTGCAGCGCGCCCCGTTCAAGCTGATCGCGCTCCATCGATTTGAACAGCGCCGTGAAATTGCCTTCCCCAAAGCCCTCATCCTTTTTGCGCTGGATGAATTCAAAAAACACGGGGCCAACCATCGTCTGTGAGAAGATTTGGAGGAGCAAACGCGGATCGCCGTCTTGCGTGGATCCATCCAGCAAGATGCCACGGCTTTGCAGCGCCTCCACTGGCTCGCCATGGCCCGGAAGCCGCTCTTCCAGCATCTGATAATAGGCATTGGGCGGCGGCGGGGCAAAAGGTGTGCCGCTGCCTTTCAACTGATCCCAACTGGCAATCAAATCGTCACTGGCAAAGGCAATGTGTTGAATGCCCTCCCCATTATAGAGGCGCAAAAATTCCTCAATTTGACCACCACCCCCTCGGCCTTCTTCATTCAGCGGAATGCGAATTTTGCCATCGGGCGCGGTCATCGCGCGCGACGTGAGGCCCGTATATTCGCCCTTAATGTCAAAATAGCGGATTTCGCGGAAGTTAAAGACGCGCTCATAAAAGCGGGCCCAATGGTCCATTCGGCCGCCATAAACATTGTGGGTCAGGTGATCGATCAGCTTTAGGCCCGCCCCAACAGGGTGGCGGTCCACGTCCGGCAGATACTCAAAGTCAATGTCATAGATGGTCAGGCCATCGCCATAACGATCAATCAGATAAATGATGGCACCGCCTATGCCGCGAATGGCCGGTAGGCGGAGCTCCATGGGGCCAGTGCGCGTCTCAACGGGCTCTGCGCCCCGCTCAAGCGCTGCGTGATAGGCGTGGGTGGCATTGCGTACACGAAAACCCATGCCACAGGCGCTCGGGCCATGCTCTGCCGCGAAATAAGCGGCCGGGCTTTTTGGCTCATAATTGGCAATGAGGTTAATTTCTCCCTGCCGCCACAAGTCCACATCTTTGGATCGGTGGCGGGCAATGCGAGTGAAGCCCATGGCTTCAAATACTGGTTCTAACAGGCCCTTTTCCGGGGCGCAGAATTCAATGAACTCAAAGCCATCAAGGCCGAGGGGGTTTTCAAACAAATCGGCCATGACGCGCCAGACTTTCGATATTTGGTTTCAAATGAAACTATATCGTCGCGCGATGGCCGAAGTCAAATCCCATTCACGCGGGCAAGCTTAAGACGTTTGAAGCTGCTTAGCGGGGGCAGCCGCCCGCACGCCAAATGCAATGAGCCGCGCAACGGGTGCGGACACAAGCCAGAGGCTCGTCATCATCAGCGCGCCCAAAATGCCATCGGCTGCATAATGCCACCCCAGATGGATCGACGCGATCCAGATGAGCACGGCATAGCACAGGAAGAAATAGCCAAGTCGACGGGATTTCTGGAAGGCACCAATGACGAACAAAGTGGCCATCGCCACGTGCATTGAGGGCATTGCAGAAATGCCACTGGCGAAGACCAACGGCCCACCCTGCGATTGGCGCAGCATATCTTGGAAATAGAGCGCCTGGACACTCAGTCCAAAGTGCGACGCTTGACGATCGAGCGCGTGGAGTGCCTCTGTCATCCGCACATAGCCTTCATGCGGCCCGACCAGCGCATTGAAGTAGCACGGCCCCGCAGATGCCAGCAGCCATGCCCCAAAGCTGCCAATCAAAATCCAAGAGATGACCCAAGTGCCAACAAGTCGGCCACGCACCTGCCGATCGGCAATGGCAACCACCACGGCGGCTGGAAAGAGGAACATCATTGGCAGCCACAGCGCATAGGCGGTGTCGAGAATAAGCGTGGGCAGAAGCGACCCGAAAAGCGCGTGTGTCACTTCCCAAGCATCATATCCAAAAAGCAGCTTCTGTTCAGCCGCGGCGATCAACGGATCAAGCGGGAAACCCCGGCCGGGCAGAACAAGCTGCTTGAAAACCTGAAAATAAGATAGAGTGACTGCCGTGGCCGCAATGGCACCAAGCAGCCACGGCTTTTGGCTGGGATCAAGCGGTGCTGCGCGGCCCATGCGGTGCAAAACAGCGCGCGCGCCCACAACAATGCCCCCCGCAAGGATCGCCAGCGACAAATAAGACAAGTTGAGCAGCAGAAAAGCGCCCGGCTGCAGCGAGGACACCACAAAAAGCGGCGCACAACCTGCCATCATTAACGGGATAAGCAGCGCTGCTGCGCGCACCGCAAGGGACCGCGCACGACCAGCCTCTATTCCCTTTAAGGCTGCATCACGCTGTGATTTGCCTGCCAAACTTGATCCCCCACATGGCCCGCCCGACTGGGCCATTGCTGCCCGCGACTATGCCATCTGCACTTAACCGCCCGAAATCTAGCGGTGCGGGGTATTTGCAGAAGTGCCAAAGCGAGTAAATGACAAAACGCTGACACGAGAAGCGAACACGACAACCGGACAATATAATCCGGCATCGCCCTGCCCGCTTGCTGGGCGCACCGTTCGGCATGAGGCGGCGGAAATGCCAAGAATCTCATGCCTGTATCAAGGCCTTACCTGCCAGAAACAGCCGTTGATCGCTCACCACTCTGCCGCCGATCAAGGAATTGGGACAATAATAAATGGGGCGCCGCCACAACAGAGAGAATTTGGAAGGCGGCGGATGACATCTTCATGGGATCCACCGAGAAAAAGCCGGGCGCAAAAATATAGGCACCGATAAAGCAACTCGCACAGATAACGCCGCCATAGAGCCATAGCTCCAGCTGCGACCATTGCGGCAGCCGGCGCTCCATTCCGCGCATGTGCAGCGGCGAATGCAGAAACACAAAATAGATCAAAAAGCCGACTTGCGGCGGAAAATAGGCAAGGCCAATAAACGCGCAAATCTGAGCCAGAGCCCACGCGCGGCTTCCGGCCTTCACGGCTTGCCAAATACCAACAATCGTTACCAAAATGGCAACGGGGGCAATTGCGACCAATATTCTTTGGATCCACTCAGCCCCTGGCCCCGCCATGGCCAAGAATAAGTCGGACACAGCAGCGGGATTGAAGAAGGCGGCCACGCAAGTGACTGATGCACCCGCCATGGTGCGCAGCAGGCCATTATCCAGCATGTCCCAATCATCCCCAAAATGGATGGCGGAAAAGGCGAGGAAGAGCGCAAGGGCCGAAATGGGCGAGATGTGCCATAACGCCAGCATCAGGCCAGCAACGCCAATATAGGCCCCAAATATCAATGCCGCTATTTGCCATTTGAGCCGCAAGGCGGCTTGCGCAATCGCAATATCAAAAGCGCCGTGCGGGAGTCCGCCAATCAGCATCAGAGCTGCGGCCAAGCTGAGGCTCAAACTGCTCGAAGCAGAGGCGCCACTTAGCTCTGCAAGGGCACCCCCCGCAAAAACCAACCAGAAAAAAAAGGGGACCGGCACACCCTTAGTAGATGTGCCAGCCCCGTCACTTGGCCGGGCCCAAGAAAGTTGAGCAATCCGAGCCAATTTCAAGTTACTTTGCCTTAGCGGTTTCAGCCTCTGACTTACGGACCGCAATCACCCAAATCAGGACGCCGACCGCCGCCTTGGCGACCAAGTCTGCGATTGTGTAACCGATTTGAATGGCTGTTTCGGCATTCGCACCCGAGATGTTTGCATAAGGTGCCATGTACACAATTGGGTAAAAGCCCCAAGACGCGAATGTAAGCAAACGCGCCTTTTTGACCAGTTCGCGAACATTTTCTGGCTGACGCTCAATCGACGCACCAAGGCCGCTGAACAATTCCCAAATAATGTACAGGAACGGAATGGCTGACAATGTGCCCCACAGCGCGCGGGTCGGGATGTCAGACGCGATTTCGCCCGGATAGCCCAAAACGATCATCAGAGCAGCGGCAAAACCCAGCTTCATGGACTTGCTGACTGTTTCTTCAGAGCTCAAGCGCATGACAAGCACCAGCTCAATCAAGAGCAGCGGCACCGTCAACAGCCAATCGACATAGCGATAGGCATCGTTAAACGCATAGCCAGTTGCTACAATCACGCCGTCTTTCACGGCATAGGCAGCTTCCCAGCTCTCAAAAATCCGCCAGTAATGGTAAGCTGCGATCGCGCAGACCAAACCGGAAATCGTAACAGCTGTCTTGTAGTGATTTGAAACCTGCGACCGGCCGAACCACAGAAACAGCGTCGCTGCTGCCATTGTCGCAAAAGTGAACGAAAAGGCGTTGTACACCAACGAATATTGAAATGGACTAATGATATCCATGGCATCCTCCATAACTGGAGCCCAAACCTCCGCGGCTGGGGCCCTTCTTCGAGAGGGACCAATTGCTGGAAACCCTCCCCCCATACGCCACGCCCGACTCTGGTCGGATCTTTCTAACGTGAAGGCTATCATGCCCAGCAATGATGTCAAAGCACTATACCGGCTTTGGACTATGCAAGACCAAAGTTTAGGGTGTAGATTATCTAAGAAAAAAGCCGAAAAACTCAATCAGATCGACTGAGTTATTTAAATGCGGGATGGATTGGAAATACTCTGTCCTCCGCGATTTTCGATTGTCAGAGATGTCCGTCGTCAGAACATTTGGCACTGATGGCTGCGTAAATTAGTGGAGCCTTGGCCTCATCTATTGGGTTGATATTAGGCGGCGATCTTGCGGTGTTGCAAGCGCCGATATTCGATAGTCTGTCGT